>JAABUL010001197.1_pt1 | contig 50545 bp, 46 predicted proteins | sample 5559151 | NCBI WGS metagenome assembly JAABUL01 (sample SAMN10711876, study PRJNA513368) | rock metagenome | isolation source: Antarctica rocks | place: Antarctica: Victoria Land, Pudding Butte sud
TCGCCCCGGTTGCGACCCCACACACCAACGACAAGCTACACAGCTCCGCCAGCCGGCGGGAGAAAGGAGAGGTCTCCACCTTAAAGTCCCCCTCCCCAGTGTCTTGACAAAAGGGTCCACCATAGAATGTCCGATGGGGATGCCACGGAATTATGCCGGCGCTCGGACTCGCCACTCCAGGGGACGGCGCGAAGCCGGGGCACAGGCGAACAATGCTGTCGGTACCGTCTCCTATCGTGCCATCACCGTAGCGTGTCCCATCTTGCGTCAAGTAAATACAGCCATCGGTGCCGACCTGCGATTGGTCTCCCCGGAAACCACCATTGGCAAAGTCTGTTTGGGTCGGAGCCTGGGTGAAGTCATTATTTGGGAAGTCGAAACGCGTCATATGTCCATCGGTGTCGTTGGTCACCACGAACATGGGTGCCGTGCTATGAAAGGAAATACCATCTGGCTCGTCCGTCATCGCCACGTGTTGGACGATGTGGCCACTCCTGTCAAGGATCGTGAGGCGAAAGGACGGCCTGCGGTTTGAGAGGAAGAGATAGTTGCCGGTGGGGTCGAACGCGATGCCGTCGACAAAGTCGGCGTCCGATGACCCGAGGACGGCGAAGGTAGACGAGGCGCCAGTCTCGGGATTAAGGCGAATGATCGTGCATGTTGCTGTAAATCGGCAATCGGCTCCCACGTACACCACGTCGTTGGTCTGGGGATCGACCGCAATACCTAGCACGTTTCCCGGAGGGCCAAGGGTCGCGATGGGAGCGCCCGTGTTGCTATCCAGTTTAGCGACGCCCGCGTCAGTATTCGAGTAAAGATATCCATCAGGGTGATTGGTCAGGCCGCAGCCGGCGTTGCTCGATACAACAGTTTGGGTGTGGAGCGTACTACCATTCTGCTGGTACGTGGTTCCGTGCGCGAGACGATAGAGGGAGCCACCGGAACTGGCACATCCATCGACCCATACGTCTCCATTAGGCGCGAAGGCGATACCGCCGCTGAAGCTGGAAATGGTGCCATAGAGTTGCTGTGTAAAGGGCGATTGTAGGAAGGCGAATGGCTGGTTTCCAGCAGCTGAGACCTGCGCTGCGTGTGTCAATAGGCGTCTGTTGGTGGAGACATGTGAGGTCGTTAGCCCAGCTGTTGTTGAGGGGACCGAGGCCGCAGTCACACTGTTTGGGATAGCTACCTGCGTCGGGGTGACGCTGGCGGTCGCGGTGATAATCGCGGTCGGCGTGCTCGAAATGGTGTGTGTGCCGGTACTCATGAAGGTCGCGGTTGGGGTAAGGCTGGCCGTCGAGGTGATGCTGGCCGTTGGGGTAAGCATCGGCACACGCGTTGTGGTGTTGGTTGCTACACCGGTCACGGTGATTGACACGGTCGGCGTGGTCGATGAGAGCGATGATGCACCCGCGGTCGTGGTAATGGTCCCGGTCGTGGTTTGGGGAATGGTGCTGGTGCTCGTACCCGTACCCGTACTCGCGATAGTAGCGGTGGGCGCGCTAAGGCTTGGAGAAGGCGCTGAAAGTGTAGCCCCTGGTATCGGGGAAGAGACGCTATGTGCTGCCACAGCTGACGGTATATGAGTGGACAAGGCTTGGACGAGAAGGGCGACGAGCGCAATGAGGCGGGCGACACGGATGCGTATGACCACGGCAAGATCTCCTGATTACTGGGCTAGATAGAGGAGTAATGCGTCGTACAGGACAACTGCGTATGGGCTAGCCTTACTTGGTCAAAGTCCGCCCCTTATCGCTAGATACACCGGCTACAGTGGGACGACGCCGCTTGCGACGATGGAGATACATCAAACCGAGTGGCAACAGCCCCGTTAGAAGCAATGTGCTGCTGTTGAGTTCGGGCGTTGCATTGGGGCCAGGTCCAGGCCCAGGGCCCTGGGACGGTGTTAGCGCTTGCACCGTGTTAGCTCCTTGGTCGGCGACGTAGATCATGCCGGTATCGGGATCGACCGCGACACCGGTCGGTTGTGCGCTCGTTTGTCTGACGCCCGTGACTGTGTTGGTGGTCTCGCTGATGGTTGACAAGGTATTGTCTCCTTGGTTGGCGACGTACACATTGCCTGCGCCCGCGTCAATCGCAATACCGTACGGTGCATGTCCGACAGGAATGGGGATGCCGATCGCTGTGTTTGAGGTCGTATCAATCACCGAGACCGAAGCGCTACCGCTGTTTGAAACGTAGAGGTGATGCGTCGTCTGATCGAGGGCCGAGAGGTAGGGCTGTGTCCCAACCGTGATCGGGCTCCCGATGGCCATATCGCTCGCGGTATCCACGACCGATATGGTGCCGTCGCCCGCGTTGGCGGCGTACAAATCGTGGGTCGTCGGGTCAAGAGTGAGTCCTTCGACCGTGTTGCCGACTGTAATCGGGGTTGATAAAACTGTATCCGTGGTCCCATCAACCACGACGATTGTATTGCCGGTAGCGTCGCCCGCGTAAACGCGATGTGTCGTGGGATCGACCGTCAGGCCGGCGTCGACCGTGACACCGACCGCGATGGGGCCGCCCACGACCGCGTTGGTAGCCCCGTCGATCACCGAGAGGGTCTGATCGCTATAGTTCGCAACATAGACGCGGCCTGTACCGGAATCAACAGCTAGCGCGGTTGGGCCGGCACCAACTGCTACGGTCGCGATGACCGCATTAGTGCTACTGTCGATGACGGATACCGTGTTGTCCGCGTAATTGCTCACGTAGACGCGGTGTGTCTTGGCCACCACCAAAAGGGGGCCAGCGCCCACGGGAATGGTGGCATCGGCATAAGCCCGTGCGGTAGGGTGTGCGGCGAGCAGGAGCGGAGCGAGCAGGAGCGCGGCGAGCGCGCGGGTACGGCGAGGCTTAAGCATAGTTACTCCGTCGGAAGACATCACTACTGAAGACCATAACGAGGGCAAAGAGTGTCGCTGCGAGGTGCCGCGTCCTGATGGTCATGCGTTGCTCTCCTGCGCGTCGGCGCAGCGCGCTCGCAGGCCGCCCCTCCGGTGACTTGTTCCCGGTTATATCCTGCACGACTAGAATGGGATAGGTGGGCTGACGAAATGAATGGTAATCGCGTCTGAGCGATGAGAAGCGCGACGGGATCATTTATCACGACGGTAAGAGTAGCGTACCAAATCAAGGTTGAGATCCGGTTAAGATCGGGGGCAAAAGCGGCGTTTGGCGGTTAAGATCGGTTAAGACGGCCTCCGTCGAAGCAGCACCGTCGTCGTGTGCCCCCGTAACGCTTTGAGTAAACCACATCTCCATACCCGTTTGAACCGACAATACGGACAAATAGCAGCACAATACATGGGCATGGCTTGCGTGCCGGCACCGGCATCCCTCAATAAGGCATAACAGGGCCGGATGATGCGTGGCGCGCGGGCGAACGACACGGGACTGTAGCATGGACAGCGGGACGTCGACGACCATTGGTGGGTGGTTAGCGTTCCTCTCCTAGGAGGCCGAGTGGATGTGGTGCGACGTTGGAGGCAGCCTCCAACGGTCGACACGATGAGTCACATCCCGACCTTTGTGATGCGGGCCAAGCGTGGCTGGGACCGCAGATCCTCACGAGCTGCCCTGGCGCGCATCACCAAAGCCTTTTCGCATCGATTCGCCGAGTCTGCTGCGGACCACTGCCGCGTGTGACGTAGGAACAGACCGCCGCGGGCGAGTAGTGATTGGCCTGCCCGCCCCTCGTCCCATGCTGTCGCGAACGTCCCCTCGCCTAGGGCCGCACGTACGGCCGCCGTGTCGCGCTAGCTGCCTCATTCCGATGATCGTGGCTGCCTACCTGACGCTCGCCAACACCTCGGCGACGATGTGGTCGACCGACAACGCCTGCCCGACTGCCCACGCTTCCTCGAACGCGCTGTCACCGAGCGCCTGCCGCAGGGTGGTCAGGTTTTGCCCATAGTAGTGGCTATGCTCGGCCGGCGGGAGGGGGAGGTCAATGGCGGTACGCAGGGCGTTTGCCGCGGCGAGGAGGCGGACCGCGCGCAACGGGTCGACCGCCGCGCTCTCTACCTGTGCCGCCATGTGGGCTATGCCTTCGCAACCGGACGCTATACCCCCCAGGTCGCCCAGTTCTTGATATAAGACCACGCTGTCTCGATACAGGGTTGCGGCGTGCGCGTAGTCGCCGTCCCCGCTCGCCACATCGGCCAGGTTCCCCAGGGTGGCGGCGGTGCCGGCGCTGTCCCCTATCTCCTGTTTTAGGGCGAGGCTCTCGGCGAACAGGGTGCGCGCCCGCGCCCGATCGCCCTGCTCATGGACGGCCCTGCCCAGGTTGTTGAGCGTGGCCGCGATGCTCCACAGGTCGGGGTCGCGCTGCTTCCGGTGGAGCGCCAAACTCTCCTCATAGCGCGCTTGGGCCCCGCTCAGGTCGCCCCGCTCGTGCAGGACCATGCCGATGTTACTGAGCGCGCGAGCGATGCCCACCGCATCGCCCACCTGCCGCCAAAAGACGATGCTTTCCTCATACCAGACCGTGGCCCTGGCATAGTCGCCCTGGCCCCACGCCAGGTTGCCGGCACCGTTGAGCGCCCGTGCCCGCACCGTGGGCGACCCTCCGCCGCGGCCCAGCAGCCCCTCCAGCCACCGCCGTCCCTCGGCGAGATGGCCGCGCATCCACCAGAAGCGCCAGAGCGCCCCGGCGAGCTGGAGCGCCATCTCATCGCCGTCGCCGGCGCGCTCTCGCGCCCAGTCGAGCGCGGCGCGCATGTTATCGTGCTCCGCCTCGAGCCGCCCCAACCACCGTTCCTGCTTCGCCCCCATCAGCTCCAGATCGGCCGCCTCCGCCAGCGCCAGATAATAGGCCGCGTGCCGCCCCCGCACGGCCGCGGCCTCCCCGGCGGCCTCCAGACGCTCTAGCCCGTACTCGCGCAGCGTCTCGAGCATCCCCACGCGTGACTCCCCATCGCCCTCGTTATCCACCTTGACGCGCGCCAGGCTGTTGTTGATGAGCGACGCCAGCCCGTCCAGGACCAGTATCGGCGAGGGGCCGGGCGTGGCACAGACGGCCTTCGCCGCCTCCAGAGTGCAGCCGCCGGCGAACACGGCCAGCCTCCCGAACAGGTCCTGCTCGCCCGGAGTGAGCAGATTGTAGCTCCAGTCGAGCGCGCCGCGCAGCGTCCGCTGCCGCTCCGGCAGGTGGGACGGCCCGCCCGACAAGGCGTGCAGGCGGGCGTCCAGCCGGTCGAGCAACGCGCGTGGCGAGAGGAGCTTGATCCGCGCCGCGGCCAGCTCGATCGCCAGGGGCAGCCCGTCCAGGCGACGACAGATCGCGGCCACGGTGGGCGCGTTCACGGGCGTGAGGGCGAAGTCTGGCGCCAGCGCGCGGGCACGCTGCACGAATAACTCAACGGCCGGGGACCGTGCCACATCCTCCACCGACGACTGTGTGAGAGGGGGGCTGGCCAGCGGCGGGACGAACAGCTCCTGCTCGCCGTCGACGCGGAGTGCCGCCCGGCCCGTCGCCAGGACGTCGACCGTGGGACACGCCGCCAACAGGTCCGCGACCTGTGGCGCCGCCGCGACCATGTGCTCGACGTTATCGAGCAACAGCAGCATGCGCCGGTCGCGCAGGTAGACGATCAGTGTCTCGATCACGGGTCGGCCGGGCTCCTCGCGTAGACCGAGCGTCCGCGCGACGGTCGGGATGACCAGCTCCGGCGCCCGGAGGGGGGCGAGCGGGACAAAATAGACGCCGTCGCTGTACGCCTCGCGTAGCGCCGCGGCCACCGCCACGCCCAACCGCGTCTTGCCCACGCCCGGCGCTCCGGTCAGGGTCAGCAGGCGCACGTCGGACCGGCGCAGCAGCGCGACCGCTCGCGCCATTCTACGCGTGCGGCCGATCAGCGGTGTAAGGTGCGGCGGGACGGTGAGCAGGGCGCGCGTGTCCAGCTGTGTCGCGGGGTGGAGCGGGGCAGAGAGGAGGCTGTGCGTCCACTCCTTGCGTTCGTCGGCTTCTTCCCGGGACAGCCTCGTTTCCTCGTCCGTCACGCGTTCATCGAAGCGAGTCGCCAGCGCCACGATCAGTTTCGTCAGGGTGGCGCGCGTGGGGCCGCGCCCCGGCCCGCGTTTAGCGCGCACCACGCCGTTCACAATGTGGCTGATAGTATCGGTCGACACGCCAGAGGCGGTCTCCAAGTCCTGGTACGTCCACTTGGCCTCTTTCAGAAGGTACGCCAACCATGCGCCGAGGGTCGTCGGTTTGCTTCTATCCACGGCCCCATCCCCGTGCCGATCACGCTATCCCAACCATCGTCCGGTCATGTTATGCGCCTTGGTCCGCGCCACAATGCCCCATGTCTGTCGGCAACCGTGCGTCGTGTTACACGTCCACATTGTCGGTACAGACCGTGCGCTAGAACTGCTTTTAGGACGTACGCCGTTAAGGGCGGATACTCGATTGGGCGCACGAATGCGCCGACGTATCGGGGCGAAAAGCACATTGCTTTTCTGGTGGTAAGCCCGCATGTGGTGAGCGGTATGGACGCCGTCCGTGTATAGCAGCCGAACCGGAACACCGCACCTGCCTATGACGCGCTCATGCGGCTCTTGCATCGGCTCAAGCCCGACCCGGTGATGCTCTGGGACGAGGTCCGCGCGCTTCCCGGAGTCGACATCACGACGACGAGCACCATCAGGACCGTCGCCTTCGACATGTCCTCATTATACGCCGATGATGGCGGCGACGGAGGCCCGGCTACGCGAGCACGATTGGGGCAGCCGCGCGCAATAGACTCGTTGCCGAATAACGGGATCGCCCCTCAGCGCCTTGGTTAGCAGCCCTGCAGGACCGTAACAGGTACCATTTTGGCCGTTTGTGGGCGCAATCTGATGTTGATTCGGTGGTCTATGCTTATCCTGCAACGAGTCTAATCACGGTTGACCACACCGGCAACCTCGTCATTGACGACAAGGACGCCAGATGGACGCGGCGCGACGCGGAGGTTGCCTCCGATGTCTCCGTCGACACGATGAGTCATACCGTGAACGGCGTGGCGCACGCGACGCCGTTCAGGCGGCATAGCAACGCAGACATGGCGAGGAGCGGTGGTTGTGACGCCGACGGTCTATCGCTTGGAGCAGTCTAACATAGACAGCTACTACCGGCCGCTGTCGCTAGACGCGGAGGTAGTGGCTCGACCCGTCTCCTGGCCGTGCGTGCGTGTACCGCGAGGTCGTGGCGAGGCTGGCGTGTCCGAGGCATTCGCGCACGAGTGAGACGGGGGCGCCACGGTCGAGGGCATGGCTCGCATGGGCGTGGCGGAGCCAGTGCGGCGACAGGGCGTCGGCTGTCGGTAGTCCAGCGCGCACTGCCGCGGCCTTGACAACCCGCCACGCTTGAGTCGATGAGAGCGGGCCACCACGCCGCGACCGGAAGACGGGATCGTTTGGGTCAGCGTCGGGGGAGCGCAGCGAGAGAAGTTCGCGCCATGTGCCGCCGGTCAGTAGTATCGCGCGCTCATAGCCTCCCTTGCCCCAGACCGTCACTTGGCCGGCAGCTCCGCGTTGTTTGAGATCGCGCCACCGCAGCGTGCACGCCTCAGAGAGGCGTAGGCCGCCGGCGTACAGGAGCCGGATGAGCGCGTGATTGCGACGATCGGGCTCGTGTGCGAGAAGGGCTAGGACATCCTCCTCCGACGGGATGCGCTCGGCGAGACGCGAACGCACGGCGGGTAAGCGCAGGGGCCGACCGACGTTTGTCGGGAGATAGCCGACCTCGTGCGCGAAGGAGAGCAAGCTTTTGACGACATTGAGCATGCGTGCGCGCGACGCTGGCGCGAGACCCTCGTTTGCAAGCCCATCGGCATAGTCCTGCAGGTCATGCAGCGCTATAGCCGCGAGGGGCTTCTGAGCGTGGGCAAGGAAGCGCACGATGTCGGCATGGTACGCACGGCACGTATGGTCCGGGCGGCCATGGAGCCAGCGCCTGAGCATGGCCTTATCATCGGGATTCCGCCACGATGTCGACGTCACTCTCTTCGGGCCACTCGCAGTACTGGGCGCCTGACTACCCACATCCACCACACCCATCTCCTTGCAAAATATACCCGCGATATGCAATAAAAGCTGTCGATGCTAAGAAATATAACGCCACTTATCTTTCAATAGCAAATTTTCGCTACTATTGCTTTACGCACGCGCGCAGTCGTAGTACCATGATGGTGGCCTGCTCAGGCCGCTGCATGGAGTCGTTCGCGCAAGGAGTTCGTCCGATGGAATCGGTCGTCCGTACCTGTGTTCGCCTGCAACGCACCCTCCGCGTTGCCTCCGCCGTCGTTCCAGCGCTCGCTGTCATCGTCACCCTCGCATCCAGAGGTCACGTCCAACCTGACCTCGGTAAATGGCGGTAAGCCTCCGCGACGATGACTAGACGGTGTCTAGTTGGGCATTGGGGGGTGCGAAAACATCTCGCGCCCCCCATTCAACGTCACGACCCTTGACGTATTGGGTTCATACCCCACGAATCCTGGTGGTTCTTGCGCCAAATGATGCAAGATAAGTGGCGTTCTATCATATTAAGAGACAAGATAGAGGCTACTCGTTACGGGGCGCGGAGGTCCGAGATGTCCGTGGCAGCGGCAACTGACTCTATCATGACAGATGAGGGGGAGGGGTATGTGGATCACTTACGGCCAACCCTCCGCCGATACCTCCTGGGCGTCTACCTTGTCGCCTGCGCCTTCATCGTCTATGCCGTCATTGGTCTAGCGTGCGCTAGCACCCTCACGTGGACGGACCTTGTCGATGCCCTCGTTTTCCTCGTGTTGGCGTATGCTGGCGAGCGCATGGTTGCTCGGGTGCGCGTCGGCTTCTTCCACAGCATGAGCACCGTCATGCTCGTCGCGGCGATCCTTGTTCTGCCGGCGCCATACCCCATCCTCGTGGCCATCGGCGCGGCGCTTGCGGTGGAGGTGGGCGACCGTCAGCCGCTCTATAAGCGCCTCTACAACGTCGCTCACGCAACGATCGTCGTCGGAGGAGCCTGCGTCGCATTCGCGTGGGTCGCCGCGCCGTTGCCGCACTGGGACGCGGCGCGCTTCCTCTCGCACACCCCATCTCTCATTCTCCTCGGCTTCGTGTACGCGGCCCTCGATCTCGGGGGCTTGCAGATCGTCATGGCGCTCGCCGGCGATGCCGACACCGGGGCGGGAGTGCCGGTACCAGATACCAAGGTCGTGCTTCTGGAGGGCGTGAGTATCGGCATGGGTGTCGTCTCCGCCGTGGCATGGGCCTATAACCCGGCAGCACTCTTCTTGTCCCTTCTGCCCGTCCTCACGGTACGCGCCACGTTTCGGACCATTGAGCAGGACGCCGCCCGCGCCGAGGCGCTCCGTCGGCGCAACGAGCAGCTGGAGGGAGTAATTCACGCCGGACAGCGGCTGCGCCTACAGCAACCCCGGATTGATCTTGTCCGGCCCCTCGCCGAGCACGCCCGCGACACAGCCGGCGCCGAGGTCGTGGCGGTGTATCTTGTCGACGATAACGACCCGACGGTCATGGGCCGAACCCTCGTTCTCCCGTCCGAGGCCACAGGGGTGGACATCCCGAGCCTTGTTCCCGCGTCGTTCGAGACGACGGATGGGCCGACGTGCGTCCCGCCTGACGGAGTGCTCGTCCTTCCGTTGCATGTGGATGACCACGTCGTGGGTCAGGTGCGGCTACTTGGAGCGGTAGGGAACGATAAAGACACGCAGCACGCCCTCGCTCTGCTCGCGAACCAGGCAGCAGTCGCCCTGGAGAACGCGGCGCTGCATGAGCGCCTCCTGGCGCAGGTCTCGATCGATGGCTTGACAGGACTCCCCAATCACCGGGCTTTTCATGCGCGTCTCGATGAGGAGGTAGCTCGCTGTCTGCGCCTCGGGCGACCGGCAAGCCTCATTCTCGTCGATATTGATGGCCTCGCCGTGATCAACGCGGCCGGTGGCCTCACCCTTGGGGACGCGACCGTGACGGCTGTCGCCACGGCCATCCGCCATGTGGTGCGACTGGGCGACATCGTGGCGCGGGACGGCGGCGACGAGTTCGCCGTCCTCTTGCTCGATACGGACCGCGCGGAGTCCATTGCGACCGCCAACCGTATTCAGATGGCGGTCAGGGCAGGGGGCGCGATGCCGAACGGTGTCCGCGTGTCGCTTGGAGTCGCCGCGGTCCCCGCTCATGGAAAGACGCGTGAGGCTATCGTTCGGGCCGCGCAGCAAGCGCTCGTCGGGGCGAAGGCTCTCGGCAAAGACAGGATCGCTGAACCGGACGATGGAGCGGGGCTTGTGGCCAACGACGACGCGCACCTCATCGAGGATCTCGTCCACGCGAACCTTGCGACTATCAAGGCGATGGCCGCCGCAGTCGATGCCAAGGACCCGTATACACAAGGGCACTCCCAACGGGTGAGCTACTACGCCGTCGCCCTCGGCCGCGCCCTGAGCTTGACGGCGGCCGACGTGGAACGCTTGGAACTGGCGGCCCTGCTCCACGATGTCGGCAAGATCGCGGTGCCCGATGCCATCCTCAAGAAGGAGGAGCGCCTCACCGAGGAGGAGTTTTCCCTTATTAAGGAGCATCCCGTGACGGGTGAGCGCATGCTCTCTGGCTTGCCCTACCTCGCCAAGGATATCTTGCCGGCCGTGCGTCATCATCATGAGCGATGGGATGGGCGCGGGTACCCTGATGGTCTCACCGGCGTGGCGCTGCCGCCCGACGCGGCGATCATGGCGGTCGCCGATTCCTTCGATGCGATGACGAGCACGCGGACATACCGCCCCGCCTTGACCAGCAAGGAGGCCGTCCGACGCATTCGGGAGGGGAGTGGGACGCAGTTCGCTCCCCATGTGGTTGTGGCCTTCGAGCGGGCGCTCGCGGCAGGCGACCTGCTGATTGACGATGATAAGGCTCTCATTTCCTCGCGAACGGCCTGATAGTTTTGCAGAGCCGTTGACGCGACTAAAGCACTCCACAATCGCCAGTGCACGTCTTCGTTTACGTCGCGCTTTTACATAAGAGTAGCTACCCGTGATTCGTGCGATAGCGGGCCATGTACGGCGCGGTCGAGCGGCGTGAACGTCAATGGTGCCCACGCTCGCCGATAGTGCGGGGACAAATAAGCGCCTTATCCCGACTCGAACATTTATCCTATAATGACTGTAAACAGCACTGTAGTTCAGGAGTCGATCATCCATGGATATGGACAGAAGGCGCGATACGTCTTCTCGGAACGTCACCATCATTGGCCGACGGTTTGGCATCGTTGACGAGATTGGCAGGGGCAATCAGAGTACCGTCTACAGGGCAAGGGACTTCGAGCGAAGCAACGAGATCGTGGCGGTCAAGGTCTTTAACACGGCGCACCCCGATCACTGGCGCGAAACGTTCTTTAACCACGAGATTGACGCGCTTAGGAGGTTGAGGCATCGCAACATCGTGCGTGTCCGAGGCTCTGGCCGAGATCCGCAGCGGAACCTGTTCTACGTTGCCCTCGACTATATTGATGGGACGCTGGAACGCTACATCAGCGAGAAGAGTGGTCCAGAGTTCGCTACGGAACGGCTCTCGATCATGCGGACGCTGGCCGAGGCCGTGTCGTACGCCCATAGCGAGGGCGTAATACACCGAGATCTCAAGCCAAGCAACATCCTCGTTAGCGGGGCCGCAACGCCGGTCATCACAGACTTCGGGACTAGCCGCATCCGCTACGAGTTCGCGGTGGGCGAAACGGTGGTGCGTTTCCAGTCGCCTGGCTACACCGCGCCGGAACGAGCTACGGGCGATAGGGGGACCCCCCGAAGCGACATCTATTCGCTTGGAGCAGTCTATTATCATCTCCTGTCGGGGACGGCGCCGCCGGGCGATGGGCTGTCGATGGCCGACATCGACCAGCTGGCCGTTCCCGCCTCGCTCAGGCGCATCCTGGGGAGGATGCTGGCCACGGATCCACAGGAGCGATACACGGACGCTATCGAGACCTACAGGGAACTCTCTACCATCTCGGACTACGGGCAGTTGCCACACGTTCTCCTACAGATCATGCCCGAGGCCTGGGATGCCCTGCATCGCTTCGGCGTGATCGCTGATCCCTCATTCGAGGCGGCGAGGGATTGGCTATTCGACCACTGGATCGGCCGCAATATTGGCCCCGTCACGGTCGCTTCTGGCGGCCCGAGTCGTAAGGGCGCGCTCGTCCTGCTCGATGATTACCAGATTGTATGCAGCAGGGCGCAGAGCCTCCCGGCACTGACCATTGAGGTGGTCGAGAAGCCGGACAAGCTTACCCTGGATCGTGGGCGGGACGCGGCCATGCCTTTCCGCGCTCGATGGGATTTGCGGGAGTCTGGCGTGCAGTTCGTGCCAGGGGAGAGGATGGTGTTCGAGCGTGGCCTCGAAGAACTTCTCCGTCGGCTCTCGGAGCACGACACTGTGCGCCGGGTCGAGAGCGAGCGGCGACACGAGCGCAGCGACTACATGGACGGGTGGCAGCGTGTGCTCCGCTTCCATCGACGATTGCTGGAGGCGGAGCCCGGCGCGCGGTACGTTGCCGTTAAGGATGAGAGCGATCATCTCATCTTTACCCTTCAGCAGGCGCTCCCTCGCGACCTCGCCTGGCAGTGCGGGGACCGGCTGGCCATGAAGGAATCGGAGGAGGCGTGGGAAGAACCTGTCGGTTCGCTCGTCGACGCGTTCGGCAAGACCGTCACGGTCGCCAAAGATATGCCCGTTCGGAGAGGCGGCCCTCAACGTGCGGGGGCATTGCCGCAGACAGGTCTCTTACTACTCTCACAGGGGCAGAAACTGTCAGCCCTGAGTCGCCAGGAGAAAGCCGTTTCTCTGTTGAAGCATGCGTCTACCGCCAATCCACGGCTGGTAGATGTTCTACGCGACCTCGCGCGCGCACAATTCGATGACCCGCGCGACCGTCCGCCCTACCAAGAGTTAAGTGACGACAAGCAAGCGGCGGTGCGCCTGGCGCTCTCGGCCAGGGACATCGCGCTGATCCAAGGGCCGCCTGGCACGGGGAAGACAAGGGCAATTGCCGAGATGATCCTGCAGATTCGAGCCGATGACCCCAACGCGCGCATCCTAGTGTCCTCGCAGTCGAATGTCGCAGTGGATAACGTCCTCGCAGCCATCGATAAGGTCGACGGGCGACCTGCCATGGCGATCGTGCGCATTGGGCGCGAGGGAAAGATCGGCGCGGAGGCGGAGCGTTATAGCGTCGAGCGAGGCCTTACGGATTGGCGAGGAGATGTCTTGCGCCGTTGTGGGGAGTACATGGCCGAACTGGATGGAGGAGGCGGGGAGGTAGGAACGGCGTCGATGGCTCAAGCCGACATCGACGCCTTCGTCGAGTCGATGGCAGAGGCGGGCAGGCTCGTGCAACTGCTGCATGACGAAGATGAGGGATCGTCGATGATAGCGGTCGACGAGAACGGCGGGGCGGATGAACCAGATTTTCCTGCTCTCGCCGGTGACATTGAGAGCGAGAACGGGGAAGATGGGCCTGAGGTGACGCAAGCAGACGAGGGGACGCGGCGCGAACTTCACGACTATTGTCGTGCTATGCGGGATGCGCTGCCGCCACAGGAGCGCGGGGGGCCACGCGAGAACCCTGTCGAAGAGTATGAGCGTCTCGTGCGAACCATGCGGTCGGTTGTAGGCCGTGACGCTAGCGACGATCGACCGTCTCAGATCCGGGCGATGGTGCGAGAGTGGTGCGCTATCTTCGGGAAAACGCCCGAGTTCGAGGAGCCGCTGATTCGGCGCGCCGATGTCGTCGCTGCGACCTGCCTCTATGCTGGCGCTGGACAATTAAGGAACCAATACTTCGAGTGGGCGATCGTGGACGAGGCGGCGCGGGCGACGGCTCCCGAGGCCCTGGTTCCGCTGGCGCGGTCGGGGCGGATCATCCTCGTCGGAGATGAAAAACAGCTGCCACCTCAGCTAGACGACGACCTCACCCAGGAGCGCCTGGCTGCGGAGGACATCCAGGCCAGCGGGCTGGAGGTAAGTTTGTTTGAGGCTCTCGTCACTCAGGCCAAAAAGAAGCGGATGCACGCCCTCCGGATGCTGAAGCGTCAACACCGCATGCATCCTGCCATCGGCCGACTCATTAGCGACGTGTTCTATGGTGGTGACCTGGAGAATGCCACGACAGCGGAAGATCGTGCCCACGGGCTCCCCGCGAGTGTCGCCCCGCGTCCGGTCGTGTGGTATTCAACGAGCGCTCTGGACGATCGATATCAGAAACGGCGGGGCAAGAGCTACGCGAACCCGACCGAGGCTGCGGCGGTGGGAGAGATCGTCGCGCGCATCGAGGAGAGCTATCGCGAGTTGGCTACGACCCTTCGCCCCCAGGTCGTCGTGATCTCGCCCTACCTCGAACAGGTGGAAGAATTGAAGAGGCGGCTCGACCCTGGTGACGAGGAGAAGTGGCAGGGTATCACGTTGGAGGTCGCGACCGTCGACTCTATCCAGGGGCGCGACTGCGATGTCGTGATCTGCTCCTTGGTGCGCACCAATCCCGAAAACATCGGCTTCCTGGCGGATCGCCGTCGCCTTAACGTTGCCCTTTCGCGAGCGAAGAGGCTCCTGTGCGTCGTGGGCGACGCTGCGGCACTCGAGAAGGCTTGGACGCCCGATGGAGATAACGTCTTCAGAGAGGTGTTAAATCACATGAGGAGCTACAGGGACGAGTGCGTCATTATCGATGCGCCGGTGGTGATTGCATGAGCAACACCTTGCCGATCGTCTACCGTGATTTCCCTGACCATACCTGTGAGCGCTATTTCCCGGCGCTACTGCCCGTCTATCGCATCAGAGTTGCCTTGTCCGTCCTTGAGAGGCAGAGCTTGTCCATCTTCGCCCAATTTATCTTGCGGGCCATAGAGCTGGAGATCGACACACTGGGCGACATCGCGCACGCTCTTGGCTTGGACGAGGACATCATGACGGAGTTCGCGGTGGAGTTACTTCGGGCGAACATGATCAACCAGAGTGCCCCAGATGCCGAGGGCAAGCGCCGCTTAGCCCTGACGCCCCTAGGGCGAGCGAGCGCGGCAGATGGCATTATATCTGTGCCACGGAGGCGACACGAAGAGTTCCACCTCGATACATTGACCGGCGCGCTCCGAGCCGTTGATCGTTCGGCCGTCAATGGGGATGAGGCCAACCGCCGGGGGATATGTATCCTGCCTAGCGTGATCTCCAAGCCGACTGCGGAGACGATCGAGTTGCAGGCGATCCGCGACGCAATGGCGATGGGCGGGCCATCGAAACGGACTCTCGATGTGCTGACCCTTCTCGCGTTGTCGAGGGCGTACGCGCAGTACCTCCCTGGCGTCGAGGTGTTCGAACTGCGTCCGCGTTACAGCGGGGAGACGGTGCTTGCAGCGTACCGTGATGGCCATTACTTGCAAGGCGTCTCGTCGGCGCTTCAAGCAATGCGCGACGCGGGGCGGTCGGTCATCCCCGACGATGCCTACACCTTCAATGGCACAGTGCCGGATATCCAAGGGGTGCTACCGGATCCGGTGGCAAATGAGGTCCGAATATTCACTGAGCGTGCGCGAGCGATAATAGCGTCTGAGCGTGCCCGCGATGCGCTGGCAATAGCACACGCGACGTTATCGGGAGAAGAACGCCGTGCGCTCGAGCAACGTACGGGAAATCTTGACCAGGACATCGCTACCTTGCGTCGCGAGAGCGAGGACGCGCTAGGGCGTCTAGCGGTACTTGATCCTTCACCGACCGCCGTCGTCGGGTCTGCGTTCATTGATACCCTCATAGTGGCGATCAAGCGGGCAAAGGACGGCGACGAGATCATCCTGATCGCGCCGAGGATGAGCCGGGACGTGATTGACGGACAGCTGGGCGAGGCGTTGGGCAATGCGGCGCGCCGCTTTGTTCGCGTACATATCGGATATGACTTCGAGGAAGGGTCGGGAGACGGAGATGGTATCAGACTACAACGCAACGCGATGTCGCTGAAGCAGGCGTTAGGGAAGTGGGCCCAATGGGCAGAGGATGCGCCATCAGAGTATCTCTTTGTGGTTGATGTTCGAGGTGCCACAGCCACGATATGCGCGTGCGGCACCTCACTAGGTATGATCGCGGGCGGCGACCTGCTGTACTACAACGCTACAATTAACACGACATGCAAACCGGCGGCAGCCCTCGCTTTTTACGATCGCGCAACGATCACAGCCCTCGTACGCGAGGCGAAGGTGATGCTCGGCGGCGGGCACTCTTAGCGAGTGTCATCGGGGGGCTGAGCATGGCGATACAAGCAGTTGGTCGGACGTGCAGCAGCATCTAAGCGGTGCCCGCGTCCTCGGGGGACGGACGGGATCGTAGCTGGCTATCGCCGCGCGCCACGGCGGCACTAAGGGGACGTACCATACGGAGGGTCACGGCTCTCACGGTGCCAGGTCGCCCGAAACACGAGGCGGGGCATTCCCCGCCGATGGCTCAGGCTAGTTCTGTCGAAACGCTATGCACATGTATTAACCTCTGGTGCTAGTTGAAACCGCCATTTTGTTCGCGTCCTTGTTGCTTTTATCTAATATTTGATGCACATCTTCCTAACGAGAGGGCAGGGCACGCTATCGAATGGGCTCCGACGACCGTTACTCGGCCGTATACGCACCATTTGACGCAATAAAGAGTCATTACGGATATTTATATCGCATCAAAGACATTGGAGAGGCTCTCCAACTAGCACCAAAGGTTATTAGGTGCAAATGGCGTCTGGACAACCCGATCATAAGAATCGGCCTGGTATGGGAAAATACAAGCGAATAGGTGTCAACCGGCGGCACCCCGGTGCCTTTGCCGCTTCTCCAGCCGTACATGCGCACGAGTACCCGACACACCAAGAGCCGTAGCCTGATGACAGAATCGGGGCTGTGAGCTAGTGATCGGACGAGAGAGACGAATGGACTACACGACGTTCTTGAGCCTCCTTGCCACGCATGATAAGGAGTCGCGCACCTTCGACCGCAAAGAGATGTGTTACGCCTTCCAGTCAAAGGGAGCGGATGGCACGCGCCGGGATACCACTGGGGCGAAGGGAGAGTTGGCCAAAGACATCTGCGCCATGGCCAATAATGGAGACACGAGCTACCTCGTCATCGGCATATCGGACGATGGGACGCGGTTTACCTCGGTCACGAACGAGAATCTGACGGACGAGAACATGCAGACGTTCTGCAAAGAGGCAATCACGCCCCCGGTCACCCTAACCGTCCACCGCGAGCGATGGCCCGAGGCGACAGGAGATCACGCTGGCAAGACGGTCGTCATCATCGAGATCGGACCGCACCCGCGCGACCATGTATTCCGCCTGCAGCGTGACTATACTGTGTGGGGCGACAAGATCTGCTATCGCCGGAACGAGGTATGGGTACGGCGCGGTGAAACGAGCGATCTGGCCAGTCCCGAGGAGATTGTCGAGCGAATGGGCAGAGAGGGCCGCCCCGACTTGAGCGTCACGCTTGCGGTAGCCGACCAGGACGACCACGCTGTAACGCTGGTCCGAAGGCCGGTCATCGCGCCCACTGATGACGTGATTGATCGGTTGGTAGTGCGCGCCGCCAGTCGTTTGTCGACCACCGGCCTGATGGCCGTCTCGCAGCGGGACATTGACGCCTACCGCGATCGGTACCGAGCCTACCTGCATGAACGGTTCGACTATGAGGAGGGCCAGAGTCGCTACTACGAGGTGCGGCCGGTGATCCGCAATAGCGGCACCCATCCTGCCGATGATGTCACGCTCACGATCCGCTTTGAGAACAAGGTGCTTGCGACGGCGGAAGATATGTCGCTCCGAGACAGCGACCTATCCGGCAGACCGGAGCCTCCACCCCTCCCCATGTCTCATGTTTTACAGAACACTGGACTCGGTGCCCTTAGCGCTCTTAGTACCCTTGGTCACCAGTCATACTTCGGGCCAGTTGTGTCGCCTCTGAGGCCGAAGATGCCTCGCCCTCGGTATCGCGGTCCATACATTGAGGATGCGGCCTGCGACGACATGGCCTGTACGACGGTCACCTACGAGGCCGACAGCATACAACACGACGATGCGGCGCGTTTCCGGCCGTTTTTGATAAAGTTGCCGAAAGAGTGGCAAGGGGATCGGTTGGCTGCGTCCTGCACCATGAAGGCGCGACAGCAGCGAGAGACGAAGCGCGCGGTCGTGTCCGTACTATTTTCAGTTGGAGAGCCCCTCACGCTAGAGTCGTTGTTCCAACGTGAGTCGCCTCCGCGCTTACGCATACCCGAAGGCTAGGAGCAATAATAGTAGTACAGGTGGTCGACTGTGGATCGGGCTGGCGGTCGTCCGGCGCACACTTATTATATGGTAGACGCAATCCATGGGTGAACAACAGTATCGATCAATCATCCGGGCATCTGCACTATGACCAATCTTGTCCCACTAAGACGAGTGCCTTACCCACCGTCCGCGCCACATAGCCTGCCATATGCCCCGCCTTGCCCTCGGCCAGTTCAGGGCTGCCCTCCACCATCGCCCGCGCCATCTCCTCCACCGTGGTGTCCTGAGACGCCTGCGCCAGCGACAACACGATCATCCAGTTCATTCATCTCTGCTTGCTGACGGGCGACACGGTGGCCGTTGCGGACCTCGCGGCGCGTGCCCGTGCGTTGACAGAGGAGTATGCGTACGACGACCAGCGGGCGCGCCTGGAGCAGATCCTCCGTAGGGGAGCCGACGCGGGGGGACAACCTGGCTCATACTAGCGTCGCAATTTGAAAATCCCGCCGCCGAGAGCGTACCATGAAGGAGGCGAACGCATTAACCTTCAACACATCTTCCATCATGATGCGGTATGGCAACTAATATGGCGCATTCCGCTGAGGAAAGACAACCTATGGGAACGACCGATGATGTGAGGAGGCTTCGAGAGCGGAGAACCCTCGAAGCTCCTTCGCGGCCCGAAGATTATCGCACGCAATTCGAACGCGACTACGACCGCGTGATCCAAGCCCCCTCGTTTCGTCGATTGCAGGGTAAATCGCAGTTGTTCGGCGCGGGCTTCGGGGATTACTACCGCACTAGGCTGACGCATTCCATCGAGGTCGCCCAGATCGCCAGGGACGTTGTGCACTTCCTCTGGAAAATGGATGGGGAACGGCTATATTCCGAAGTCAGACCAGGACTGATATTGGATGGGATCGTGGTCGAGTGCGCCGCTCTCCTCCACGATATTGGGCACCCACCGTTTGGCCATCACGGCGAGTATCTCCTCAATATATGGCTCAACACGGACACGTTTAAGGAAAAGCATAAAGGTCCTGGTTGCTTTGAGGGCAACGCTCAAAACTTCCGCTGGCTTATGTTCCTGGAGAACGGGATCGGATTGCCACGAGAGGATGACACGTTCAACATCCAGGATGGTCTCAATTTGACCCATGCCTTGTTGCTCGCCGTCAATAAGTACCCATGCTTGATCGGTCAGGACGGCGCAAGGAAGGGCGTCTATCGCTGGGAGTGGCAGGAAATCGAGAAGATCCGTGCCGAGTGGGAGGTGCCGCAAGGGCGAGCGACGCTCGAAGCCCAAGTGATGGATTATTGCGACGACATCGCGTATTCGACACACGACATCGAAGACGGGGTGAAGGCAGGCCTCGTTGGTTTGCGGGTCCTGACTGGAGAGGATGCGCGCACGCGCGCCGTGATCCAGGATGGCATCGTCGATATCATCATGAAGACGCGCAAGGATAAACCGCATTGGCAGAACCTCATCCATCCCACTGCGAGGAGTGGCGCACAGGGGGATGCATTGGACTTGGACGAGGCTGTTATTCGCGATGAAGTGGATACCGTTCTCGATGGATACTTGTGTCAATGGAAGAACATGATCAAGAAATGCACGGGGGATGTCTCGATGGCGAGCCGCGAGATAAAAGCGCGGCAGGTACACGAGTATATCACGAGTTTGCGCATTGTCGATAATGACGGATGGAGATTCATTCAGTTTATGGAGGATCTGGGGAACGGCCGATTGACGGTTGCGCATCGACAGGAACGAAAGTTGGACATCTTAAAGCAGTTTGCCTATGTTGCCATTGTCGACACACCGGACGTTCAACGAGAGCAGTACAAGAGCAACAGGGTACTCGACGGAATCATTATGGCACTCGGGGATGAGGGGAGTGGGAAGAAGATCATTCCGGCTACATGGGTCCAACGGCACAAGGAGGTCCTATCGAGGGGAGTGGCATGGGACTGGACGACCCTGGTGATGGATTACGTCGCGGGCATGACGGATGGCTTCGCAGTAAAATTCTTCGCAAGTATCCACGGTTAAGTCATATAATGTGATAGGAGTTATGGCAGTGGTCGTATAACCTTGTCGGCTTGCATGTCGTCCGTGCGAATGATGTAGCAAGCGCAGAGGACGTGTTTGATGCTTGTGAGACTGCGCGCTTTCCCCCGTATCCACATCGGCTTACTCGATCTCGGTCATGCGACGTTCCGCATGTATGGAGGTGTCGGGTTCGCGCTGTCTGGCCCAGAGATTACTATAGAAGCGTGTCACAATGCGACAACTGAGATAATGGGGCTAGATATGCTCGACAGTGATGGTCAGCGGGATGTCGTCCGTGCCTTGGACCTCCTTCAGGACATGACACACCGCGCGCGCATACGGCTACTACTGCGACACATGCCGCCACAGCATGTTGGGCTCGGTAGTAAAACGGCGCTCATCTTGGGCATCCTGAGCGCAGCGAGTTCCGCATTGGGAATCGATGTCGGTCGCGCCGATCTTCAACGCTTGAGCGGGCGTGGAGGCACCTCGGGTATCGGCGTCAACGCATTCTTTGATGGTGGTTTTATCATCGATGGCGGGCATGGGCAACAGAATGCGGAGGAATTCGGCCCATCAAGTGCGCGCGCACCGGCGCAGCCTCCGCCCATTATCTGCCGCGCGCCCATGCCTTTCGCTTGGCAATGCCATCTCTTACTCCCCCCCGGCGAGAGGATCAGTGGTGCCCGTGAGCGAGCGTTTTTCCGGCGAGAAACGCCCGTGCCGCAGTCCGAGGCTCTCGAAGCGATCGCCCTCGCTTACCACGGCATCGCCCCCGCTGTCATCACGCAAGATCTCTCTCTATTGAAAGTGGCTCTCAAACAATTCCATTGCGTCGGGTTCAAGCTGAGAGAGGTGCGGATGCAGCCGTTGTCGACCCAGGCCATCCTTGAGAGCTTCGATGAGCACCCGTCGTGCGCCGCAGGCCTGAGTAGCATGGGACCCTTGGTCTATGTCGTAGCACACGAGGATGATAGCGAGACCGTAAGGTTGGTGCAACGCGTATGTGCCGATTCCGGCGCCGCGTTGTTGGGAAGCTATCGCGGCAGGAATGCGGGTTATGAGGTCTCTAGAGGCTCGGGATCGCCAGTAGACATGAGAGTGCCTCAACCCCAATTCGCGTGATGTGCAGGCTTCGACTGCAGCCAGATCATCCGCGCACGCTGCGGCGTGCGCGTGCTGGCACACATCGACGGTAGCCTGTAGGCTGTTGTCACGCGCTGCCGGCACCTGGAGTCCCTGGCGTACGCGGTGGTCTAATACTGCCTGTGATCCGGCGAAATTACATAATGGGCGTCGGCCCTAGTACTGTGTCAAGCGTCATTTGAACGGTAGCTGACGTGCTCTACGATAGCTGGTTTTCATCTATCATTTCAGCCTTGACACGGTACTAGCCTGAATTACTCCTGAGCATTTCCGTCGAACCAGATTGGCCCCATTTGTCTGCCCGGCGATCAATATGGGGCCACTGAATGGCTCATAGAGCCGATTTTGGCTTCCAAAGTGCGCCGTAGGCCCCCCGAAACCCCCAATCAATAGCTAATCCAACTCGATGAATGTTTTCGTGAGTAATCCAGGCTAGAGGTGCCGCCCTTCCGCTCGGAGTAGCCCCGCTCACAAGCGAGGTACAGACCAATCAGCGCGAACGCAACGGTGATCGGGCGCACGTTCTCGCCGGCGTGTTGCGCGCCCTAGGCGTCAACCGCTAGTTGGTGGATGAACGCGCTATCTCCCCGCGTCACGGTATACGCGGACAATTCGCCGTAGAGTTGCCAGCATTCGGCGGACGCATTGTAGCGCCCCTCGGAGTACGCCTCCGATATCGGCAGATGGACCCCACACCCAGGACAGTCACGATAAAGAAGCGTGGCCATAAGGCGAAACGTTCTCCTATTGGGCCATCATGTCATCGCCTGCGATGACGATCACAACGTTGTTAGCTACGACGGCACTGGTTCCAAGACTGTACGATAGTGCCTCCATACGGACGAGGCGTACGTCCACATAGAGACGGCTAGCGGCCCGGCATCGTGAACGACGGGTGTCAGGCGCGGACGACATGCGCTGTGTTGACATATATGCCGCTTGACGCCGAACAACCTCATAGAATTATAGGACGACGTGCGTTAGCGTCGGGTGATCAACCACGCGACCGCTCGGTAGGATACGTATGCTCAGGATGCATGGGAAAGGATGTAGATGGTCTCGACGGTTGGCGACGGGTTCGAGGAATACCTACGACGCCTCGCGCCGCTGGATACCGAGATGAGAGCAGCGCAGGCCCATTACAAATCCGTCGAGTCTTCCCTGAGAAACAACCTACCGGGGGCCAAGCTCATTCCTACCGGTTCTTTTGGCAACGGGACCGCCCTCAAAAGGTATAGCGATGCTGACTACTTCGTTATCATTCCACGGGGACTCGTTGGCACCGATTCCGCGGACGTGTTACAGCGTGTACGTGCCACCCTGAAAGGGACCTTCCCAAGGACCGGCGTAGCCGTCCGCACGCCCGCCGTCATCGTCCCTTTTGGTATCGGTGGATCTGAGTCGATCGATGTTGTCCCCGCTCTATCCGTCGCGAAGACCTCCCAAGGGCATGCCATCTACGATATCCCGGATCGTGGGGGTCACTGGATGAGATCGAGTCCTGTCGCGCATAAAGCGTACGTCACGGCGTTAGATAACGCGCACGCGCACCGGGTTAAGCGTCTGGTCATGCTCGTCAAGGCGTGGAAGGCCTACTGGAATGTGCCGATGCTCAGCTTCTATCTGGAGATGCGGGTCGCGCGGTATGCCGAGACGGTCAAGACGATCGACTATGGGCGCGGCATCGAGATGGTATTGGGAAGCATGGTTGGACCAAGCGGTCTCGCCACCCTGCGAGATCCTATGGAGATCGCTGGATCTATCCGTCCCTGTACGACGGCTGCCCAGGAAAAGCAGGCGTTGACAAAGGTGCGGAGAGGACTGACACGCGTTCGGGAAGCGCGTCGCCGGGAAGCGTCGGGCAACGTGGAGAAAGCGTTCGAACGCTGGAACCTGTTCTTTAACAGTAGCTTCCCGGCCTATAAATGAGAGGAGGGGCGGCATGGCGGACGTCACGGCAGCCATCGTCGCGGAGGCGAAGCGTCTTGAAGAGGACGCACTGTACACGGCCAAAGGGCACTTCGAGGCTGCGGCACGGTGGGAGAGATTCAACCTTGCCGTCGGGTTGATCGCGACCACCGCGGCGGCGCTCGCGGCCGTTTTCACATTATCCCACAATGATACCGTGGTCATCCTGTTGGCGATGCTCGTCAGTATTTCCACGGGCATTATCACGTTCCTCAACCCGAACAAGATAGCCGCGTCACATCATAGGGCGGGCACCGAGTACAACGCTATCCGTAACAAGGCCCGCATATTCTACGAGATCGAGTGTCAAAGCAACGACGCGAACGATCATCTTATCGCCGAGCTGAAAGCCATGTCCCGACAGAAAGACGACCTCAGCGCTACAAGTCCATCAGTTCCACAATGGGCTTTCAACCATGCGCGCCGAGGTATCGAAGCTGGAGAGGCGATCTACAAAGTGGATACCCGCTGATGTTCCCGTGATACCTTGCTCCCGCATCCCTAAGGGCACAAGCGTCTGTACGTGTTCTGCTCATCTACGCCGCGGCCCCGGCGTACCAGCTGCGGTATACTGGGAAGAGATGGACAGGGGGCGTTCGTATGATTAATCTGACCCTCACGTTAACCCTGCCCACCAAGGTGTATCAGTCACTTATCATGATCGTATGAACCGCACGGACCGATTATATGCTCTTGTGGAGGAGCTGCGGGCTCGCGCGCCTCGAACGGTGCGCGCCGTCGCGTTAGCTCAGCACTTCGAGGTCAGCACCCGCACGATTGAACGCGACTTGCTGGCTCTCCAGGAGGCCGGTGTGCCCATTTGGGCGCAGCCTGGCCCTGGCGGCGGGTATGGCCTTAACGTCGATACGACTCTGCCCCCCTTGAACCTCACGCCAGCCGAAGCCGCCGCTCTCGCTACGGCTGTGGCCGCCCTCGGCGCTATGCCCTTGACAGGGGCCGGCCGCTCCGCACTTAAGAAGCTCACCGCCGTGATGGCCACTGCGTCCAGGGACACGGCCGCTCAGCTCCTGACCCAGATTCGCGTCGTGCAGGGACCCGATCGTCCCGCCGCTGCGGTCTCCGACGTCGTGCAGCAGGCGCTCATCGCGTCGGTCGCGGTCGAGCTCACCTATCGCGACGCCCAAGGCTGCGAGACGGTGCGCATCGTCGAACTCGCCGGTCTCTTTAGCACCCCCCATGGCTGGTACCTTGCGGCTTGGTGCCGCCTGCGCCAAGCGCCGCGTGCCTTTCGTCTGGACCGCATCGCTCAGGCCATCCTCACCCGCGAGTCCATCACGCCTCGCTCGCTCGACGCCGTGCTCGCCAACATCCCCATCGACATGGCCCACCCAGCCCTCCTGTAGCATCACGCCATCCCTGCGCGTAAATCCCGACATAATGTTGTCGCGACCCTGCGGTACGCTATCCTCAGGGGCTGACTTACAGCCACATAGCATGGATAAGGAGTGCTGCCTTATGACGGGTACGGGTACACCTCGTTTCGCGTTCGCGGTGGAGTACGTCTCAGACCTTGAGGCGACCAAGCGTTTCTACGTCGACGTCCTCGGTCTTGAGGTCGAGCGTGAAGCACCCGTGTTCATTCAATTCAAAGACCAGGCGGGCGCTCGCTTCGCCATCGCCAGCGACGCGCCGCTGAGTGGCGAACGCGGTCTGGAGCTGTATTGGCGCGTCGACGATGCCGAGGCCGCCTTCAGGGAGTTGGCGCCCAAGGCCGAGGTCGGGCTCGCCCTCACGCAGATGCCCTTCGGCACGGTCTTTGGTCTCAAAGATCCGGCCGGTCAGCCCCAATACCTGGTCGAGTTCGCCCAGAACCGCCCGAGTGAGCGCCCCTGAGGGGCGTCGCATCGGAAACGAACAAAGACGGGGTCCCGGAGGCAGATGAGCAACGCGTCACCTCGCGACGCTGTGGAGGGAGCGTGAGCGAGCGAGAACGCTGCGCTCGTCCTGAGTCGCGAGGGAAGAGAACGGAGGTCCTGTCGCGGGCGACAGAGTGCGCAGGCACCGCGCACGCACGGGGATACAAACGGGCATGGCCGTCGCCGACAACGTAGGCGCGGTGACGAAAGGAGCACACATGTTACGAGGACTCACCACCATCTCATTTTACGCGGCTGATCTGGAGGCGGCGAAGCGCTGGTACACCGCGCTATTGGGTGTCGAGCCGTACTTCGACCGGCCAGGGTATATCGAGTTTCGCATCGGCGACTACCAGCACGAGCTGGGCATCATCGATAGGCGCTACGCACCCCCCGATTCGCCGACCGGCCCAGCCGGCGCCGTCGTGTTCTGGCACGTCGACGATGTGGCAGCAACTCGTGAGAAGCTCCTGTCTATGGGAGCAACAGAGCACCAGACGCCCAGAGACCGCGGCGAGGGGTTCATCACTGCGTCTATGGTCGATCCCTTCGGGAACATCCTGGGTATCATGTACAACCCGCACTACCTGGAGGTTCTAAGCACGACCAGAAAAGCGTGACCCGCGCTGCCGGAAGGCCACCAGAGACACCACCCAGGTGGGTTTGCGAGCAAACCCGGATGCACTCCGGGGTCTGTTCGTTGACGCTCACAAAGAGAGATAGGCTCGTCGTGGCCGCAATCACGCGGACCGGTTGTGCTTCTCTACATACTCCCTGAGCACCTGATTGATGCGCGTTTGGTACTTCTCGCCCTCAGCCGCGCGCACTTTGAACCACGCGACGACATCGGCATCGAGGCGCAGAGTCAGTTGCTTCTTGACTGGCCGGTAAAAGAGTCCGCGACGCGCATCGCTCCAATCGTCCACCTCCGGCATGTCTCCAAGGTCAATTTCCTCCTCAGGGAGTGCGACTAGAGCCTCTATCTCTGCCTGCTGTGCCGGAGTCACCGTCTTAGAAGTCTCCATTTTCGTACACCTGCCTTTCGTGTGCTGTTGCCTTTCGCGCACTGATGATACGCCCCACTCCCTCGTCGGTCTCCGGCCACGTGTGGACCACAAAGACGATAACACCCCCGATTGCTCCCATGGTTTGCCAGCGAGGTTCGTGTGGATAGGGGTCTCGCCGGGATAAGGACAAGGGATCATCGAAAACAAGTTGTGCAGTCTCGAACGCTAGTCTATGCACCCGCTTGTTGGCCTGATTTTTCTCGTCATCCCACGTCCAGATCACGGACCCACCTCTTATAGGGTATGTACTAAAAAGTAACTACATAAATGTAGTTTGTCAAGGCTAGCACGCGGTCTGAAAGAGAGTGCCAGTACACCCATGGGCCGATCGTCTGAGGTGTATCGCGATACACCTCAGACGGGGGAGGGGCGAGCGACGATCATAGCCCTCGGGCTCAACTGACCGCTCCTGGTCCGAGCGCGCCAGCGATGGGTTGCGGTAGGGTGGCATCAGCCAGTTGAATCAGACACATAGCCCCGTAGCCGGTGGCCTCTCAGCGCCCGTGCCATACAACCGATAGTGCTTACGCAAGAGGCCGTCGTGGGATCAGGCCATACAGAAGCCAACACATGATCCGGTCGCTCTACAACCTACCTTTAGGCGCGGGCTGGTCCTGCGAGGGGGGTGCGAGCGTGCTTGAGGATGGACGGCATGGGCATGCGTCCGAGCTCAGGTTGCCGATGCGGTAGTGGTTAGAGTTAGAAACGGTCTCTCCCTCCCTTAATAACGCGTACGACGCCGATCCCCTCGGCGATAATAATCGTGTCTGGCTCCTCATGCGCGGGCTCCCCGTGCGGGTCCTGCCAGGACGGCGGCTCGTCTTCCCCAGGCTCCTCGACGGGTACCTGGAGCAGATGCCGAACAACCACACGCGCGCTGGGCCGCTTTTGGCGGGCACACGGCTCCAGGGTGGCACGTTCGGCCACAATGTCGAGGCCGCCGTGAGCGCCGTGCTCGAATCCCCAGCCGTCACTCCTGCTGTACACGACCATCCCGTCGTCGCACGCCTCGCATGTATAGCGCACGCCGCACTCCATCGAGTCCAGATCCGCGTGCTGTTTATCGAGGATGCTCGACGAGATCTCCTCCGGGCCGAGGAAGTCGTGGCCGAGTGTCCCCTCCAGATAGGTCACGAAGTCGGCGAGAGTCTCGAAGATGGGCATGTCGTCAGGATCATGCATGTCACTCCCCCTTTCACCATGTCGCAACGCAATGGACGCGACGTGGCCACCGTGGTCGGCGCGGTCAAACTATTCATCGCTGATAGACGGGCGACGTGGGCCGCCGTGTCAGGAGGATGCAACCCGACACATGAGCCTCGGCGCCTCGCCCCGCGAGCACTGCTCGACGATGACGGCCAGCGCCTGGGCGGCGATCCGCACCACACGTCAGCCACAACGCGCCTCGCCGCGTACTCCACCAGCCCCCGGAAACGGTCGGCGGTCGCTCCGCCGACGGGCGCGATCACCAACGCGGCGGCTCACCAACGCGGCGGCTCACCAGCACCTGCGCGCCGCGCGGCACGGCTGGGCGACAGATGGCCGGTGACCTCCGGGTCTAACTCCGGCGTTTCCCAGATGTTGCCGATCACGGCGCACCACTCTGAGACCTCGGACGCCGGACAGTTGCCCCAGTCCCACCCGTACACGTCCGACAACTCTACCACGCTTTCCCAGAGCGATGAGTGCCCGCGCTCCTCGTCGGCCTCGAAATCAAGGATGTCTCCCATGTAGATCGCCCGGCCGTTCTTGTCGACATACCCCGTGTTGGGCATGATGTTGTGGAACCATTCCGGCCGACCGTCCCTCATGTCGTCCAGATTGACCTGTTCGATATAGCGCATTTCTTCGCGATGGTCATCCCAGACGCGTAGCTCAGCCCTTAAGATCAGCTCCTTGTCCTCGATCATGCAACCTCCTCTACCCTGCGGTCGGCAAACGGTACCTCTGCGCGACGACACGTCACCATCATGCTGTATCGTGCGCCCAACCCCCTACACCGTGCGAACAGGCTGGGCATCGCTCGCGATCTCGCGTCCTATGCATCTCGTTCCCGCCCCGCCTGCGCCAGCGCCTTCCCCACCGTGCGCGCAACGTAGTCCCCCACGTGCCCGCGCTTGCGCTCGGCTAGCCCCGGGCTGCCCTCCGCCATCGCCCGTGCCAACTCCTTCGCCGTGACGTCCTGGAAAGCACGCGCCAGCGATAGAACGATCATCCAGTCGAGCCGGCTCAGGTCGGTCGCGGGATACTGCCTGGCTAGCCGCTCAGACTCCTGGCGGTACAGGCGCCCGAGAGGGGACACAGAGGGGGCTTCGACATCGGGCACGTCGATAGTCGTTAGCGCGCGCCGCGTCGCCCTGGTGACTGTCGCCGGTGCTGGTACCGACGTGAGCCGGTCTCGTGCCGCGCGCAGAAGGCGCGCCCCTGCCGGCGCTTGGCCTCCGGTCGCGGCGCGGAGCAGGACTAATGGATATGTGCCGTCGGGACGTTGGTACTTGTTCTTGCGGTTGGTGAAGCCTGCTAACCGGCCGTAATGACGCCACGCCGCGCTGTTCGGGTCGCCATCGTAGCGATCGGCGAGGAGCCGCGCCGCCGCACTGGCCAGGATGGGCTCGATCGGCGCCCGTGACAGTCGCACCCACGCTTGATGGTTGAGCGGACTTGTCTCCACGATGACCGCAGGCGTCAGTCCATCGGTGACCATTCGCCGGAGCGCCGCCTCATCCAGGTCGTCGACGAGAATAAGACCAACGCTGCCCTCCGGCCGGATGAAAATATCTGCCCCCTGTTGATTCTCCCGTTCGAACCACGTTACCTGTCCAAGTAGACCCCGTGGCGCTAGCACCCGTGGGATCATGTGCCCATCTGTCCGTTTGACCCCGATCTCGTACCGTTGGGCGTCCATAGCTGCTAGCTGCCGCCGGACCACCTCTGTTCTGGCAATCTCGTGTCCTGCCATTGCCGTTGTCTCCATGTGAGATAGCACGACCCCTCCTGGCCGTGCCCCGGTGTCGTAAAATTGAGCCCCCAGTATGCGCGCTGTACCAGATGAGGTACCGCTGACGATTCCAGGGAACGATGACGTGTGCACTGGTGCGGTGGTCCTCACGGCGATCGAGCGATGGGTCTCCCTATTGGTGATCCAAACCGCCCAATCCGAGGACCGCCGCTCGCGTGATGGCGTTGCTCATGTGCTCTTGTCGCCTCCCGCGCGTGCGTTATAGTAAAAGGGAGGGTGGTGTTAGCACCCTCCCCGCGTCCGCCTTACTTCAGCTCAAGAAGCTCTTGGCCAAGGAGACGGATGACCTGCGCGATGCGTCGTCGGTACTGCTTGTTGTCTGTCTCCAGACGCTCAAGCTCTTGGCGCATCGCGGCTATGATTAGGTCTCGCTCGACGCAGGTATCGCAACTATCTTGCTTCTCCATCGGGCTACCCCCTTTCGTTGTTGTCCTCGGTGCTGCGTTCCGCAACACGGCGGGGACGACCAGCTCGACCCTGGTGTCTGGTGTACCCTCGCTACCTTGCAGCAACGACGCGGACCTGTACGATGTGGTCCCCCGGAGGGGACCTCGTCGTGCTGGTCTCGGCGTAGCCTGCATGGTTGCGAGGGTCATCATTCTAATCCTGTTGTACGGGTTGTACGGGTGTTCACCCGACGACTCGACCTATCTGCTTCCGGCGCCGCTGTATGGTGCCGTTTTGCGCGTGCCATCCGGGTGTTATTGCCCGCGCGTGGATCTACGGATCGTGCTCGACACTGGCCGCCGGAGTGTCCAGTCCAGCCACACAGGTGTGTGAACAGGCGAGTGGACAGGCGCCGACGGCTTGGCATGGGTACGACAGTGACGCGTCACCGACGCGTCGCGCGGCGCGAGCACTACGTCGTACCGCCATCACCGCGCTCACGACCGGCTACCGGCGTGTGCCGCGCGGCGTTCAATTTCTTCGGGCGAGACAAGCCGTTCAAGGCGTAGGGGCGTCGGCGGATGGGCGCGCACGAGTGTCGCCTCCCACCCTGTACGCGGCGCCTCGATCATCGCGATCGTGCTGAGGGCTCCGCGCAACCCTTCGCGGTACACAGGCCCGCACGCCGCGACGTTCGCGTCGGCCAGGAACTCGTACGAGCGGCTGTAGCGCGCGAACATGGGGGCCACCATGAGCCGTACGGTGAGATGGATCGGCCAGAACAGACACCACGCGATGAAGGTGACGACTCCCTCACGGGAGCGGCCGAGCCAGAGCGCGAGCGCCTGGAGCGGGACCAACGGCAGGGCGCAGGCCCACAGGAGGCGCTGCCCAACAGAATGCCCTTCATCCCAGTGGTACAGCTCGTGAGCCAGAACGCCCCTCAGTTCGTCATCGTTGAGGAGGTCGAGCAGGCCGCGTGTCATGACGATGGCGCGCATCTGTGCCCATGCGTGAGCGTCAAGGGTGTCGGCGATGAGGACGGCCGGCAGCGGCCCGACTCCAAGACCGAGAGCGCGGGCAGCGTCGGCGACAAGCGGAGCGATCCGTTCACGTTCATCCCACGTCAGACGCCGGTATCCAACGCTGGCCAGGATCCGGCGTTCTCCTCGATAGAGGACCGCCGTCGTGACCAAGGCGAGCAGCGCGCCAGTACATAACTCAGCAAGGAATGTCTGCGGCGCCGTCACGATGCTGCCGAACACGGCGGTGAACCCGGTGAGTCCTCCCACCAGTGCGCCTGCTAGGACGCCGAGAATCGTGATGCCATTACCGACGCCGGTGCCGTACGGGCCGGCCGCGGACGGTACCAGACCTTGTGCGGCAGCCACGAGGACTGCTCCACCGCCGAGAACGGCGCCGATGCCAGCGGCGTAGACGGCGACGATGATCCCCGACCACGCCGCGACGAGCGCGACGAGCAGGCCGAGTCTGAAGGTTTTTAGCCCGAGCCACAGTGCTGTCCACACCGTTCGTTCGGCGGTGTCGCCTTCCGGCGCATTCGTTTCAGGCGCTGGACGCCTGAGATCTGCTACAGGTGTGATCATCTCTCTATCTCCTCAGGTGATATGCGTACAATGCGGTGTCGAAGGGCCGGCACGTCGCGGGCAACGCGCAGGGCGACGTGCCCTGGCGACAGGTTGCGGAACTGATCAGGAGTGATGGCGTACGTCTGGCCCCGACGAACGGTGCCCCGCGTCACCTCCCCCGTTTGGTAGTCCACGCTTGATGTGACGTCAACGCGGGACACCGTTCCGAATTGGCTGGCCAGTACCTCGGCATCGGGGCTCGCGACCCTGTGGGCCAGAACGACACCGGCCCCGAGCAGAGCGTGCAGGAGGGCCGGTGTTTTCGGCAGAAACTGCGTGCTCGCGACTGTCGTGATGTCGGCTTCGCGCCCCTGCAGAATGAGGTCGATAATCTGCGTTGGCTCGTTAAGGGCGCCAAACTCGTCGATGATGAGCAGGCAGCGGGGGTAAGACCCTGATGCGCGCAAGCGGCGATCGGCCAGTTGTTTCACGTCCTGGATAATCACGCGTCCGAGCAGCTCAACGTCGGCGGGACTGGCGAGCGTGGGCAAGCTGATGTAGCTCAGCGAGGGGACGGCCAAGATCGTCTCCCACTCCAGCGCCGGGGCATGGCGCAAGAGCGTCCCGAACGTCCCGCCGTCGAGTGAGGCGAGCCGCTTCTGGATGCCCACAAGTCCTTCTTGCAAGACACGGGTCTTTTCCGTCGCCTTGCTCAAGGCGGCCATTTGCGCGACATAGTCGACATAGGCGGGGCTGTCCTTCGGGACGTGCTTCGTGGCTGCCGCGGCCTCACGCCCGAGCTTCATCATTTCATCCGTTTGCAGCGCGGCGACGATCGCGCCGAGCGTGACGGCCTGGTCGCGCGCCTGCACGGCAGCGGCGACCTTCGACACGGCATCGAGAGCGACCTGCTGGTAGACGTTGGCGACGCCGGTGAAATCGAAAGAGCCTACGAGCTTGTTGGCCACCTGTGCCGGATCCCCGCTACAGGTGTTGTAGCCATAGGTGTGTGGATCGGAACGGTCGACGGTGTAGAGCGGCGCCGACGCGCGATCCGCTACGGTATGTATCGCTCGGTTCATGGACCCGGAGCCTTTGAGGTCCACGGCGATGACACACCATTCGCTCCGCAGCGATTCCGCGATCAGGCGAATAAGGGTCGTGGTTTTCCCCGTTCCCGGCAGCCCGACCACGAACACGCTCGCTTCGTTCCGCATGTCGATGTCGACGATGCGTTCGACCGCATCCGCCCCGAGGCGCAGCAGAGGCCGAGGGTCGCGCGTCGGCGTGCCCGGCTCCAAAGCTGTGTGCGGCGGCGAGAGAGGCACGCCTTCGTGCGCGTGTTCGACCGCGCTGGTCGCTGCTGGCGGCTCTGCCAGCACCGTGTGCTCCGGATCGGCCGGGGACGCGATGGGGGTGAGGAGCCATGTGAAAACTTGCAGCGCGAGCGGGCCGGCCAGGACTTCCACGATGGTGCAGCCGATGACCGAGCCGAACGACGCGCCGTTGAGAAGTTGCCCCGGCCACCTCCACGTCACCATGGGAGCGATGTAGAGGAATAGAAGGGCCGTGACGACCGACCAACCCCACCGTGTGGACGGCGGGGTCTGCTGCTGTCGCCAGATGCGCGCGGCCACGATCGTCCCGAGGACGATGCCGGGCACACAGATACACGCGGCGACAGTGAGCGCGCGCGTGCGACGTCGTGCGCGCTCGGGTGATCCGAAAAAAGACGTGATCATAGTGTCCACTCCCGTACGTCAATGAAATCAGTGGCACGCGCCTCCTGGACGATCTGGCGGACCCGCTCGACCGTCCCCGGCAGCACATACCACCAGACGGACCCAAAGCCGTCATCGGCGGGGCTGGCGCTATATAGCTGCGTGTATGCGTCGATGACGCGTGTGATCGCATACGCGCGTTTACTCGTCAGATCGAGTTCCAGCGCGACCCGCGTTTCTCCCTCATCTGGCGACAGCTGGAGCACCCCATCGGGGATGCGTCCCAGGCGACGGCATGTACCGTCGCGCAGTGCGCGGAGTTGCGCTGCCCGAAACTCCCGTTCCGTCACGAGTATCGCGCCGGGGTGTTCGGCCAGGAGCGTCTCGGTCAGATCGACAAGAGCCAGGGCATGTCGTATCTCGGCGAGGACTAATTCGGCCGGCCCAACGCCCGCGTCGGCGACACGAGCCCCGGCTATGGTGAGGCGCAGAACATACGGCGCCTTCCAAAAGGTCCGATCGCGGCGGATAAGAGTCATGGTCTCCAGCTTGCGCAGGCGCCGGTAGGCTGCCCACTGACTTCGGAAGAAACGCCGTGCGATCTGTTCCGGGGTAGCGAGGCCATGGCGCCCAAGCCACGATAGTATGTCCTTATCTCGTGGGGTCAACTCCGGTCCACGAGGAAAATGCATCGACTCCTCCTTTCGATCAACAGGACGGGTACATCACCGTGTGGACTGCGGCCAGGTCGCGCAGAGTGCAGGTGACCGTCCTGCCTTGTAGTCAATAGGGTGTCGAGCGCCCAGTCCATTGGCAGAGGTCCACGGTTTTCCACGTAGACAAATGTCAGGGTGTGGAGTTCTGTAAAATGCACATAACCTGGTACCATCTGTAGCAAGAGGTACGACGGCGGCGACGCACAACCACGCGGATACAGGACTATGGAAACAGACACCCCTACCCTTGGACAGCTCATCAGCGATCGGCGTGAGGAGGCCGGCCTGACACAGGAGGGGTTAGCCGCGCTCGCCGACGTCAGCAAGAGTACGATCAGCGCATGGGAGAACGGTACGCGGAAACCGGACTCGCCGAAGTCGTTCGGCCGACTGGCCACGGCCTTAAAGATTGAGCAGGGAACGCCCGAATACGCGGCTTTGCGCGCCGCATGGAAGGCGCGGTCCGCACGTGTCACTCAGAGACCGGTGCCATCCGGCGAGGATGTCGTAGCGCCGCAGGAGACACAGGCCGGTGTTGCCGTGCCGTTTAAGGCCCAGGTTCCGCCTCGCGCAGGCCGGCGCATACCCCGTGCATGGAAAGCGGTGATAGGGAAAACGGGTACACGCACAGGCCGGGCCATCTTTGGACCGACCGTGGTCCTCGCCGTGCTCCTTGCCGCAACATTTAGCAGCATCGCAATTGGACGTGCCCTCACGTTTCCACACCTCAAACCGGGCTTTATTAAGAGCGTGGCTGTTGCAACGACGTGTGAGTCTCCACGCTGCGCCGTCTACCGGGCACAACTGAGTCAGATCTATCAGCGGAATGCGTCGTTACGACAAACATATGGCATTACAGACCTGGATACACACGATCATGGGCGGCGATGTGCAGTGACGCCGGCGTCTGTTTCGGCGTCCATCCTTGCGTGCAGTGGCTGCCGGGTGTTCTCGGATGGCCTCAATCACGAGTATTCGTTTATGGTCTTTAAGATCAATCTCCACGATGCGCGGTCGGGCAGGACAGAAACACAGGTACGCTGGCTGCGGCTTGATCAATACGCCAATGGCGCCACGGAGACATCGAGCGGACGTGCCGCTATCCCAGCGTGGACCCATCCGTCCCGGTGTTAGGATAGGGGTCATGGTTAGAACCCCACAGCCCAATCAGGCGTAGGGTGACCCGATCGCCGTAAGCGCGGCCTTGACGTGCGCGGTGAAGCGAGCGTTGAGGAGCGGTGGGCGTGAGATATCCGACGCCGAGTTGCTGTCGCGCAGTGCGCGATCCGCAGCTATCGTCTGTGATTCACTTGTTATACTAGAGGCGGAGGATGCCTACAATGAGTGAACCTGCGTGGAGCCCGCGCCCCGCTGAGCTTGTCCTCCCCGAGGCCGATGTGTCGGTCGATCGGGACGAGCTGATGCAGCGGTTCCGTCGGGGGGTACGGCGCGCGGTGGCGTTGCAGCTCGCCCATGGCCATCCGATTCACTACGGCGGATCAGGGGACGATTCAGGACGGCTCTTCATGCGCACGCCCGAGGGCCGCCGTTTCGAATACCGTGTCGGTGAGGATGGCACGCACGAGGTTCTCCGCGAGCTTCCTGTGTGAGTATGTCGGCGCCCGTCCTCACGGTGATTGCTGGACCGAATGGGGTGGGCAAAAGTACCTTGACCGCCTCACTGACTGTCGCCCAGGGCACTCCTATCCTCGATCCCGACGCTATCGCGCGGTCGCTGAACCCGCAGGCCCCCGAGACGGCGGCGACCTGGGCGGGCCGGGTCGTGCTCACCCGTCAGAACGCGTACCTTCAGAGCGGCACAAGCTTCATCCTGGAAACAACGCTCGCGGGATCGGCGGTGCTGCGGCTGATGGATGAGGCCCGCCGTCGCGGCTTCAGGATCCATCTGATCTACATTGGGGTCGACGATGTCCAGGTCCTACTCGCCCGTATCGCTGGGCGGGTACTGGACGGTGGTCATGCTGTCCCGGAGCACGATGTGCGGCGGCGCTATGTCCGCAGTATGCGGCATATGAAGGAGGCGATCGCACGGGCCGACAATGTGACGCTGCTTGATAATGTATTGGACCAGGAACCGCAGCTCGTTATGACGATCGACGACGGGCGGAGCACGATTCACACCGAGAACTTGCCGTCATGGGTGACGTCTTTCGTGGTTCGGTGATGTGCGTCAACGTCATACACTAGAATGGAGGCGGCTCCGGTTTAACCGACGACATCATCTCGTGGGCCGGCGTCAGGACCTTTTGACCGCCCTAATTTTTGCACTATTTTTGCAAGGACAGGGCAATGGAGGGCGGTAACCGACGGTCAGAGTAGCTCTCCTGGTAGGCGTCAATTGGGCCTCCTGATAGGCTCTAACGTAGCGAAGGCAAAAGTACCTTCAAAGTAGAGCGATCACACACGCGTAGCTCCGTAGCCGATTGGGTGCAGCGACGTCGCTGCACCCAATTGACGAAGAGCATGATCACCTCGCCACGCGGCGTCTACGCGGGCTAGAACGCGTAGCGCACTCCACAATAGGGGAGACGCTCCCGCAGGACCGCCAGCAGGTCGGCGACGAGCTGGCGCTTCAAGGTGCGCTCGTAGCGCAATACCTGCTCGCCACTGGCCTGCGACACCTTGTGCTCCTGCAATTCTGGCTGCCACAGCAGCGCTTCGGCGGCGGGGTGCCAGCGCAGATTGATCTCGTGCAGCTCCGCGCTGTGCGTGAGGAAGATGACCTCGGCCTGCAATTGCCGCTTCGCCGCCGGGCTGAGCGCCGCGTCGATCTGCTCGCACAGGGCCGTGTAGTCGGCGAGCCAGCCCTCATAGTAGAGCACCGGCCCGACGTTGATGTTGACCTCGTATCCCGCCTCCACGAAGCGATTGATCGCCGCGATGCGGTCGGGCACGCCGGAGGTGCGCACGTCGACCACGCGCGCGAGCGCGGCGGGCATCAGGCTGAAACGAATGCGCGTCTTGCCCTCAGGCTCATAGGTGAGCAGATCGTCGTTGACGTACTTGGTGGCGAAGGTCGCCTTCGTTGGGCAGGCGGCGGAATAGGGCGACGAGGTCCCGCACGTTGTCGCTGATCGTGGCGTCGACCGCGCAGTCGCTGTTGGTCCCGAGTTCATAGGTCCACAGCGTCGGATCAGCCTGGGTCGCCTCCCATTTGAAGCCCTGGCGCGCCGCGTGTCGCTCGATGGCGGCGGCGATCTCGTCGATGTTCACGAACGTGGTGATCGGGTTCGCGTAGCCTTTGCGGCGCGCCACGTAGCAGTAGGCGCAGGCCATGGCACAGCCGTTGGCGCTCGAGGGCGCCACGAAATCGCAGCTCCGATAAAATGGGCGGCACTGCAGGCCCTTCTTGACCCCGAGCACCAGGACCGTCCGTTTGACGCGGTTCCAGCTCTCGGCGAGATCCTCGTTGCCGTGGAGGTCCGGGATCTGCCAGTGCGACGGCACCTCCACGAGCGCAGCCTGTGGGTAGCGGGCACGGATCTGGCGACCGCGGGCGTAGTCGAACACGGCTGGTTCGTGGTAGATCGTATTAATATGTACGAGCGTGTCGGCCGTTGCCATAGCTCTCCGTCGTCCTCCCCTCTCACGCACGCGCCTCATCGTCCTATAGAGGGATACCTGAACGTGGCGTTTGGCGGGCACGATGGTCGCGTATCGACGCCCGCTCGTGTAGAATGCCGTCCGCTTGGCCAGTCCTAGTACGCTGTTGCTCCCCTGACCCGGCGCGACCGCCTGCGCGTCTGCGGCGGCGCCGTTCACCGGTGTCACGCTGCGTGGTGCGTCGCCGCACCTAGTTGACACATGCGCTATCCTCAGGAGAACAGGGTGAGAAAGCGCGGGAGGAGGATCAGGATATGCCGGAGCGGCAGGTCGTGGCGCTTGGGGGAGGAGGGTTCTCGATGGAGCCCGACAATCCGCTGCTGGATGACTATATCCTTAGCCTGACCGGACGTACTCAGCCCCGCGTATGCTTCGTGCCTACCGCGAGCGGCGACGCCGACAGCTACGTGGCACAGTTCTACCGCGCCTTCGCGCGTCGTGACGGTCGTGCGAGCCACCTACCCCTCTTTCGGCGCGAGGCCCCGGACCTGCGGGAGGTCATCCTAGACCAAGACGTGGTGTACGTGGGCGGTGGTAACACGGTCAACATGCTGGCCATCTGGCGAGCGCACGGGCTAGATCGTGTCCTGCGGGAGGCATGGGACGCCGGCATCATGCTGTGTGGTATCAGTGCGGGCGCCCTCTGCTGGTTTGAGGCAGGGATCACCGACTCCTTTGGACCCACCTTGGCCGCGCTGCATGACGGTCTGGCGTTCCTGCCGGGGAGCCATTGTCCCCATTACGACGGCGAGCCGCAGCGGCGCCCGACTTACCACCGTTGCGTGGCGGACGGTCTGCCGGCGGGTGTGGCCGCCGACGACGGATGTGCCCTGCACTTCCAGGGGACGACGTTGGTGGCAGCGGTGGCGTCGCGTCTGGCCGCACGGGCCTATCGCGTCGAGCGCTCCGGCGACGGAGTGACGGAGACGCCGCTCCCGACGCGATTCTTGGGATACGTGCCAGCACACAGGGAGAGCACGAGTGGTTCTGGAGACACGCTATGCGAGGCCTGTTCCCATAGAGTGCACTGGGGCAGGCATCCTGCCGGCCACGGTCTGCGTCGCGCGGCAGTGGCCCTGCTGAACTCAGCCGTGAGCGGTTACCCACAGCCACGTTTCCGTGCCGCTCGTCCGCGTCTCGGCGGACGCGATGCGAAACCCGGCCTCGCGGAGCATGCGCAGATTCGTCTCGGCGTCGTAGTGACTCCACCACATTGGCGCTCCCCACCCTTCCCAGTTCTCCTCCATGCCCTCCCACGCGTGGATCGCCCAAGAAGCTAGGAACACGCCGCCCGGCCGCAGCCAGTCGTGGATGCGCTGGAGCAACGCCGCGTGGTCGCGCCGAGGGACATGGATGATTGAGTAGAACGCGACGATCACGTCGAAGGTCGCTGGGGGGAACTGGACAGTGGTCATCGACGCCTGAATGAAGGTGGCCTGCGGCACGTGCTCCCGGCCCAGCTCTACCTGGCGTGCCGAGACATCGACGCCCGTGACCAGGAAGCGCCGGGCAAGCCACTGTGTCACGGGAACACCGGCGCCGCACCCGAGGTCGAGAGCTGCACTGCCATCAGGGAGGGTCCGCGTCGCCGCGTCGAGCAGCGCCTCAGTCACGGGATCATCAGGATCCCTGCTCGAGAGGTACTGGCCTGCCATGCGGTCGTAGCCGCAGCTGACCGTATCCTCGTCGCTCATGTGCCCTCGCTGTCCACGACGCTCTGTTCGCTCAGTTGAGTCTACCCCGTCATCTCCCGATCAAAAGTCGGCGTGAGAATCCGCATCATGACTTTTGCCGATTGGCTACACCGCGCACCGTTTGCGGGCGAGAGGTCACCCTGAGTGCGCTTGATCCATCGCCAGGTCAGAACTCTGTGCAGCTCCGCGATAGTCCAGGGCGACCATAAGGCCGTGTATCGACCGTCTGCAGCGGCAAGCTGACGTGCTCGGCGGGGTCCACGCTGGACAAGGACGCTCGTATCAAGGACGGCACGGATCACGCGGGCCGCCGCTGAGCCGGGTCCCGTTCCCATGGCAGCGTCCCAGGGCGTCCAGCATCCAGGGCGTCCAGTTCATCCTGAGAGAGGGGCTCGTCCCCGCCTAGGTCCGCACTCACGTCGTGGTAGTGCTCCGCTACGCGGATGCGCTGAGCCCGCTCGGAGTCGTGGATGCGCGCAATCTCGGAGCGGGGGATGAGCGTGCGGGTCCCGCGCATCACGCCGGTCAGGTAGCCCGTCTTCACCCACGCCTTCACCGTATTGATGGAGCCGATACCAAGCGCCTCCGCTGCTTGCGTTGTGGTCAACAACTCCGCCCGGTCGTCCTCAAGAGCCTCGAGGGTGGTCTGAAGGGTACGCACCGTCTCGGCCAGGTTGCCGCTCTCGGCAGAGGAGAGAGCAGCAGCGAGCCGCGCGTGTACATCGTTCGTGTTCATGAGATCCCCATCGACAACCCTCATCATATCCTTCTCCCCATTCTATGATAATTCGTCAGTTTCGTCAACATATTGTATCGTTGCCGCTCCGGCACGTAGCGCGTATCGGACTGCCGGACGCCTGCCGCTGCGGCCGGTTCTTCAGTGCTGTTCGGAACCGATCGGCCGTCGGGTACGTCATGTCGATGCTGCCTTTTCGCCAAGTGCTAGCGCGACGAGATTGGACACGCCCGCCCCTCGCTCCCTGGCGCGGCTGCCTATCGACGCAGGCGTGACCCAGCCGCGCGCGATCGCTGTCCGGATACCCTGGATGACCTGTTCGGGCTCTGTTCCGGCCTCGGCGACGTCGAGGAGCGTCCGCTCGGCGGTTGTCAGGCGCACCCCTTCACGGATGGTCACCTCATCGTCGCTGAGAGGCTCGATCGTCGTATGGAGCGTGACCCCGACCGGTGGATGGAGTCCTCGTCGGGCGCGCGGCACGGTCACATGGATGGCAGGGGGGATGATATCGGTCAGATCGTGCAGATCGAGCGCGGTCTCGTGGGAGACAGTGCTCCCTTCCGCTCCAACGGCCAGCCAGGCCGCGACGACCTCCTCGTACCGCGACGACGGATAGTCGCGGAAGCGATAGAGTCCACGACGGAGGCGCTGAAAACGTCCACGGCCAGCATGATGCGAGAGCGCGCGCCAACTGACACCATGCGCGGCAGCCTGCGGGGTCGTAAAGTACCCCGACTGAGCCGAGGCCAGCGCATAGAGCGAGGCGTAATCCGGTCGATTTATGTCATTCATTGCTTACTATTATGGTACGTTTATAATGACAGCACAAGCAGAAGTATCGTTGGGTTTATGATGACGAAGCGCACGATCGCGATGAGGGCATGTCGATCACGAGGTCGTGCACGGCGTGGATGGTACCCAGCAAGATGGTAGAGCCTCCATGGGAGGAGATCCTGGAGGCGGACGAGATGACTGACACAGCGGTCTACGCCGACCGTGTCGCAGGGATCATGGGGAAGGACGGAGTGTGATACGGTCATACTATGGACACGTTGACTACCCTACCACTACTGCTCTTCGCCTCTCAACACGAGTGGGAAGAATGGCTCGCTGTCCACCATGTCGAGCCGAAGGGTGTGTGGCTGAAGATCGCCAAGAAGGGGTCGGAGCGCCCGTCGGTGTCCTATGCGGAGGCCCTCGACGGAGCGCTGTGCTACGGCTGGATTGATGGGCAGAAGAAAGCCTACGATGACGCGTTCTGGCTACAGAAGTTCACGCCTCGTCGCCCCAAGAGCCTGTGGTCCAGGATTAATACGGAGAAGGCGATGCAGCTTGTCGCATCTGGGAGGATGATGCCGGCCGGTCTGCGAGAAATCGATACAGCTAAAAAGGACGGTCGATGGGACGTCGCGTACGGCTCCCAGCGCACGCTCACGATCCCTGACGATTTCCAGGCTGAATTGGATCGCCATCCACAGGCTAAAGCATTCTTCGACACGCTCAACAAGGTCAATCGCTATGCGATCTGCTTCAGGATCGAGACCGCGAAGAAGCCCCAGACGCGACAGGCGCGCATCGAGACGTTCCTTGCTATGCTCGCGCGCAACGAAAAGCTCCACCCCTAGCATAGCTGGGGAGAACATACGTATACGAGAGCCGCGTTACCCACCGTTTTATCTCTGGGCATATGTGCCATCGCACCAGTCGCTCTATGAACAACCGGATGGAGCAGGACCATCGCGGTAGCACGCAACGCTAGTATCCGATGCGCGGCTTCGGCTCGTTCGTGTCAGCCGCCCGCGTCTGCGCGGCCCACGACGACCTGCGTGACCATCTCCGCTCCCGCCAACACATGAACGAGATAGTCTCCTTGGCCGAGCAGCACCGCCTGTTCCACGAGCGTTGGGGCGCGGTGTGCGCGGTGTTGCAGGCCACGTCGCAGCGATCAGAACCGGGCAACGAGAGGCTGATGCGTACCAGAGCTTGTGTGCGTTCCGACTCCTGACGCATCCACCAGCACGGCGACGGGGCGAAAAAGCGCACCGGATGCGCTACCATGAAGTGACGGTGCTGAGGGATAAAGCGATGACCGATTGCGGCATCTTGCCGCAGCCAACGCCGTCCACACCAGCGCAGGACGCGACGCGCACGGCCTGTAGGGTGGCGAGACGTCAGCGATTCTACCATCCCCTGATGATTGTACACCCAGCGCCGTCGGGGACAGAGCGGCCGACCGTGGCCCTGGCGCGCGTCACGCGCGTCCGCCAGACAGCACGGGCGGTTTGATGAGGCGACGATAGGTGGCCGGACGGGACACGACAAACAGGACACAACGAAAGGGAGGCCGACGTGACAACGTTTGAGACGGTACGGACCCTGGAGCGGCGTGAGATGGACCGCCTGAGCGCGCATCTGGCCCACCTCGATGACCAGGGCTGGCTGGAACAATCCTACTGCACGGAGTGGCGCGTCTATCAGGTGATCTCGCACCTGGCCTCGGGCGCGCGCATCCTCGGGGGCTCGCTCGCCCACTGGTTCGACGACGGCCCGCCGATGGACCCTGAGCAGATGCGGCGCATCTGGGCGCGCGCCGACGCGCTGACGCCGGAACAGATGCACGCGGAGTATCGCGCTGCGCTCCAGGACTACATCACCTGTGTGGACGCCCTGCCGCCCGACGCCGGGTCCCGGGAGGTTGACATGTTCCTGGGCCGGCGTCCCGTGCAGGACATGCTCCTGCTGCGGCTGCACGAAGTGGCGCTGCACGTCTGGGACGTGCTGGCCGCGCGTGACCGCACGGCGCGCATCCCCGCCGAGGCGGTGGACGTGCTGCGGCCCATCCAGCTCCAGCTCCGCGCCCTCCGGACACCGGCGTTGCTCGCCAGCAAGCGGGTGCGGGTGCGCTCAACTGAAGGGCCGTGGCAGACGCTGCTCGACTTCCGGGGCGAGAAACCGGCGGTGAGCGACGACCCAGCGGCGGAGGCCGACCTGACCGTGGAGGGGCCGGACGAAGAGCTATGCCGCCTGTTGGGCGGGCGGCACTTCCTACCGGGCGCGGTGCCCCACCTGACGTGGCAGGGCGGGTCGTATCAGGAGGTCACCGCCCTCGCGATCTTCGGGGCTTGACCCCGGCGCGCCTCGGTCAGGCGGACAGGAGCGCTGCGCGCCGAGACGTTGAGCACGGCGCGCAGTGTCCGATGACGTCGCTATGACCGCTCGTGGGCCATGGCGCCCGCAGACGCGAGCGCGGCCTCGATGCAGCGCACCAACGCACGCGCAGAATCGGCGCTCAGCTCGACCGCCGCGCGGCTCCCGGGGCCTAGATCCTCATTGGCAAAGTCGATATTGAGCGTATGCTCGTACGGCGCATGGTACGGATGGTCGAAGTACACCGTGGCCGACCGGACGGGGAACCAGCCCTGCGGCCCCTTTGCGCTTCCGGTCACAACGGTCTTTTCGGTCACATAGGAACACATAGCATTCTCCTTCTTTACGCGCGCAGGTAGCGCTCGAACCAGGCCCAGATGCGCTGCCACCCATCGACAGCCGCCTCCGGGCGATAACTCACGCGATCCGTGGCAAAGAACCCGTGTCCGGCGCCCTCGTAGGTGTGGAAGGCATAGGTCTTCTGCTGCGCCGTCAGCGCCTCCTCGATCTGTGCCGTCTCGGCCGGCGAGGGGTGTTGGTCGTCGGCGCCGAAGAGCCCGAGCACGGGACAGGACAGGGCGTCCGTGAGCGCGATGATCGGCTCCACCCGCAGCGGCAGGCTGTCCGGTGGGGGCACGGCTACAAACGCGCCGTAGCAGTCGACCGCCGCGTCCAGCGGCAGGCGGCAGGCAGCGAGATAGGCTTGCCGACCACCTGAGCAATAGCCGATGATCCCCACTTTGCCGCTGGCGTAGGGCAGTGCACGTAGATACCGCAGGGCGCCATCTGCATCCCCCAGGAAACGCTCGTCGGGGACGCCTCCGGCTGCCCGGGACGAGGCTGCAGCGTCATCGGGGCTCGCCTCTGGCCCCTCGCGGTAGTGCAAGTGGGGACAAAGGGCAGCGTAGCCATGGGCGGCAAAGCGCCGCGTGATCTCCTTTGTGGCCTCGTCCCAGCCGGGCATGTGGTGGACCACCAGGACGCCGGGATACGGCCCCGGACCGAGCGGGCGGGCGAAATAGGCCCCAATCTCATCGCCCGCATGTCCGCTCACGCGGACCGTTTCAGCCAGCAGTCCTTCGTACATCATGATCTATGCTCCTGTTGATTGTTGTCTGTACTCGCCAGCGCCGGTATAGTGCGCCGCCCCCTCGTCCATTCATCGCGACGCTGGCTCGGTCGCGAACAGGCCGATGGCGTGCGTCTCGGTCCCGTCGTCGGACGACGGGGGTGCCCGACGACCCCGCCGCGCCGCAGGACGCCTCGTCGGGGGCTCGTCCACTGGAACCGACACAGGCTCGGTCGGATTCTCCGCCTGCGCCGTGTCATCCCCATGTCGATAAACGCGGGCGTCACCGAACAGGCCGTCACGCACCACGGCGACGTTCAACTGGAGGAGCAGGCCCGCGTCGGGGGCGGTGATGCCCGCCGCGCGGCAACACGCGAGCGCATCGTCCAGCGCCAGCGCCCCCCCCGCCTCATCCAACAAGCGCTGGAGCGCCGCGCTCGCCTCGTCGAAGCTGTGCTGACGCACGAGCCCGTAGCCAGGGACGTAGCGACGGGCGAACGGCTGCCCGCTCGCCTGCGGATTGTCCGGGCGCGCCACGTCGGCCCACAGGGCCGCGAGTTCGGATGGCCCAGCGCAGTCCAGGCGCTCGCAGAGCGTGGCCTCGTCCACGTCGGGCTCACCACCATCACGACCGTCGATCGCACACAGGGCGGCGAGCGCCGCACTCGCCCGCTCTTTCCGCCGTGCGAAGGGGTCGAACCATGTCTCCAGTACCCGCACGACCTCCGTCATCCTGATCGCACGGCCGCTCTTGTAGGTCACGACCGGGTAGCCGACATCCGCGAAGTGAGGCGCGAGGTCCTCCTCGATCACGAGCAGGAGGCGAATCCGCCCAGAGAGCGCCGCTAGCTTGTGCCGTTTGCGCGCCACGTAGTCGTCCGTGTAGTAGCCCACGATCTCGGCGTACACCTCGGTCTCTCCCCGGCTGAACGTGAAGTCGGGGATGAACACCGTCCCGTCGACGGCGATGGCCCGTGGCTCGCGGCGCAGGACCCAGCCGTGCGCGACGCCCAGCCGCCCGCCCGCTTCCTGGGCCAGCCACGCCCGCGCGAAGCTCTCCTCGACGGCACTATCGTAGGAGAGCGCCTCCTCCTCCGCAGTATCCTCCCCCGGTGTCGTGCCCGTCGTCTCCTCGCGCAGCGCCGCGATCAGCGCGGCGTCCAGGCCCACGTGAAACAGGCGGCCATCCACGCCGAGCACGCGCGCCCACCCACCGCGCACGGCCGTGGGATGCCGCCGGACCAGCCGCGCGACGACGGCAGCGACCGGCGCTCCCCCGGGGGCGGGGACCGCCTGCTGGTCCGGAGCGTCGGCCACACCCGAGGGGACGTCATCCGGCGCGTCATCGGCATCCCCCGCGTGCTCGTCACTGGGCGGCGCGCCAACGCCCTCACGCTGGACGGTGCGGCCGCGCACTAGGGAACGGCTGCCCGGGCCGTACAGCGTCACATGGAGGAGCGCAGCGTCACCACCGGGCACGGCGATCTCGACGCCGACGTGCGCCACCCGCGCGTGACGGTAGAGGTCCTTGAGCGCCGTGGTCTCGGCGGCGGGAACACGTAAGGTAACCCAGGACGCGGCGGCGAGCACCGTTGCCACGACGCCGGCGTTATAGGCGGCGATGATCCGCTCCGGCGTCACCGGCGGCTCCTCGCCATACGAGCCATCAGGCGGCGCGCTGCGTGGCGCGCGGCCAGCGGTCAACAGGGCCGCGCCGGAGCGGTCGGCCCACAGCGCGGTCTCCAGTTCGGCAGGCGTGATTTCGAGGTCCGCCGCGACCCCGGCCAGGAACACTGCGCGCTCGGCACGGGGGATGACGCCGTCGCCTGTCGCCTGCGCGCGGTGGTAGCAGAGCGCGCGCAGGCTCGCCGCGTCCTGCTCCAGGGCCGTCTCAGGCGGCGCGAAGTGATAGCCCAGGGCCTCGATGGCGCGCGCCAGGCACCGTCCCAGCCGGTACTCACCGGCCAGGTCCTCGACCTGGGCGGGCAGCGTGTCCAGCGCGGCGCGCGACCGCCCCTCGGCCTCCGCGTAGAGCGCGAGCAGGAGGCTGACCAGGTCGCGCGTGCGGGTGTCCGTCGGATCGATGAGCGCGGGGGCGAGCGCCCAGGACACGGTCTGTCCCGGCGCGGACGTCCGCTCGGGTCCGAGAGGCAGGGGGCGCGCGAGTCGACGGACACTCCGGGGAATGTCCGCGAGTTTAAAGATGAGCATAGCTACCCCTGCCCCGCCACGCGCATGGAGTCACCGGTACTCGGACGATGCGCGGGCCGACCTGCGGCCTGGCCGGTGCGGCGCAGGCCACGCCGCGCCGAGATCCCCTCCTCGGCGGTTTGGCGCGCCACCAGTTCATAGAGCACGGCCTGCTTGCCCGGCGCCGGGCGCAGGATGCGGCCCAGGCGCTGGATGGCGTCGCGCTCCATGCCCGTGCCGGCCATGATGATCGCCACGCTGGCCGCCGGGACGTTGACCCCTTCGTTCCACACCCGGCTCACCGCGATCTTGGTCACGCGTCCCTCGGCGAAGTCGGCGGTCAGCGCCGCGCGTTCGGCGGCCGGTGTCCGTCCCGTAATGGTGGGCAACAGATAGGCGCGCCCCACCGTCTCGACCGCCTCGACGTGCTCCGCGAAGACGAGACAGCGCTCCTGGCGGTGCCGGATGAGAAGCGTCTCCAGCAGCTCCGTCTTAGCCTGACTGGTGAGCGCCAGGGTGCGCGCCCGCTGGTAGGCCAGCATGGCGGCGCGCGCGTCGCGGTCGAAGACGGACTTCTTGCGCGTCTCCATCAAGAAGGTCCCCGCGTCCATCCCGGCGCCGCCCGCCTGCTCGCGGTAGTCCAGATACAGAGCCATGTCGCGCTCGTACGCCGCACGTTCCTCCGGAGAGAGGTCGACACGCAGCGTGATGACCTGATAGGGCGCGAGGTAGCCTTCGGCGGAGAGCGTTTCAGGCTTCTCGGTATAGACGACGGGCCCGATAAGCTCATCCAGATCCACCTCGCGGCCATCGCTGCGCGCGAGCGTTGCCGAGAGGCCCAGGCGATACGGCGCGGTGGCGGCCTCGGCGATGGCGCGGTAGCCCGGAGCGGGCAGGTGGTGGACCTCATCGGCCACCAGGAGCCCGAAGTCGGCGATACGGCCCAGGGTCGCGGCCGCGCTATCGTAGGTGGAGACCACGATCGGGCGGTCCCATTCCCGGTCCCCCGCGCACACGATACCCACGACCTCGTCGGCGACGCCGAGGGCCTGGATGAACTCCTGCCGCATCTGGTGGCACAGGTCAATCGTGGGGACGAGGACCAGGGCCCGTGTGGCGGCGTGCGCGATGGCCAGCGCCGCGACGAGCGTTTTGCCCGCGCCGGTCGGGAGGACGACGACACCGCGCCGGCCCGCGGCGTCCCAGGCAGCGAGCGCCTCGTTTTGGTACGGCCTGGCCGCGCTCGTGATGTGGGGCACGAGGTCCAGCGGTGGCGTCGGATCGAACGCCAGGTGGACCGCGTACTTGGCCCCGATGAGCGACTGAAGCCGCGCCAGGTGCAGGGGACGTGCACGATACGTGTGCGCCTGGCGGGGATCACGCACGACCAACTCCCGCACCTGTGGGGCCGCGGCAAGTGCGAGGCGCGTTGTCAGCACTAAGTCAGCGCCCTGCCGCGCGATGGTGGCGGACGGCTGGTCGGAGACACGCGCGACCGCGTTCCCATTCCTCTCCAATTGCTTATCATCCACGACGCACGTCCCTGGGTCCTGGAGGCGACACCATGCTCTGCTCCCTCATCCGACCTGTTCCCTACCTAAGGATACGCGGTCCTGGGTATCCGGTAGTCCCCTACGTCGGTCCTCCTCCGCACGCACACGGCCGTGTTGTGGTGCTGCGCAAGCTGTCTCGCACACAAGATTGTGGAAGGGTGGTCACAGGGGCCATTACTGAAGAGGGCATACATTACATCAGCGGAGTGCGATATCCGTCTGTGCCAGTCAGTGCCCCCTGCAGCACGGACATCTGCCCCCAGATTAAGGGCTGCATCTTTCATGGTCGCGGTGAAGTTGTGTTACCGGCCCACCTGTGTGACGAACCCGGTGTCACATACCTGTGGCCCGCGCTCTGGACCTATCTGGGCCACCTTTAGCACTAGAGATGACGTGCGCGAGTTGGCCTGCCTCTATCTCTGCCCTTCTCGGCCCGCACAGTGTTCCGTAACTCATCAACGGCGTCATCCGTGGTTGGCGCATCCGCGGTCGGAATGAAGGGGTCGCGTGATCTACGGAACAGGACCCGCCTCATCCTCGTCCTGCCCGACCAGTTCTGTACGCACGCCGAAGTCTACGTCCATCTCTAGTTTGATGCGTGCCTCCTCTGCCGCACCGGACATATCGGGCACACGATCAGCTATCGGCAGATGCCTGAGCGCGTAGGCCACCGCCCGACGCACGTCACGATGGGTATGCGTCGTCCCTAGCTCCAGGATGCGCTCGATCAATGCGCCATCCATGTCCAGCGCGTTGCGCTCGTACAGCCGGGCGACGGATTGGACCATCCAAGATTGGACATTCGGGTCGGGATCACGCAGCAAGATGACAAGGGTCACTCGCAGTCGGTCCCATTCGTCCGTGCGGAGCTGACGCAACTCTCCTATGGCCCGCGCCACGTCCCGACGAAGGGCCGCGTCATCGAGATCGGCCAACGCACGCAGAGTCTCCACGACATCCCCCCTTTGCTCGTCGGACAGGCGATGGAACAACCGGGCCATGCTCCACGCCGCCCCGCCCGCAATTTCCGCCACCGTTCCCGTGTCTATTCGGAAACGCGAGAATGCGTTTCGCGTCGTCTCGATATGCATGGCATCCCTCTCCCCGATCGGTACGTCGCCGCGACACGCCCGCGAGAGGATATCGTAGCATCGCGCGATGTCCTCGTCGGCGATGAGGTCGGCCAGGTTACCGAGCTCGACGAGCATGGTGGCCCGCAAGCGGAGCGTGTCCTCGGCGTCGCCAAAGCCTTGGATGAAGTGCTCGACGATGGCCGTCATGCATGCTGGGGTGAGGTGCGTCCCGAAATAGTCGAGGATACCCGGCGTGTAGCCCCCGTGTGCCACGCCCGGCCCTCCCACCTTATCCGCTCTAGACGGTGCCTGGGGAAGCGTCCAATGCGGACCGAGCCAGGGTATCTCTGTCGTGCGATCTACCCGGACGCCATCGTCTACCCTTTTGATCGCTGCACCCGCCGTGATGGCCGGAGCTTGACCTTATGAAATGGAGTGGGCTGGAGATCGAGCGGCGGCCAGGGGGTGCGGGAAGCGACGGGGATGCGGCAGGCATGCCGATCGAACGATAATGGGGCGTACCACGCATGTGTTTGGTCACGACCCGTCGTTCCCGTCGCGCGCATGTGGCGGCCGAGCAACGCTCGACAGCCGGCCAGCGCTTCATGTCCAATTTTTGCATGGACGGGACGATATTGGCGTGAGAAGTCGGCGTGGGCAATCATACTGGGCCTATTCCCGACGTCGCGATAGGCGGTGAGAGATGGAGAAACAGGGTAGGAACTCACCGGTACGCATAAAGGCGCAGCGCAACTTGTGGCAGATCACGCCCCCTGGCGACGGCCACTAGGGACCTCATCATTCCCCTCATGTGTGGGCGCAGGCGTCCCTGCTCACACAACGTATCGAGGGCTTTCCGAGGCGCACAAAAGGCGCACAGACGGGGCGCGAGACGGCGATAAAAGGCGGTAGACAACAGGACGGAGCAGGGTACTTTTACCCGTAAAACGGGGCCTGACGGGGCTCACCGATAGGGGATGATAAGGCCCGTGGTGAGACTCATAATCCCGAGGTTCAGGGTTCGAATCCCTGTGGGCCCACCCGTAAAATTGGCCTTTTTGCATTGCCTGTGACCTCGCAAACCCCAAACGCGTCCAAAACGCGTCCAAGAGAAATTTTCAGCCGATCCCTCCTTGCCCGTCGAGCAGGTTTCCATGGCGACTGTGCATGCGGTTAGTGCTGGAGGTCGAGAGCGCCGTAATGTACGACGATCGAGTGGTGCGTTTGAGACAACCGTGGGTAGTGGCAGAAGAGGGCATGCCGATCATTAGCAGATCTCAGAGGATGTTATCCACGAGCCCGATGGTTACGCGCATTGGGCTCAAGGCTTGCAGGGCGTGCATGTACGGTGCCCTGCATCGCTGGCGACGGTTTGGTTGGTACGTGGAGTAGAAAGGGTGCGACATGGGCGAGGGCGAGGGCGATAAGGTTACGCTAGCCGATAGGGACTCGTTAAGGAATAACGTCCCGTTTTCGCCGCAGCGCCCTTCCATTGGACGACGCGGCGGGATAGAATAGACTCGTTGCAGAATAGGGCGAGATCGTCGTAGAGTGTAGGTATGCTTACCTATGATACACTGGCGCGCAAACCGAGCGCCTTCAAATCGATGACCGGATTGACCGTCGACGAGTTCGAGGA
>JAABUL010001200.1_pt1 | contig 50507 bp, 81 predicted proteins | sample 5559151 | NCBI WGS metagenome assembly JAABUL01 (sample SAMN10711876, study PRJNA513368) | rock metagenome | isolation source: Antarctica rocks | place: Antarctica: Victoria Land, Pudding Butte sud
TGGCGGGGTGCCGGTAGGGGCAGCTGTCGGCGTTGCAGTGGGCGTCGGCGGGGTGCCTGTGGGAGCAGCTGTCGGCGCGGCAGTCGGCGTTGGTGGGTCGCCAGTGGGGGCAGCTGTCGGACCAGCAGTGGGCGTCGGGGGCGTGCTTGTGGGGGCAACAGTCGGCGCAGCCGTTGGGGTCGGCGGCACTGCTGGTGTGCCTGGCGGCGGGCTGGAATTGCGGAAGTCCGGAGGGCTGGGTGGAGAGGCTGGTGTGCCGGTGGGGGCAGCCGTCGGCGCGGCAGTGGGCGTCGGCGGGGTGCCGGTGGGGCGAGCCGTCGGCGCAGCTGTTGGCGCCTGCGGCGTGCTTGGGGGCGGCGCTGGGGCGGCGGGGGTGCCGGGCGGCGGCACAGCGCGTGGCGGCGTCGGCGGTGTGGCCTGGCACACATAGCTGAAGGGCAGGACGCACAGTGAGTCGCCCTCAGGAGTGCCAGGGCCGGCGAACTGCAGCTCCAGGCTCAGGTCGGGGGGGAGGCAGCCAGGGCCGGAAGCGTACAGCACCTCGATGGTGTGCACGCCAGGCGACAGGGGCACCATCTGCTTGATGGGCATCTCCTCTGGGCCATCAAACCCATAGCATGTGGCGGGCACAGGGGAAATGGCACCAGCGTAGGTGTTGTCGATCACTAGCGCGCCATCAATGTACAGCTGTGCGCCGGAGCCGGCGGCTCGCAGCTGGAAGAGGTAGGTGGTGGCGCCGCTAACGGTGGGTGCCGCATATGGCAGCAGCAGGTAGCCCGAGAACTTGAGGCCAAAGCCGGTGGTTGCGCCACCGCCCAGCGCCAGCAGCTGACCTGCGCCCAGGTCGATCTGGGCGACGGAGGTGAGGCCGGTGCGGGGCTCGCCTGCCGGGATGGGCAGGTCGAAGCTGTGGTAACCGGCATAGCTCTCCACCAGCAGGCCCTGCGGGTAGCCCAGGTCCGTGCAGTTGAGGTCCATGGGCGGGCCCGGGGGCGACGGCACTGGCGGTGAGCTGGTGGGTGCCTTGGTGGGAGCAGCAGTGGGCATCGGCGGCGTGCCAGTGGGGGCGGCCGTCGGCGCAGCAGTGGGCGTAGGCGGGGTGCCGGTGGGGGCAGCCGTTGGCGCAGCAGTGGGAGTTGGCGGCGTGCCAGTGGGGGCGGCCGTCGGCGCAACAGTGGGTGTCGGCGGCGTGCCAGTGGGGGCGGCCGTCGGCGCTGCAGTGGGCGTCGGCGGGGTGCCAGTGGGGGCAGCTGTAGGTGCCGCAGTGGGCGTTGGCGGCGTGCCTGTTGAGGCAGCCGTCGGCGCAGCAGTGGGCGTCGGGGGCGTGCTTGTGGGGGCAGCAGTCGGCGCAGCCGTCGGGGTCGGCGGCATTGCCGGTGTGCCAGGCGGCGGGCTGGAGTTGCGGAAGTCCGAAGAACTGGGCGGAGAGGCTGGTGTGCCGGCAGTGGGCGTCGGCGGTGTGCCGCTGGGTGCTGCCGTTGGTGCAGCAGTGGGCGTTGGCGGGGTGCCGGTGGGGGCTGTCGTCGGCGTGGCAGTGGGCGTCGGCAGCGTGGCAGTGGGCGTCTGTGTGGGCGTCTTGGTAGGCGTTTCCGTCGGCGTAGCAGTAGGACCCTCAGTTGGTGTCTTGGAAGGCGCCTCCGTCGGTGTTGCCGTGGGCGCCGCCGTGGGAGCCTCTGTCGGCGGCGATATGGGCGGCGGGCTGCTGAAGCGGAAGTCCGGCGGACTGGGCGGCTGCGCCGGGGCGCTGGGCACCGGGCCGCACTGGTAGAAGCCGAAGGCGTCGGCGGTGGAGCCCATGGGGTGCACTGCGACGGTCAGGCTGGGGGAGCGGTCGTTGGGGCCGGATGCCACGATCGCCGTCAGCTCATAGCGCCCGGGCGTCAGCGACACATCGGTCTGGCCCTCATTGCCGGACATGGAGCCGACCAGGAAGGAGCCGTTGAGCAGCAGCTCGGCAGATGCGCCACCGGCTGAGGTGTCCAGCACCAAGGTGTAGGTGCCGGGGTTGACGATGTCGAAGAAGGCGGTGTAGGCGACGGCCAGCGGCGGCGAGTTCTCGCAGGAGGCAGCCAGGCTCAGCAGGTCGGCAGCGCTGCCCCCAAATGCGGGCGTGGTGCCGGGGTAGCTGGGCGTGGAGGCGGGCACGGCCGCGGCGCCAAGGGAGTAGTGGCAGTACACCTGGTAGTTGGAAAAGCCATTGCGGCGGTTGTCGCAGATGGGCGCGGCGGTGGGCGCGGCTGTCGGCGCGGCAGTCGGCGCCTTGGTGGGCGCTTCCGTCGGCGAGGCAGTGGGCGCCTTGGTGGGCGCCTCAGTCGGGGAGGCGGTGGGAGCGGCCGTGGGCGCCTTGGTGGGCGGGGAGGCGGTGGGAGCGGCAGTGGGCGCCTTGGTGGGCGCCTCAGTCGGGGAGGCGGTGGGAGCGGCTGTTGGCGCCTTGGTGGGAACTGCTGTCGGGGAGGCGGTGGGAGCGGAAGTGGGCGCCTTGGTGGGCGCGGCCGTCGGCGAGGCGGTGGGAGCGGCAGTGGGCGCCTTGGTGGGCGCGGCCGTCGGCAATGCCGTGGGTGAGGCAGTCGGCGCCTTCGTGGGGGCGGCCGTCGGGGCCATGGTGCCGGGCGGGCAGGAGCACCACTTGGTGTCGGGGATCTGGCAGCTGCCGCCGTGGCCACCGCAGCAGTGCGCGCCAGACCACTGCAGCTGCACGCGCGGTGTGCCGGAGCCGCTGCCGGCGAAGATGAGTTGCAGGGAGTGGTAGCCGGCCGTCAGGGGCACCGTCGCGTAGTTGGGCGCTGCAGGGCAAAAACGACATGCCGTTGGGAGATGCAGATGGGTGACAAGGGACAGTGGACGGTGCACACACATCGTGCACATGACCTGTGCGGTATGCGTTAGTTGCACGCATATGCAGCCATGCAAACAGGCGAAAGAGGAAACCAGTTAGCGTTGATGAAGCTGGAAAGCGCACAGGAGGACACGGTGGTGTCGACGATGATGGTGCCATCAAGGTACAGCTGCGCCGAGCCACCGGCCTTGTTCAGGTAGAAGGTGTAGGCGCCGACCTCGTCGGAGTCGACGGACAGGTAGCCGACCCACTGCGCGGAGGTGGCTTTGGCGCCGCACTTGTCGTAGAGGCTCTTGCTGGACAGCCAGTCCAGGTCGTCGTTGTCGTCGCTGAACTTGTTGAACCACTGCGACAGTAGGCCCTTGAGGCCGCTCAGGTTGTCAAAGCCATTGTGCCCGTTCCAGCCCTGCTTGTAGCAGTAGCAGTTGGGGCCGCCTGCGTTGCAGTTGGGGGTGCCGCCGTTGGGGCACGTCGGCGGCGCCGGCGTTGGCGCCTGGGTGGGGGTTGTGGGCGCCTTAGTGGGCGCCTTGGTGGGCACGACGGTCGGCGCCTTGGTGGGGGCCTCAGTGGGGGCGGCAGTCGGCGCAGTCGGCGCCTTGGTGGGGGCCAGCGTCGGCGTCTTCGTGGGTGCGGCGGTGGGCGCGGCGGTGCCGGGCGGGCAGGAGCACCACTTTGTGTCGGGAATTTGGCAGCTGCCGCCGCCGCCGCAGCAGTGCGCGCCGGACCACTGCAGCTGCACCTTGGGGGTGGTGGAGGTGCCGGCGCCGGCGAAGATCAGCGTCAGCTGGTGGTAGCCGGCCTTCAGGAAGACGGTTTTGTAGTTGGGCGCTGCAGGGCGGAAGCAGCATGCCGTCAGCAGCAGCAGAACAGGGCAACAGCAGCTGATGAAGCGAGGACATCACGCACACCGGCTCGCCGCGCAGTAGGGGCCACTGTGCAGTAGGGGCCGCTGTGCAGTAGGGGCCGCTGTGCAGTAGGGGCCGCTGTGCAGTAGGGGCCATTGAGCAGCCAATGCACGTGTCACTGACCGAGGCACATTCGGAGGATGATGACTGCCTGTGGAAGCATGCAGACGGTCAGGAGAAGAGGAAGCGCACAAGCAGAGTCGGTGGTGTCGATGATCACGCTGCCGTCCAGAGACAGCTGCGCCGAGCCGCCGTCCTTGTTGAGGTAGAAGGTGTAGGAGCCGACCTCGTCGGAGTTGACAGTAATGTAGCCGATCCACTGCGCAGAGGTGGCGCCGGCGCCGCACTTGGTGTACAGACTCTGGCCGCCAGAGTACCAGTCCAGATCATCCGGGGCGTCGTGGAAGTTGTTGGACCACTGCGACAGCAGGCCCTTGAGGCCGCTGAGGTTGTTAAAGTTGTAATGGCCGTTATATCCCTGCTGGTAGCAGTAGCAGTTGGGGCCGCCGGCGTTGCAGTTGGGGGTGCCGCCGTTGGGGCAGCCCGGCGGCGCGGGCGTCGGTGCGCTGGTGGGGGCCTTGGTGGGAGTGGTCGGCGCCTGAGTGGGAGTGGTTGGCACCGCCGTCGGCGCCGCCGTCGGCGCCTTGGTGGGCGCCTTGGTGGGGGCGGCAGTCGGCGCGGTCGGCGCCTTGGTGGGCGCCAGCGTCGGCGTCTTGGTGGGCGCCTTGGTGGGCACGGCGGTGGGCGCGGCGGTGCCGGGCGGGCACGAGCACCACTTGGTGCTGGGAATGGGACAGCTGCCGCTGTGGCCACCGCAGCAGTGCGCGCCGGACCACTGCAGCTGCACCTTGGGGGTGGTGGAGGTGCCGGCGCCGGCAAACATCAGCGTCAGCTGGTGGTAGCCGGCCGTCAGGTGGACCGTCGCCGAGGCAGAGGCTGCAGGCAGGGCCACAGGACCATCAAAAGCAGGTGGGGCATAAGGATGGTTGAAAGCTGCAGCAGGTGGCAGACAGGTGCAGCGCGCTGTATGCCGCAGATGCGATCAGCCTGCAGCAAAGTGCAGATGCCACGGTGCTGAAGCGTGCTGCAATGCCTAAAGTGTGAAGCCACACAATGAAGGCTGGTCAGATACGGTCAGAAAGGGAACAAAAGCGGCAGCACAGAAGCGTGAGTGGACGCACAGCCGGAGCTGATGACGACGTTCCCGTCCAGCGACAGCGACGCGGCGCCGCCGGCCTGGTTGATGGAGAATGTGTAGTCGCCGACCTCGTCGGAGTCAACAGTGATGTAGCCGACCCATTGCGCGGAGGTTGCACCGGAGCCGCACTTGGTGTACAGGCTCCTGCCGCTGGAGAAGCAGTCCAGGCTGTTGTCGTCGCTGAACTGGTCGAACCACTGCGACAGCAGGCCCTTGAGGCCGCTAAGGCTGTCGAAGCCGTCATGCCCGTTCCAGCCCTGCTTGTAGCAGTAGCAGTTGGGGCCCTGGACGCTGCAGCTGGGCGTGCCGCCGTTGGGGCAGCCCGGCGGCGCCGGTGTCGGCGCGCTTGTGGGCGCCTTGGTGGTTGGCGCCTTTGTGGGGGCGGCTGTCGGCGCCTTGGTGGGGCCGACCGTCGGCGCCTTGGTGGGGCTGGCCGTCGGCGCCTCGGTCGGCGCCTTGGTGGGCGTCGTCGGCGGCGGCGGCGGGCAGGAGCACCACTTCTGCTTGGGGATGTTGCAGCTGCTGCGGCTGTTGCAGCAGCCGGGCCCCTGCCACTGCAGGTTGCAGCCGGAGCCGCCGCCGCTGTTCGTGTACTTGACGACGCAGCTGGTGTAGCCGGCCTTCAGAGGCTTGCTGTTGCTCCGCTTGGAGCCTGCAGGCAGAGCAGACCATTACAGTCAGGATTACAGAAACGAGACAATGCACAGCTGCTGCGACCCAAGACCGGTGAGTCCAAACCATCTGACATGCACATGCGCACAGCGGTGCTGCACCTCAGCTGCAGACAAGCTTGAGGAACAAGTGCTGCAACAGCGCAAACAGCATGCAGGTGCAGGATTTGCTGCTGGAGGGGCAGGCGGCGCACTCTGCATAAAGCTGCTGTCATCGTCCAGCTGCACCATGGCTGAGCCGCCGGAGCCACCGAGGCTGAAGCTGTAGGTGTCGTCGCTGTCGACTTTGATAAAGCCGTAGGACGAGAAGCCGGTGGAGCCGCTGCCACACTTGCTGCTGAGCGACGTCCAGTCGGCGTCATCGCAGTTGAAGATCTTGCTCCAGCTGCCGAGCAGGTCCTGCAGCGACTGTGCGCCGGAGTAGCAGTTCGTGCGGATGGGGCCCGTGCTGCTGCAGTCGGGCGTGGACCCGTCCCAGCACCTGGGATTTGTCTGATAGTAGGTAGCCGCCGCTGGTGCGGCCGCCAGCGTGCATGCCAACAGCACCGCCGCGCTGAGCTGCCAGAGCCCGTCCGCCAGCCGAGCCTGCAGTGACAACCGGGGCGAGATGCGGGTCAGAAAACAGCGCTGGTCACCATGGGTACGAGGGAAGTACACTTGACTACTACCACCGACATCAATTGCGCTGCTGACCGACGGTGACGAATCAAGCGAGTGGCATCGCCGGGGAGCTCGAAAAAGCTCCGGACGCCTTACTAACTCTGATGCACTGCTTCAAACAGCCGCATGCGGTGCTGAAGCCGCCGCCCGTCGATCGGGCAGGTGCACGCCCCATGACTGACCCAACACGACCGCAGCAGCTATCCCCACCTCGCCAATGGCGATGCGGACCGACGCCGCGGAACCACATTTCAATAGTCCATAAACCAGCCGGATCACGGTCGCATGCAGCAGGCGGATGCACCGAAACTTTCGAATCAGGCGCTGATTCAAACGGGGATGAACTCACCATTGGCTGGAGGGTAGGGTTGCAGCAGCGCTGTGTAAGCGGTTAGATCTACGTACACGCCAGCTTTACTGCGGCGACGTCCTCGGGGGTGCGCCGGGTGAAGCCTGCGAGCAGATAGACGAGAGGGGTCAGATTGGGATACTCTATCTGCACAGGCCTAGCTAGGGCGGCAACCGCGCTAGACGCGTACCAATGACGGGATTGACCAGCACTGCGACTGCGAACGGCCACCTCCGCGGCCGTGAGCCGCTGAATTGCTAATAAGGGGCTCAGCCGACTCTTGTGGGTCGCGGCGGCACAAGCGGTTTGCCGTTCGAAAGACGGCTGGAAAGCCACGCAGAAAGTCGGACCGGCGGAGACGTGGTTCCAGCACCGTCACACACAAATGTACAATCGTGGAGGCGAGGCGCCCGGAATTATGACTTAGAACGCAAGCGGCGCCATCCACTTTGTGTGAACCTTCCTGTGCAGCTGCTGTGGTGTGCACTTTTTACGCCCCTGCCGTGAGGCGGCTTCTCGCCCGCGCCCAAGGCGCAGGCTGGCCGGGGTGGCAGCACGGACTGCTAAGGGCAGGAGGCTCTGGTGTGGTGGAGTGTGAGAGGCCAGTGGTGGTGCGTCAGCCACCTCCGCCCTGCCGGCTGCCTTGGCAGGCAGACCGTCCGGACACCGCATGACAACCCAGGCCTCCAGCCGGTTTACTTCGCTGGCATGCGCTGGCGGCTGGCTGGCGCATGAGGTCGGCAACATAACATCGCATTTCCTGAGCCGCGATGCACCGCAGCTGTCCGGGTGCAGGACAGATAGACCACAAAACCAGTAGGAAGCCTATCTGGCACGGCACCCAGGGCCCACTGCACTGCCTGCGGGGTCCTCGGACTGTGCATGCATCGCTGTTCATTCATGCAGTGGCAACTGCCAGCAGAGGAGAGCTGTGCGCCACCCCGACCCCTCTCATGGCCCCTGCCAGCGCTGTCCGCTTTCCCACAAATAGAATGACTACCACAACTGTCCGCTGGGTGCAGCAGATGAATGCGTGCGCCATCAGGTCTCCCATCATGGCTGGTACAGAACTGACCAGACAAGCGGAATGCCGCATGCGCTGCTGGCCAAGGGCGGCGCAGCAGCATTCACCGGAAATTGTACCCGGCGCAGCAGCCGGCGCATGTTACACGTCGAGACAACACTCCCAGCACTGCCGCGACCCTCACATTCACATCAGCAACCGATGACAATTGCGCCTGCGGCGGTCGCAGCGCGTCGCGGACGCTGCGCATGTCAGGCGGCCCACCTTGTGAAAAGTTGTCCAAGCGTGCGAGCGAGTCCGGTGAGGCGGAAATCCCAGTGTCGCGCCCCTTTCACGGTTTCCTTTATATGCGGGAGATCGTGCGAGCTCTCGGCAAGATAGCGGAAGAATTCAAGATTTGGGCGCGGCTGTGAAATCGCAAGATAGTCGGTGCAGCTGCCAAGTGTCGCTGCGTGTGTGCCCTGACCGTAAGCTACAACGATTCAAGTACTGTTGATGCCACCCAGCGGGTTTTGTCACAAGAAGTACAGCCTTGCGTCGTATGATTAATATCACTCACTTGGACGCTTGGAGAGCATGCCGAGGGTCCCTTCGCGCCAGCAGCTCGTTTATTGTGCTTTGTGAGTTCTTTGTACTGAGGTGCATGTCCTGCAGCTCTCAATCCTGGCCGGTGCGCCGGCCCCCCTGGATCTCATTTGCACAGCTGGACCCAGCTTGACACATCCGGCAAGAGTATCGACAACGAGAAGACCCTATACCTGGCAGCTTTGTCAGCAGTGTACCGAAGGATGACTTCTAGCGTCACTGCGCCCGTTCGAGAACCTGACCTGTGTGCATGATTTGGCCTGGCTCATGCTTCCCCACTCGGCCCCATCCTGTGCCTTCCACGCGCGCACTGCTGCATGCACTGCTGCTGCTGCTGCTGCTGCTGCTGCTGCTGCTGCTGCTGTTCTGTCAGATTTCAGGGAGTCGCGTTGAGCGAGGAGCTCTTGAGAGCTGCTGCACCTAAACAGACGCACCTCGGACGCCATGTTCCTGCAGTGTGGTCGGCATTGCAGACTGACCAGCTGATGGCGGCCACCGCACAGGCCGACAGCGCCTTGCCGTGAGGTGGGCGAAGCCGCCGCACGCTGCAGAGAGGACATCCGGAAGTGCGGGTGGCGTCTTGCTGCGGCTGAAGGATTCTGCAGGACAGCATGTTGCACCAACATGGCAGCTGCAAGCGGCACCATCAGTCAACTCACCTCGCCACCATCTGGGCCCGGTGCAGCACTCCATGCCGCCTGCAAGCGGTGCTAACAGGAAGCAGCCATTCGGCTCAACGGCAGCTGCGATCCTGCATGTGGAGCTCGCCGCTGAAGCACTTCGCACCGCGCGCGCATTCCAGTCGCTCACATGTGCGGCAGCGAGCAGTTTGCAGAGGAACAGGATGCTCTTGATTGCTCGACACGCTGCTGCAGCATATGGCGGTGTCATCTTCCGTCAGGTGATTTGCGAAACTTGTTGATAGCGGACCTGCGGCGGATGTCTGGCTGGTTGCTTACCGGAAAGACTGCACCTTGCCGCAAAACGACTTGCGTGCGTCGTAAACATCTGGGTTTTCAATTGAGGCAGTCAAGTCGACACAATGCCGTGGCGCTCCCTCCGCCAGGCATCAATGAAACTGTGCCAAAGTGGGCCATGCTGCAAGCCTACATGGGAGCTCTGGGTTGTCAGATGGGAACGCACGTGTTGGCGCAGTCGCCGCAGCCACCGGAACGAACGCGGCTCCTGCAGCGTCCCGGTGCACACCAGAAAGAAGGTGGCTGCAGCATGTTGGTGGCTGCAAAATGTGCTCCCATTGCACTTGGTCAGGCTTTGCACGACCCTCTGGCTCTGCAGCCTGATCGGCAGCACTGTCGGCAGCCAGAAGGTCCTGCAGTGAAGGTGCAGGATGTGCCAGCAGGAGCCTTTCCTGTGCACAAATGCAGCGTTTTGTGTGCTGGGCAGCTTGGACCGAGCAAGGAACTTGAGAAGGCAGAGTCTTTGTGCATGTAGACTGGCGGCAAAACAGTGAGAGAGAGAGAGAAGGGTTGATGACGAGGCAAATCCTGGTGATTAGCCAGAGAACGGTGCAAGACTTGGAAATAACAATGATGTACAGAGATCTGACAGAAACGACATAAATATGTAAGTGTGACGTGCACCGACAGTGACAAAGGACCTTCCTGAAATCTCGGTGGCGATGCAGGATCACAGCGCCCGATGCAGCTTGAATGTTGATTCAGGACGTTTCTTTGACAGTGCCTATTCATCGGCCGTGTGCACTGCACTTTGTGCAAGAATTTGCACGAGGTTTGCAATCCGAAACTCAAATTGCAATGAGCAATTCCAGATGAACCTGTGCTGAGGAATGCTGGTAGCGCCGGAACTGGTGGTCCGAAATAAAAGAAACACTGGTAGGCATTCAGAATCGAAGACTCCGCCGATGCAGCCTGTCGTCAGGTGGCGCGCACATTGCCGCCAGCTGCACGCAAAGTGGTGGCCTACTTGCATGAGGACGAAAAGCCCAGCGCAAGGGCCGGCTTCGGCAAAGAGACGCAGATACTTCTGGAAAAGTGCGAAGGCGCTGCCAGAAAAGCCGCTGCGGCAATGCCGCGCCGCCCACCTCCGTCATGCCTTTCGAACCAGCGGCCTGTAAGCTCCCTGACTTGCAGGCCGCTGCCCTGCTGCTGCGCAGCCACAGCCGCGCCTACCAGTCCACAGCCTAGACGTCTGGCAGCAGGTTTGCCGATCCATGCCAGTGCGGGCTGCCGAAAGCCTGATCTGGTTCTTCAGTGGGCGCTCGGCCAGGCGTGCCGGCTGCCAAAACCGGAAGGCTTTGAGCAGCCAGGCTGCCCGAGATGCCAATGCGTTCACAGCCGGGCGCGTGCTGCAGGACCGGTAGCATGATCCGGCTGCTGTTGCTTGCAGAGCCGCCGCGCCGCTTCTGCCGTGCTCTCACGCAGGACGCTGGAATGGCGACGGCTCATCCGGCGCGGCGAGCCGCCTTAAACCCCGGCTGCCCGCCGCCGCCGCCGTGTTACTGCGTGGCGGTCACTGGCGGCGGCGGCGCCGCCGCCGCCGCCAGGAGCTGCCTAGTCCATGGCGTTCACAGCGCGAGCGCTACGCCAGAGAGCCCTACAGCATCAGCCCGCTGCTGTACACGCCTGACATGTGCTGCGGGGAGCCGCGGTCCGACTGCTGCTGCTGCTGCTGCTGCTGCTGCTGCGCCGGCGGCGCGCCCGGCTGCGTGCCTGCGCGCCAATGGGGTGCACCACCATCAGTCAAGACCCATCGCGTGCACTGCCTCGTCTTCGATGCGGGGACGAATGTCAGGCAGCGTGTGCGCCGCACCTTGGCCAGCTGGCCAGGCAGCGCCGCCCACCATCTCCCGCATCAGCTGGTCAGGCTGGGGCTGCCCGCCAGCGCCGGGCTGCCCGGCTGCTTGGCCCTGCGGAAAGGAGGAACCGGCCGTGGACACCATGCTATAGCCAGCAGCATTGCAAAACACCGCCAAGTGCCCAGACCAGGTGTTGGCGACAGGCTGCCCGCCGGCGCCGGGCTGCCCTGCTCCTTGGCCCTGCAGAAACCAAAAGGACCCTGGCCATGAATGTCAGCACCTCACACGTCCCCGGTGTCCAGAGGTCGAGCACGCTTTGGCTCGGACAAGCAGAGGAGGGCCTTTTTGCTCCTTGCTCAAATTTGGCCCAAAAGGGCAGGGGTGGTGCAAAAATACGTACCAGGCGCCCTCGGGCAGGCTGGTGAGGCAGTCCGGCGCCGGCCTCGTGCGCACCGGCGGCAGGCCATGCAGCGGCGCGGGCTGCAGCTGCTGCTGCGGCGCCGACTGCTGCGCTTGCGGCGCCATGCCCGCGCCCGGGTCGCCGCCAAAGGCGCCGCCGCCGCCGCCGCCGCCGCCAACAACATACTGCGGCGCGGGCGTGGGGGCGGGCGTCGACGCCAGCCTCTGCTGCGCCAGCTGCTGCTGCCACTGCCAGCCCTGCGGCGGGCATAGGACACGGGGTGTTGATGCATGCTTGCTTGTACCAAATGTGAACCAGCATCTGACACGACAACAAATACGATAAGCACTGATTTCACTGGATGTTGTACCGACGAAAGGCGCTGCCAATGCTGCACAAGTAAGAGCGCTCAAGTTTGTGTTTGGAAGAGAGATGCGCAACCGAGCATACACCAGTGGCAAAGCGATGCTGCGCCGTGCAGCAGTGCCCAGCTGCAGGGAAGCCGATGCCTCATCGGGTGCCAAACGACTCACCAGGCGATGCCCTGAGGGCGAAGACTCGCTGAGGCTGCCGCCGGCCGCTGCACTGTGCTGCCTGCAGGGCCGGCAATCGATGATGATGGCCAGCACGTGTGAGCTGCATATGCAAAGTCTCAAGCGGAGGCCGCATGACAATCTCAGGCCCTTGGGTGCTGCAGTGCTAGAAAGGAAGAGTACGCTCGCGCTCAGCATGCGGCAAGCACGCCTGACGAAACTCAGCCCGCGAGCGATATCCAGCGGGACCCTAAACCCTAAACCCTATCGGCTGCGGCAGGGAAAATGCGGACCAGGCGTCAGGCGGCTGCGCCTGCGCCGCAAGGCCAGCAAAGGTGGCGCGGCCGCCCTGAAATGCGCCCAGGTGCAGCGAGTCCCGCCCCGTCGGCGACGCCAGGCTCTGCAGCGCACAGCCAGTTGAAGCCTCAGGGTTTGCAGGTTCTGTATTTGATGCTTGCGCCCAGGTGCGGCGAGTCCACCCGCCGCGTCGGCGACGCCAGGCTCTGCAGCACACAGCCACTTGAAGGTTCAGGGTCCGCATTTTGTGTCGTAGGAAGAGACAGGCGCACGGTTTCCAGGACGCAGTCCCAACTTTGCCGCATGACTGTGGTAGAGGAGTATCGATGGACTGTGTGCAGGATGCAGGATGCAGGATGCAGGGTGGCAAGTAGACGAAGGATGTATCACACAAAGTATCACAGCGAACAGCACCTCAGGATCATTGTTCCCACACGTGCCTTGGAAAAAGACGCTTGACCAGTGAACAATACCGTCGGTTCGGCGTGTCGTGAGACCCCTACCTGCTGCTCGGTGGAGGATATCGAGCGCACAGAGCCAAGGCCCGCTTCCCGCCGCAGGTGCTCCACGCGGCTGTCCGACAGCCGCGACAGTGCGCCGCCGCCGCCTTCATCGCCCCAGCCCAGTCGCCCACCGTAGCCGCCGCCGCCCGCGCTGAGCAGCTGCTGCCCCTGCTGGAGCCCGCCACCGCCGCCGCCGCCGAAGCCGCCGCCGAGGTAGGGCCCTGTGGACCCCGACCGCACCGTCCGGTACCCTGTCATCGTGTCCGAGCCCGTCGCCGACGGCGCCCGCAGCAGCTCCCCACCGCCGCCGCCGCCGCTGGACCCGTACATGCCGCCCCCGCCCCCAAAGGAGCCCAGGGAGTCCATGCCGCCGAGGTGGCCACCGCCGCCGCCGGTCGCGGAGCCCGCTCGCAGCTCCGCCCCCGGGCCGCCGCCGCCGCCGCCGGCGGCGGCGGACGCAGAGTAGCCCCGCAGCTCGGCGGCGCTGCGGAGGCCGCCGCCGCCGCCATCGGCGCGGCTGCCACTCGGCACCTCGCTGCAGCCGGAGCGCAGCGCCGCCAGGTGCGGCATGCAGGCCAGGTCGCCAAAGGCGCCGTAGGCGGAGCCGGAGCGGGAGGCCGAGCCGCTGGGGCGGCGGGCGCCATCGGGCCCGAGGCTCGCCGGGTGCACCGTCTGCACAGCGGCAGCGTCAATGTTGCTGTTTGTTGCATCGAGATCAGCTCGCAGAGTGCGCACAACGTTGCTGTTGCTGCGGCGGACACTTGACGGCAACAGTTTTCCACCGGCATTGGGTCGAGGCAGACCAGGGAATCAGGTTTTGCGGATCTGCACTTTGCATCCTGCCCTAGCGCTGGCGCAGTACATGACTGAAAGCCAACAACCAGGATCCCAAGAGCAAGACCACTCAACAGAGCAGCGCACCAGGGGTTCGGTGCCAAGCGGCGAGCGCGTGGTCGCGGAGTGCGCGTCGGGGCCAAAAGATGCGCGCTTGATGCCCGGCCGGTCGTCCAGGTCCACCGACAGCTGCTGCGCCAGGATACAAGAGGGGTTGATGAGGCGATGTTCGTGTGATGTTTCGTTTTCTGAGTCGCATGCTTCCTTTCTCAGATTTCAGGTCTTTTGCCGTCCGGCCGGGCGTCCAGGTCCACCGACAGCTGGGGCGCCGGAAACGAAAGGACACGAAAGAATAAAAAAAATGGAAATCGAAACTCATTGGCCCGTCGTCCAGGTCTGCCGACAGCTGCTGCGCCAGAGTACAATAGGGGTTTCAGTCTTAAGTTTCTGACATTGTAGGTGATAGCGCTACTCATTGTTGCATTTTGTTGCATGGCAGGTGTGATGCTGCCGGGGCGGGTCTGCCAGATCGACCGCCACCTGCTGCACAGAGGTCTTAAGGGTTCAGCGAGACCTGCCAGCTGCTGCAAGGCCTCAGTAAGCATAGACAACTGCTGCACAGACGTGCACAAGAGTGAACAGATCGTGTCAGCAATGTCAGCTGTGGGGAGGTGTGCACGAGGTGGCGGGGTTGGCGGGCTCGGCTGTCGGCGAGAAGTGGGATTGGGTGGTCAAGGAACGCCAAGAAGAACTTGCTGTGCCTTGCTGTGCAATACTCAACAGCCTCGAAAGAGCCGCTGGCGGGCCCGCACCCCCGGCATATGAAGGTTGAGGTTGCGCATTTCGGCGTTGACGCTGCCGCGGCGCTTGAGGTTTAGCGCGCGCCCCGACGGCATGCACACGCTGCCCAGGCTGGTCGGCGAGTCGCAGCCGTCGTCGCCGCCGAAGCCATTGCCGACGCCGCCGGCGAGCGCGCTGCTGCGCATGTCCGTGCAAGGGCTGTGGATGCCGCCAAGGGCGCCGCCGCCGCCGCCGCCGCTGTGCAGGCTGCCGCCAAAGCCGGGGCTGGAGAAGCCGCTGCCGTAGGAGCCCTGCTGCAGGCCGCCGCTATTGCCGTGCAGCATGCCGCCGCCGTGCTGCAGGCTGGCGGGCTGGAACCCGCCGCCGCCCACCGGCCGGCTGCCGCCGTAGGGGGTATCATACGCATTGCCATATATCGCAGCCGCACGGCTGGAGGGCCGCCCCAGCAGGCTGCTGGCCTCGGACAGGAAGCCCGCGGCGGCTCGGCCCAGGACACCCGCGGGCTCGCTGGCGCGGCGCGCCGACTCCAGGTCGCCAAAGTGGTCGCCGCCGCCGGCAACGGCAGACATGTAGCCGCCGCCGCCGAGCGCGGCACGGCCGCTGCTGAGAGGGCCGCCGCCGCCGTAGCTGGCGGCTGGCGGCGGCCGCATGAGGCCGAAGCCGCTGGCGGTGCGCACCGACGGCAGCGGCGGCGAGTTCTGCGGCGAGGTGCGGTGGCCGCCGCCGGCGGCGGCACCGGCGGCTCCCAGGGCGCCCGCGCCCGATCGCACGGGGCGCGAGGACGCCGCCATCGCCGCGGCCGCGTTCTGCTGGCTGCGCTTACGCCGCCGGTCGTTGTGCATCGCCAGCCGCTCGCGGCAGTTCCTGCGGGGGGCACAGCGGCGGGGCCCTCAGCGCTTGCACATGCTCTCTGTGGCGGCGTGCACTTCAACACGCACAAGCTCGGCTGGGCTATTGACTGGCTCTGTCACATGGCTCGAATGGTGGAGAGGCGGGAAAGCACAACAGGGTCCCGGAGGACAATGCTGTGAGGCGGTGCAGCGCACCTGCGGTCGTTGTCGAAAGCTTCCAGCGGGTGGAACGAGCAGCACTGCAGCAACAGATCGATAATAGATTAGTCACCGCCCGGCAGTGCTGTCCTGCTGCTTGCCTGCTGCAGAGGTGCCGGTGCTGCACGCTTCCAACAGCGTGTCCCGGCCCAGATCCAGTTGCGGCCTGCATGAACACCGCCAAATGCAAGCCTGCACATTGTAGCGGGCATGCATGTACTTTCGGGCATCTGGAGGTCTGCGCATCCAGCCTAAACCCTGACCTGCTGGCAGAAGCGCTTCTCGTTGCCATCGATGATGACTGCGGGCGCACGCGAGTGATCCTTGCAGCAGCGGTAGCGTCGGAAGTAGTTTTTCTCCTTCAGCAGGCTGCGGGTGCAACCTTGCACCTGCAGCCCAACACGCGCGCAACATTTGGTGGTGCACGCTTTAAATGAAATGCTCCGACAGCCATTGAACGTACGGGCCGCCAAGCTTGCAACTGGTGCAAGCTTTGGCACATGAGCAAGTCCCAGAGCGGAGCAGCCGGCCAGCTGTGCCGGAGACAAGTGCCAGGCAGTCGCGACCCACCCGGCAGCTGTTCCTTGCGGTGGCTGCGGGCGTTGCCGTGGGCGCCGCCGCCGCGGCTGCCGGCTCGGCCTCATTGGCTGCTACCGCCTCCGGCGGCAACTCGCCAGACACCGTGTCGGCGGATTCCTCCTTACTGTCCGCAGCAGAGTGGTCCGCCGGTGGCTGCTCAGTGGCCGGCGCAGCGGATGTGTGTGCTCTGTCGGCGTCGGACGGCAGCACACCCAACGCGAGCGGCGATGCGGCCGCCGGTCCCGCCTGCCCAGCGGCATCTCCGCCTGTGCCCTCGTCCATGGCCGCAGTCTGCGTGCTGGCGCCCGTGGGAAATGGGTTGCGCTGCCCTGCACGCCACGAAACCGGACATGATTGTGGCATCACATCGTGAGCGCTGAGCCAAATAGCACGTCTATCTTTCATCCGGGTGGCATCAACAGCAACGTGTATGTTGTGTTGTGCGCGCCGTGTGCTCTCACCTTTCCGGGATACGTCCGGATCAGCTAGACCCAAACATTTCGTCCTGCCTTCCGACGCGGCGCTCTAGTACTTTGCAGTTGCAATCATCCCGATTGCAGCAGCTGCACGTGGCGACCTTGTAGCCCAGAGTCGCGCCTGGGGGCTGTATGCGATATCTTCGCCGCCCGCAGTACGCTGGTGCAGCACGGTTTGGACAGCAGCCAGATCAGCGCCAGTCGGGCCTGGACGCTTGACGTGCCCCTTTGTGTGCCTAGAACCGACCGCCGCGGCCTGGCGCGTGGTGCCCAACCAAGAACCCCTCCACGAGCAGCAAAGTGCCTCCTAAGACACAGTGCACGTCCGGGCACTTCTCACTTCTCCCACAAGGCTGGCGCTCCAATCGCTTACAACCGCGCGCGCGACGACAGCCGGCAGTCGCATAAGATCAGCACATCAGCTGCCAGCGGCACAGTTCGTGCCATGAGCCGGCTGTTGCTCGGCACTCTGGGCTGACCCTTTCTGGCTGATTATACCTGGGGGGACTCGGAGGGGGGGCAACGCGTCAAGCTCATGTGTGCCTGCACACGCCGATCGGTCCCGCGGGCAGGGATGAGTCACGCGAGCAGGGCGAGAGCCAGCACCGAAGGCGCTTACAAACGGCGAGAGTCCTGAAAGTGACGCCGGAAAAGTGAGGTGGCTCAGGAGGAGACCCTGGAACCCTACCCGAAAGAGATGTTCAGCTCACAGCAGTCCCGACGGCGGCTGCCGCCTTCACTGCGCCGGCCCAGCACCCCTCGGACGGCACTATGATGCCGGCCCTCGAGTATATAGCGGCCTGAAAGTCAGCCACTGCCGCTGCGCGCCGCGTTCAGCAGCTGCTGGTATGTACGCTTCAGCTGCTAGGGTGATGCGTCGTGCGTCTTGGCCGTCAAGGCTGACTACCTGAGCTGCTGCTGCCTTGTGCGATGTGCGACGAGAGTCCCGATGTGACGTTGTCAGCGTGAGTCACGTGCAAAAGCAAAAGATGCCCGCCAACGTTTTGCAGCAGGGAACCTCGTTCTACCATGGCAACTACACGGTGAAATACTGCGACTGTGCGTAGTTTCCTGAAAGGCACTGCGCCCAACCTGGCCATTTGCTTTGACTTTCTCACTGCGTTCTACTGCGACAGTGCCGACGTATCGAACTCGCTCGCTCCTCTTGCCGGATCCATACAGCCGGATCATACAGCGCAGACATTCACGACGGCGTCGGACTCCACAATTTCTACAATACCGAAGTGGTGTCAGCCAGAGTACCGACGAAGGAGCATTCGATTGGCGATGTAGCAGACGCCTGATCATATGCAGATCATACTGGAGGGGTGAGCTGGAAAACTTATAGGACCCGCTGTCCTGTGCAGCAGCCGCCGCGGTCATTGCTGCCGCAGCCAGCGACCTGACAGTATGCAGCTGAAGCTCAGCAAGCCTCTTCACTCGTGGAAGCTCAGACCCGCTGCCTGCCCGTGAAGCCGCCAGCTGACGTGGCCATTGCAGAGGCTGCGCCGCCGCATGGCAGCCGCCCGCCTTGTAAATCCATAAGAGCGCCCGGGACCAAACCAGCCCATTGCCTGCGCCGCGCAGTTGGGAGGACGGCGAGGCGGTGACGGCGCGTCTAAACGGGCCGGACCGGGCGCAGGTGCAGGCCGCGGATCGACTCACGCTGCGGCTGGGGGATGCCAACGGCTGCGCTGCTGTGACCGTCCAGCAGCGGGCGAGCCTCTTCTGACAAATTATCTTCAGCCATATGCGAAGCTGACACACATGGTGACACGCAGATACTCCTGAGCATGGGTGCACGCAGCGGCGGGTCCGCAGGCCAGAAGCTCCTGCTGCATCGGCTGCGTGCACAGGGTCTGCAGCGCCGCCGCCTTGGCTGCCGCCGTGGGAGCATGCGAGAACCAGCTGCACCTCCTCGGGCATTCACGACTCTTCGTTCCCTGTGCTGCACCTCACCGCAGTGTCTGCCTTGCGGTCGCAGCCTGGCAACGCGCTGGGCGTGGGCTCCTGCGCATGGGACTCGGCAATGGTGCTGGCGGCGTACCTCGCGTCGCAGGGCGACCTTGCAGGTGGGACTCTTTGATGATGTTGACACTTCATCGGACTGGCTCTCTTCAAAACAGCAACCTGGCAGAAGGGCTGCGGCAGCGACTGCCTCACAGCCGCCTGCCAACTGCAGCTTTGGAATGGCATGCGAGGAGGTTGCGAGATTCTGCACAGCCTCTCCCACAGCGCCTGCGGCTTCCTTTCGTTGGAAGTGTGCGACCAGTTCAGAAACAGAAGAGAGTGAGCCTTATCGTATAGAGAACTGCTTGGCTCAGCAGGCAAGCGCGTTACTGGCCTGGGGTCATCTCGAAAGCATCTCGCAGTGCAAACTCAGACCCGGGGGCCTGCCGCCCTCACAGGTAAGCGCATTGTGGATGTGGGCGCCGGCGTTGGTCTGGCGGGCCTGGCGGCGGCACGGCTGGGCGGATTGCAAAGAAGGCTTCCTGTTGCAGTTCCCGGATTCTCCGCCCGTCTGCAGGCAAGCGGGTCATCGAGCTGGGCGCCGGCGTCGGTCTGGCGGGCCTGGTGGCGGCGCAGCTGGGAGCGCATGCAGTGCTGACAGACCGGCGGCCACTGACCAGCCTGCTGCGGATGAACGCCGCGCTGAACTGGCTGGCGGGGACGCCCGACCCCAGGTGAGACATCCACAGTCTGCAGGGCACGGAAACTTTGACTGCTGCCCCACTTTCGGCTGGATCTGCAATCCGGCGGGGCATGGTGGACAGCAGGCTTTTTAAAGAGCAGGTCTCGTCCAATTGGCAGCCATTCAAGCAGCAGGGATCCTGTCATGAGCTTCTGTCACCATCCTATCAGTTCCAGCGCTGCTCAGCCATCAGCGCCTGCCGATCTGCAGGGCAGCAGAAGGCGGTGTTGCGGCGACGCTGCCGGGCCGAGCAGAGGTGGCAGCCCTCGACTGGGGCGCGCCCGACAGGGGAGCCACAACAGCGCGGCTGCGGCAGCCGCCGCCGGACCTCGTACTGGCAGCCGACTGCTGCTATGTTGACCCTGGCGCGTTTTCGCACTGCGTTTTCGCAAGCTCTCCGGGCTGCCGAGTGAGCGCTGAACTACCATGTTCATGCCAGCACCTGCAGCGATGGATTGCGTGCCGATGTGCCTGCCCGTGGATGACTAGAGTGTTGCAGTGATCGAGGCGCTTGTGCACATCCACCAACCACGGACGCATCATGTACTGGCTGACCTGCAGGCGGCCCGACGCCGCAAACAGAGCAATTCGTCGCCACCGCCGCTGAGCTCGCCGGCCCAGACACGCAGCTGCTCATGGCGCACGAGGTGAGCTGCGACGCCTGCGCTCTGTTCCGCTGTCGGTCGCTTATATTAGCTCTGTTCAAGCTGTGTGAGACAGTTCGCTGCCACATCCTCCGGCATACTGTCGTGCGCTGTACCCGCCTGCACCATACACTGCATTGCTCCTCTCCTCTAGCCTGCTCACTCCACAACGGTCTGCGTTCGATATGCTCAGATACATGATTGTGATGGTGATTGGATGTGTCTCCCCGCGCCAGGTGCGACCGCACGGTGACGTGTGGCCGGCGCTGGAGGCCGCCTGCCGGGCGCGCTTCAGCCGCATGGAGGCGCTACCGCTCGATGGGCTGGAGCCAGGGTTTAGGGCGCCGCACATACGGCTGTACCGGCTGCAGCTGTGATGGTTTGCGCCAGATCTCAGCTCGGTGTATCAGTCCAGAGGAAGCAAAAGCAGTCCACAACGTCAGCGGTGTTGTGGTCAGGCAGGATGTTCCACAATTAGACAGACACTGGCGTCTGGCCAAACTTCAGTACAACTGCTGTGATGAATCCTGCATTGTTGTAGATCAGTATTGCGCACACGCGGGCAGACCAAGCAAAGCCATGATGAGCTCTCTCCAACGGCCCACCACCGCCTTGCTGCGGCGGCTTAGCTTCCAGCAGTCATGCAGCCATGCAGGTTGTGTGCCTCTCCACCAAGAAAACAATCAAAGATTTGGGAAGCATTGTGGCTGCTCATACATATACGGCAGTGGGTTCCATCATAGGTATTGGACAAATCGTGCTGCCTGATTTACCGGGATAAACGGGTCTGAGGTCACAACTGAGGTTCTGGCAGTCAAACAAGATCCAAACAGCGCCGCCGCGCGGCCAGTTACATGCCGTTGGCGGTCGCAGCGCTGGTGACAGCCTCCAGCAGCGCGGCCCGCTTGCTGCGTAGGAGCCCCCGAAAGTCCGCGACGCTGTTCACGAGCGCCGTCAGCGCTTCGAGGCTGTACTCCGGGTGCGTCCCCGCCCACCGTGCCAGCTCCGCGTCCGTGTCGATGTAGAATCCCTGCGCAATGTGTCCGGCTTTCTAGGGTCCAGGGTTTAAGCCTGCCATTGCGCTTCATTGAATGCCAATGTCCCAGCGGGGCAGCAGGTGCTGCGTGTACCGTCCATAAATCACGCCGTTCTGCAGGGGGCATGTTTATTGTCAGCAGCAGGGCATACCCCTTTCCCTTGCCCATGACTCGCACCCTTGCCTCACCTTGATCCAGGCTTCCACCAGCCGCAGGTGCGCCTGCAGCGCCGCCGCCACCGCCGGGTCTCTCGGCGCCGCCGTCCGCGCCGCCGCCGCAAGCTCCGTCAGATCCGCCGCCATGGCGCCGCGACCCGCCGCGCTGCACTTTGTGCGCACCTTGACGAGGCCCGCCAGCGCGGTCTCCGCCAGGTACGCCGCCGCATGGCGCCAGATCTGCAGGTTCAGGCCAGGTCCGCCATGTCAAGATGACAGCCTCAGCGTTGCCGCCAGGTACGCCGCCGCACGGCGCCAGATCTGCAGGCGCCAGGGGCTGGTTCATCACGTCAAAGCAGCCTCAGCGCCAGATCTGCGCACGCAGGAGTGGGTCGGCGTTTCAATACATTGTTTCAAGACAGCTCTCAACACAGATGCGCGGCCGCGCGGCACCAAATCCGCGCGCGAATGCTGGTGCATGATGGTCCCATTTGTCATCCAGCATGATGGTCCCATTTGTCATCCAGCATCCATCATGTATTGTTGATCATCTGACATCGATCCGTTCCCAAGCAGGACTCAACACGGCCCTCGACACGGGCTCAACGTGGGGTTTGCAGATGAACCAGGTACGCCGAGGCTTTGTATGTGCACAGGCTGCGGCGGGAGCGCAGCAGCGCACCAGCTGGCAAACCGACACAGGCTGCACCAAGGTGTACTGCCGGCCCCACGATGCTAGCTGGTGCATTCTTCTTCAGCCGGTCAGAGGTGGCTCGCACCCGAGTGGCTGCTGCAGCCGACAGGGCTGCTCCGGCGGCGGAGATGCGTGCACTCAGAGCACGGAGCTCGTTTCCGGCCTCACCCACCCAGGCTGCTGCACCCTCTGGCACCTGATGAGCAAGCAGGCCACATAATGAATACCTAGTTTGAGGCGTTCGACTGTTCACAGGATTCTCATGTGCTCCGCGGATGATGTGTCGCCGCCTGTGGCGGAATGCCAATCACGGTTGAGGGTGGTGGTGCGTATGACCGGCGCAAATGCATGACAGGTCCGACAACACTGTGATTCCAGGTAGACGCTAATGCCGCTGCTGACCCCCACCTCTCTCAGATTGTAGTCTGTGGCAGCGATGTCGTCGCTCAGGTCGGCGATGTGAAGCGCCGATCGGGCCGCAGCGCGCATCACGGCATCCTGCACATCCTCTGCAGTAGGACAGCGCGAACATGCTTAGAGCTTCTGGTGCTTCCTTAGTCTGCAGAAAGAGGAACGAGAGATGATGGGGCAACTGAATCACAGGTCAGGTGTACAGGTCGGCACGATCCTCCCTCGGCCACATGCAGCAGCAAGGGTTTCTAGGGTTTAGGGTTTGTCAGCCAGGCTTGTCGTGCACGTGACGGCAGGCAGTCCTGCTCATGCAGCTGTCGAATCCGAAGCCGCACCCGATGCATCGACAGTGCGGGAGAAAAATTTGTCGATTGACTGGGGGTCCACCCCCGGCAGCAGGCGCGGCAGGGCTGCCTTCGCGCTGCGCAGCTGCGCCACGACCGCTGCCAGCGCGTCCGCAGCCACCCCGCGCTCCGCCAGTCCCCAGCTGCCTGCACAGCGCAGGTGCCCACGTCCCATTATTCCATATCAGCGTATCGCACGGCTCGTCAGATGATGCATTGCGTGATACGTTGCATACATTCTTCTTGGCGCCATCTGCTGGTGTGCGGCTACTGACCTCATTAAAACCTGAGAACCCACTGGTGCCACTCCCTGGATGAGTGTGGACATCCTGAAGCATGTGCAGGATGCGATCACGGCACGGAAGCAAGAAGCAGCACCTGGCGTCGCGGCTGCCCTGCGCCCCATCTGCGCCTCGGCCGCCGCCGCCGCCGACGCGGCGCCGGCGCTCTTACTGGACCGCTCCACGGCTGCCGCCGCACCCTCGTGGGACCCTACAGCAGCACCGGATGAGCCCAGCATCCCCGCGGTGAAGGAGCCGGTGCCGCCAAAGCCCTTGAAGCCCGGCACCTCAGCGCGGATCCGCTGCAGCGCCGCCTCCATGCTGCCCATGGACGCAGCCGAGCCCAGCAGCTGCGGCGGCGCCGGCGGCACGTCGGACGTCTGCCGGGTGGAAGAGGAGAAGAGACCGCTGGACTGCATGTGGGCGGCTCGTATGAGCGGCTCCAGGGCTGGGCTGCCGCAGATGCGGGTCAGCACGCGGCGCAGCCGCTGCGGCACTGCATCCTCTGCCGAGGCCTGGCAGCAGCCAATGTACGACCGTCTGCATTCTCATCTCATTGAGGAGCGGCGCTGTGCTGTGACATGTGCTGGCTGTCCTGATCCATTCTGAAGCAATGCAGGTGCAGTTTGTGGATGTGTGAGGTGCAGAAATTTCGACAGAACATTCATGGGAACCGCTACAGGTGGAAGTGTCACCCTTGCTAGGGCACGGTCGCTGACGAGCTCTGTCAGACGCACGCCCGAGAAGCTGGCGAACACGTGCACCAGGAACAGCTCGAACAGCTCGCACAGGCCGTCGTATACGTATGGCGCCGGCTGCAGCACCCTGCGGCGGACACGCTGGAATTGTGATTCTCGTGAAGCAGCGCTCCGCAGTATGAGACCGGTGTAAAGTTTGAACTAGTGTGGTTGCTGGTGCACCATGCGGATGCCGCGACGGCTGCCGGGCAGCAGACACACAGAAAGTTTCTGCAACTCGTGCCAAATTGTCATGGCAGAACATGGAGGCATCCTATGTCCAGATGTTGTTGTGAGGTACACACCTCAGCAGCTCGCAGTAGTCCCGCAGCCTGAGCATCAGCTGCATGGACGTCGCCGTCAGCACCGCCGCCGGCGTAAGCGCTGCCTTCGGAGGTGTAAGCTGCAATCGCGCCGCGTCAGCAACACAGCCAGCGCCATTCGCTCTGTCCTCGCCAGATGCAGTACCGCGCACGCCGCTGCTCGGATCTGCAGGCGCACCCGGGCGTTGCGCACCGCCCCACTCTGCCGCAATGCTGCCAGAGGGGGCGGGCGTCGTCGCGGCATCCTGCTGCCCGCCACGCTGCTGTCTGCCATGCTGCTGTCTGTGCTGAGAAGCTGCAACCAGGTGCCCGCCGGACTTGGGCATGGGGCGAGCAGCGGCAGCGGCCGCCGCCGCCGCCGCTCGCGGCCTCTGTTGCCAGGGATTGCCGCACGCCGCAACTTCCTCAAGGGCGGACAGGCCGCCGGAAGCCGACGGCTGACGCGGCGGTCGCAGCACAGCCTCGAGGTTTGGCAGACCTGCGGCCGCAGCACCTCTTGTTGTAATGCTCCATCTTTCCACTGAGCATGGACCGTGCGTTTCGATGCGGTGCCTTCATGCGTCACAATAGTTAGTCAGGAAGGAGGGAAGTTCCGAGGCAGCATCATTCAACATCGGATCCTAAGAAAGACAAAGCCACGAATGTTCTATTTTGGAGAGGGCGCGTTGCTGACCTGCAGTTTCGATGTCGGCGCGGCGCCAGGGCTCGCGACCCAGCGCCGCCTGCAGGCTGCCTAGCAGCGCCGCGTGGTAGTCGGCAAAGGCGCCCGCCGCTGTGCCCGACAGGGCCGCGCGCAGCTGCCGCGAGTCGTCGCCGCTGAAGGCCTCGCCGAGCGTCAGCGCCTCCGACGCCCAGGTCAGCACCTGCGCAGCAGCATTCAGGCAAGCACCATTGAGGTCAATTCGAGATCAATATACGATCATAACACAGGCCTGTTCTGGCTGTGCAACCTCCGCGCTGAGCTCCAGCACCCGCATGGCAGGCCGCAGCCACAGGCTTTGCGGCAGCAGGCCCAAGTCCATTTCGAAATGACAGCTCGTAGATTGCATCAAGCATCATTAAGCAGTTTGCCAAGCAAGATGAATGGAGAATCGAAAGAGTGTCGGAGACGATGCTTGCTGTGTTTGTGTCCGCAAGCAGAAATGTTCAAGGTGTGGGTTTACACAACATGCAGGAGCCGCACCTGAACCAGGTGTTCGGGGCGCGTTGCTGCGGGCGACAGCGCCAGGATGCCGATCTTGCGGGAAGCCTCCTCCCAGATGAAGCGCCGCCCTGCCAGCAGCCCCCCATGCAGCGCCAGCAGCGCATCCCCCCACGCCGCCTCCTCCGCGACCGCCGCCGCCGCAGCCTGATGCAGGACAGATGGCGAAGTTCACGAGACTGCCAAGCCGAGGCAAGTCTAGCCGCATGGCTCATGCGGACTTGGCTCGAAACCTCACCTCTAGCTCCTGCCGAGAGCGCCTGCGGCTTGCAGAAGCGACCTTCGCTCCATCCATACGCTGCAGGGTGGGACGCAGGGGGGCCGCCTGTTCAGAGCCGCCGCCGTTTTGTCGAGCTGCTCTGGCCGCCTGAGGCTCTGCAGGTGCCTCTGACACCTGGCCGCTGTCAGCGCTGCTTGCCAGTGGTGGCGCCCATTTGGGAATACTGGCCGCGCTGCCATCGCTGGCGGAGCCGTCTTCGGGCGTATTGCCCCCCAAGCGGCGGTGCTCAGCCTGCGAGTGGAGACGCGGCAGGCACGAGAGCTCAGAGAAAAGCCGCAGTTGATATTGACACACGGTTTTTGAAATTCAAAAGTTCCCTCCGGGCCAGATAGCAAAGGACATGCCGATGTGGTATCACCTGCAGGCGTGTCAGCTCAGCCTGGTGGCGGCTGATCGCGTCTTCGTGCCAGCGCGCCATGCACAGGTGGCTCATCAGAATGTCAAACACCGCCGCAAGCACCTGCAGCAGGCATAAGAATCAAAAAAATATGTGAACCAGAGGTGTCGTGACTGCAGCGGCAGCTTGAGTGATTTCATAGCAGATGCTGAAGGAGCACACACCGTGATGTCAGTCTACATCGGCACAGTGCACTGCCACAGATGCATCGATCACCACGATCAAAGTGCAGCAGGGGAGTGCAGTGCAAAGCCCTACCCGAGAGAGCGCGGTCTTGAACAGGTCCGGCGGCAGCAGCCGCACCGCCTCGTGCATGCTGGCGATGCCGTCCGGCCCACAGCCAGGCCGGCTCCGCAGCACGCCCTGCACCGCGGCCAGCGCGCCAGCGGCGACGACGTTGCCGAAGCAGGCGCTGACCTCGCCGCCCAGCGTGGGCAGCGTGCCCAGAAACATGTAGCCCTCCAGCACCTGCGGCACAATTGCATGGGGATGACAAACAGTAGAAACGTCGAACGGCAGGCTGACACGAGTCGAAAAGCCTGAAGGGAGATGCAGGGGAACAGCCCCGAGTCCCGGCCACTGCACTGCAATTTTGTTTCCTTCAGCACCGCTGCGCGTGTGCACCGCAGTCTAGCGCCTCGCGGATCTGCTTTCAGGAGCTTGAGAACCAAGCATACATGTCCTGCAGCAGAACAGGCGCGATCCACGGAAAGGTCCTCATCAGATGAGCTCGCATTGACGTAGGCGTTTGGCTGGAAGCTGGTGCAGACGGCTGTGAGAGCGGCCTCTAGCGCCTCTGCAGTCGCCTCGTACTGCCGCCTGACAGTCTCCAGCACTGCCATAGTCACGTTGGCCTTTGGCAGCGTATCCACCGTCTTCCAGGCTTGCGCACACAGCCAGAACGCGCGCCCAAAGCTGGCGCCCCTGCAAGCGTTGGAAAGCGCTGTTGATTCAGACCCGCCGCTGCCCGCAGGTGGCGTGCTGCAGCTGCATCACCGGCGCAAGCGCACCAGCCGGTGACTTCAGTGCTGTATGGTGATGCAGGGGATAGCAGATGGCGACCACAATCATCAATCAACAGCGTAGCAACGGACCTGGAGACTGCAGGAATAATTGTGCAAAGGAATTTTTCAGTATTTCTTCTGAAGTGGTCACATGTTGCTTCTAGTGTGTTGCACATTCAGGAGGTGTTCACTTGTCAGTGTTGAATACTAATATGACCAACCTGAGTCTGCTGGGCAGCTCGCGCACGGAGGCCAGCACCGCCAGCATGATCATGCGACGCCTTCCATTCACAACTTGAACAAGACACAGCATCACATTCCGACTCACTTGATTGTGCTGGGCAGCTCGCGCACAGAAGCCAGCGCCGCCAGTATGTCCAGCAGCGCCAGCAGCTGCCCCTTGGCGGCGGAGTGCGTAATAATAGTGTATCCCGCATCTACGTTGGCGAGCTCCGCTTGGAGCTCAGCCCGCGCCTCCTTGATCAGCCCCATCATCCTCTGCACAACGACAGGCAAACAGCCTGTCGCCTCGCAGCCTGGCCTCGACCATCGCGCATGAGCACATTTGGAGCGGATGATGGTGGTGTACCCCGCGTCCACATCGGACAGCTCCGCCTGCAGAGCCCCCCCGTGCGCCTGTCTGGCTGACCAGCCACTCTGCCCTCTGCGCCGCAGCAGATGACCGGCACGCCATGAGCAGCAGGTTTCGGGCTGAGAATGCAGCCCTGGACGCGACCGCCGCGCCTCCTTGGTCAGTCTCTATCTACCCCGCTCCTGTGTGCCGCTCGAACAGGATTCTACCTGTGCACCACTGTCCTGGCACCTTCAGGATGCTGCATGGAGTCTGGTTGTGTTCTGCAGACGCTCCTCTTCCAGCACCCGGCACGCCTGCAGCGTCTGTCGCCAGTGTGCCGACGCATCAGGCGCACCAGACGCAGCAGTTGACACCCACCTGGAGCTCCCGGTCAAAGGCGGACACGGTGTTGACGCCCTCCAGGAACTTGTCGTAGTGCGACAGCACATGCGCCGCCAGCATCTCGCTCATCACCTGCGTCACTTAAGAAATACCTTTCGTTCTATCGAATGCCGCCCTTCTTCCAGAGTTCGACACAGGCTTCTTTGGTGTTTCAAGTTGGCGGCAAACGAGCCACAGTTCGTCAGGGCTGCATGCTATGACGACGCGGTTTCTTGCAATGGCTGGCTATTGCAATATGTGTGGCACGGCGCAGATGCGCTGGCAGAGGCTCGGCAGGAAGCGGCGCACTTCCAGCATGGAAGTGCGGGTCTCGATGACCTCCTCCAGGCGGTCCGGGTGGAAGCCGCCACGCAGCTGGCTGAGCTCGTGGCGCACTGGGTCAAAGGCCGCTTCATAGTACGCCGGCGGCAGCGCCCGCAGTACCGCCTGCCGCGCCGCAGCGTCCAGCGGCGCCGTGCTGTGGGATGTGCAAGAGTGAACGTCGAAGATTGCCTGAAGGGCTTGACTTCAGACACATTTGCAGACTTGGGGGCTACATATCCTGCTGGCGGCAAAACCGGCAGCACTGCCGCGCCACAGCGTCCAGCGGGGCAACGCTGCGGCAAGCACACAGAACACGAGCATGTTATGGCTGTTGTGTTCGTCCACCAGGAACCTCCAGATGGGTTGAAAGCCTGTTGCCAGGGCAGGTATGGCCTGCCGGCGCAGCTGCGCCCGTGACCCGCTATGGCGCCGTGCCGCGCCGCGAGGAAACGCACCATGTATATATCAGGGACAGTCAGACCATGGTGGCAGCATTTGAATACTGGATCGATCAGGCAAGCACGACTCGTCTGCCGGGAGAAAGCCTTGCTATTGAGAATGAGATCCAGCAATGCACAGCTCCAGCGCCAAAAAGCGCACTTTGCCGCTTGCGGCGCCGCCTTGATGTTGTCTGCTTTTCCACTTCTGCTCGACATCCCTGATTCCGTTCTAAACCGGTAGCTTCGGCTTCATCAGTCTGCTCTGCCAGCTGATATAGCCACGGCGCCCAGTGCACACGAGGCGCAGCGAGCGCGGGGAAACAGCGATGTCTGTATGGAAAGAAAATGCGCTGTCTTGGTCCGATCTGAAGCAGACCGAGAAAATGTGTCTGCCAAGACTCAACACTTCCAGTGTCCTGATATTGCGACTTGCGGTGTCGCTCTGGCTGCCCGTGTGTCAGTGGACTTGGCTTCCGCGTCCCCTAATGCTGCATCGAGACGCTTCTAAGACCTCCACAAGCCAATGGATAGAGATTGTTGCTGAAAGCGGCAGAGGCAAGCCAGAATTTCGCACACGTTTCGTTTTCTTGGAACAGGTTTCGACAAATAGTAATGACGAAGAATTGCAAGGGGTGTAACTATGACGCCAATTTGAACGGCCATTCAAGCGCGCACACCGCACAGTTGCATCAGCGCAGCAGTGTTGACAGCATCGCATTCAAAAGCTGTCAGCGAGCTGTATCGAGCTGCTCCCAGCGCCCTTGCTGCGCTTAGTTGCCGCAAATACGGTAGCTGGCAGTCTCTGGACAGCCACCCCAGACTTGTGTGGCGAAGCGCGGAACTGCAGGAGCTGGGCAAACACGCCCTGAGAGCCCCTGAACGCGCGGGCGATGAAGGCCGGCAACAACAGCAGCGCCAAGCGCATCCAGAAGGAGCTGGCAGAAATCAGTCTTGACCCGCCCTGCAACTGCTCAGCCGGCCCCAAGGGCGACAATATCTATGAGTGGGTTTCCACGATCATGGGGCCCTCAGGTGAGCGCGGCGTGGCCACGCTGATGCGTGCAGAAAGTCGACCAATGGTGTGCATCCGCGCAATCATGTTGCCCATGCTGCTCAAAGCACAGCTGGATGTGGCCTATGCTGCCGACCCTCACTGTTTCTGCCGACAATCAACCGAGCCTGCTCCTCGGCATGCTCCCGAAGGTGCTTTGAGGCCTACTCAGCGGCGCACTGGTCTGCAGCCATGCCGCTCTGATGCATTCCCTGATGGATGTCAACGTGAATGCAGGTTCGCCATACCAAGGCGGCGTGTTCTTCCTGGACATCCACTTCCCTCCAGACTACCCCTTCAAACCGCCGAAGGTACGGAGCATTGGGTCCAACAGTAGGCTACGTGTGAATGTGAGGGATTTAGGCTGATACACATCGCACAGCGATGTACAGAGTCTACCGTCCCACAACTGCGCCGCGTCTCCGTGCAGGTGGTGTACCGCACGCGCATCTACCACTGCAATATCAACAGCAACGGCCAGATCTGCCTGGACATCCTGAAGGACCAGTGGAGCCCGGCGCTCACCATCTCCAAGGTGGGCAAACAATCTGCATAGATTTGCGTAATGCAGTGAACATAGATTGCGCCTCTGGCATGCTTCAAGCTGTGGCAAATCATTTAGCTGCTTCGAGCAGGGGCGCATGCGCATCCACCTGCCGCGGCATGGCTACTTTTCGGACACATGTTCCCCTAGCGGGATCACTCTGCGGCAGCGAGTGGCATCTGCGCAACGTGCCCCCTTCCATGCATGCAGGTGCTGCTGTCGGTGTGCTCGCTGCTGACGGACCCCAACCCAGCGGACCCGCTGGTCGGCAGCATCGCGCAGCAGCTGCTGGCGGACAAGGAGGCGCATGATAAGACGGCAGCAGAGTGGACGCGGCGGTACGCGCAGGGCTGATGCAAAAGGGCAGAACATCAGAAGAGCGCTGGGCAGCGTTCGGCCAGCGCCAGGCTGGCCGGACTCGCAGCAGGCAGGCAGGCAGGCAGTCCTGTAGAGTAGGTAGCCTTGAACCGCATGACTGCTGTTTGGCAGACCGTCTCTGGCTTGCGGACATCCGCATGGTCCGCCTTGCCGTCACGAGGTTTTGTTGGACTTTCCTGAGTGTGCGACTGTTACCTAGGCACTAAACGTCCCATCAGTGTCGCGCAACTCGGGAGTGACTGTCTGGGCGGCTGCACTAGCGCCCAGCTAGAGAGACTGAGACGGTTTCGCCTCCAATTAAACGCCTTTAGGAACAACCCAGACGACATGGACGTTTTTCGTGCCATCCGGTCATCACTCGTGGGCCCTGAAGTTGGCCATGTCCTGCGGTATAGCCACCCGCAATGTCAACGAGGATATGATGAAATGCGCCAGTGATGACCCATTTGGACATAGGCACCGACAACTTGCAAGGGAGCAGGATCTGAGGGCTGTTGTGCGCACGTCGAGCATTTGCTGAACCTCGTCCTCCGACATGTGTTCCTGCACGCCACAACGTTGGGCAGTCACTTCAGCCGTCTGCACACGCGTTCCTCATCTAGGCGCTCCCACTCATGACGGCAGGCGGCATATGCAGCGTCTGTGGATTCACACCATAGCGGCTCCCTCGAGTGCACGCGTTAGCATTTGCCAAGGCCAGAGTGCAGAGCCCACTTGTCATCTGTCCTTCGACATCTAGCCTCCGGGCATAGCAGTGCTGGACAGAGCGACAGGAGGAAACTCACCGCCGAGAAGATGCTGGGAATCAGCGATCTGACCTCGTCCGCCTTTTCCGGGCACAAATTGGCGACCGCGCCCATCTCGAAATTGCTCAGCTGCCGCTCCACCAACAGGCTGCGCAGCATTGGGGAAGCATGTGCAAGCGCATGCTGTGATGCAGATGCAAAAGCAGGGGTGCCGCCTGCACATCCAATGGTGCAATCTGCGAATGCAAAGTTGGCATTCACAAGGCGCGGCGTGGCGGCGCGGAAACACTCCCCAGAAACGCTGCTCACTTGCGAATGGACTGCGCCACTTCGTGGTTTTTGGTGGTGCTGAAGCGGTCCGCATACTCCATGGCGAGCTTGAGCATCGGGTTCAGCTGGAAGTTGGCGTCCTTGGAGCGCTTCAGCTCCACGTACTGCTTCAGCAGCACGTTCACCTCCGAGTTGGTCAGCACCTCCGCGTCGCCAAACACTGCGGAGAGCAGGAACACGTCCATGATTGCTTGTGCAACGAGTCAAGCCATGACACCTCGTCAGTGCGCAGCAGCAGCCGCATGCAGGCAAGTGTAGTGAAAACTCGCATGCTGCATATGGTCGGCACCTTTGCCGAGCTTCAGCTCCCGGGCGTCCTCCTCTTCCTCTTCCTCGTCTGAGTGCGTGTCATGCTGGCTGGCCATCCGCACCGCCGCGCCGGCAGAGCGCCGCTGGCCAGATCTCTTCCGGCTGTAATGCAGACCAGCAACCTTGGCGCCTCACTGAAGACCTCAAGAGCAGTTTAGACGGGTCAGCGCCAGGCTACCTGCTCCTTGCCGCTGCTGCACCCTATGTTTTCAAGTTCACCAGCTTTGATCGAGCAAAATTTGCAGATGAGCTGCCGGCTAGTCCCAGCGGCTGGTATGTTGGCGACAACTGCAGCCTTCACTGTCTCGTGAAAAGCATATCTGCCAGCAGCGAGTCCACAGTCCAGCGGCAAACCATGCAGGGGGTCGGCGCGATGTCTGCAGAAGTCCGACAGCAGACTGCCCCTTGCCAGGAAGGTGGCTCACTTGGCAAATTCTGCGGCCTCGAGGCGGAAAATCTTTGTGAGACAGCCTCAGAAAGCAGAAAGTTCAATCGCACAGCAGCTCGCTGAATCTGCTTTAATCACGCTCGCTGCTTATAATCAAGCTCGGGATTGCCGAATGACAGCCATGGAGCGTCTGCATGGCGTGGACAGACGGTATCTGCTCGCAGCAGCCGTGGGCGTGACAGCAATTGGCGCAGGCATCTACCTGAGAAAACACCGGCGGCAGACGAAAGTGAGCACTTTACCCTGGGCGACGTGCGCGCAGCACTTGCAAATTAGTTTGCTGGGCAATCGCAGGGTGCTGTTTTGAGTTTGCACAACATCTCATGATTGTCAAACCGACAGCCGCCTCTACTTGGCGCGTCCCCTCGAAAGACTGCTCAAACAGACCATCTACTCGCTGCAGGCCGCAGACCAAGAATACGATGCGGCGGCCACCAGCGCAGACAGCAGGTGGCAGGCGGCGCCAGACGGCGCAGCCGCAGATGGAAAAGCCCAGCCGCCACAGGCCGGCGGCGCCGCGGCCGCAGACGACGCGGCGAGCGGCTCCGCCCAGGCAGCGCCGCCGGATGGCGCCGAGAGCACGGGAGCCGCGCCTAAGGACCCCATCGCAGTGCGCGGCGTCAGCACGCTGCATGCCAGCAACAGAGTGCGCAGAGGTGGGACCGAAATGTGCATTCTTTGAGCTGTCACCGAGTTGCATAGCAGCAAAGCACAACCCTGCCCTCGTGTGGAGAATATGCTCATGTGTTGCCATGACCTAGGCGTTCCCGACTCTGCAACGACAACGCTGCTAATTGTTCATGGTCGTGCCTGCCTACTCAAGCCGTCAGCGCGGATACTGCGCAGGCCTGGACGATCGGTGGTGCTGGTCGGAGGACGAAACGGACGTCGTCCTGGAGATCGCCAGCGATGTGAAGAGTGCCAAGGACGTGCGTATCAAGTTTGAGCCGACATACCTGGCGCTCAGGTCGGTATCTGCCACTTTCGACCCTCATATTCAGTATGCACCGACATCGAGATATCAACGTGCTCTAGACACCAGCTGAACAACCCTGATGCTATGAATCGTAGCACACGAGTGCTGAGCTGGGCCTGACCATTTTGCGCAGCGTGAATGGCGAGTGCATCATTGACGGCCGCCTCTGCAGACCTGTGCATGCTGAGGAGTGCAGCTGGCAGTTTGGTGAGTGGTTCCCAACCACCCTCTATTCTCTCCCTTGTCTGCCACGTTGTCGTCACGTATATCTCTCGTGTGTGTTGTGACGCAGCTTGGGCGCAACACGTGCTGAAGAATTAGCGGCATGTGTGATGCGCAATCTGTAGGAAGTGCAGGATGCGCTGAGCTATCGTGGCCCCCATTGCAGAGGGCTGTGGAAAGGAGCGGACAATTGTGGTAACTCTGGTGAAGGCCCTGGCAGCGGTCAGCTGGGACAGAGTCCTTTTGTAAATGTTTCCCACTAATTTCGAGAATTGGCCGCCCTTGCTGCTCCGATTGATGCATGCTAGGTCAGAGGTAGGACTTCGTTGTCATGTGAGAGTGCAGCTGTGGTGCGAAGCCTTGCTGCGATTTGCTTTCCCGTCTTCATCTGATGCGAGGGTGCGTCTCGTTTCTGCAGTCTGCGGTTATTTAGTGCACGGTGCTATGCAAATTTGTTTTTCGTTCGTTCAAGAGGCAGACCCCAGTCGATATAGGCATGACAGCAAGGTCTCCTTGAAACGTTACCTCCATCGCCACGGGCAGTGTCAAACTTCAGGGACCAAGAGACTACAGTTTGTCACGAGCCCAATCTTGCCGTTTCACGGCGGCTGAGCGAGCCTCATCAACCTGCGCCCCCGCCAGCTGTGCCGCCCAGCCCCCAGTGCAGCACCAACTGTGTCGGATGCTGCGCGAATTGTGTGTCGACCGCCCGGTCAGTGATTCCGCCCCCACGCCACGCCGCGGACAACCCAGCACATTCATCCCCGCGCACATTATCCCCCATCCGGCGCGTCACTCGTCCGGCGAGTCGGGCGCCGGCTTCTCAGGATCCTTGTCAGGATTATCCGGATCCTTTTCGGGGTCCTTCTTCTTTTCGTCCTCCTCGTCCTCATCGGGCAGCTCCGGGTCGCCGGGCATCGGCTTTGGCATCGGCGTCACCTGCTTGTCAAACTCCGGGAAGATGTCCGGCCGGCGGCTGGGCTGCGGCGTGATCCACTCCTACGCACGGTACAGGCGACAGTGAGAGCACGGCGACAGGCTTGCTGTTGGCCAGTGGAAAATGAGCCCGCCAGCGACTGGAACGCCGCTGTATGTGTTTGGATGGTCATAGGAACTGGGCGCCACATTCACGGCGGCAGTATCTCATCCATCACAGGATTCGTGTGCTGCAGCGTATGATCGAGAGGCAGATCGTGTCGATGCTTGCAGCCGCTGGAAGGCAGCAGACGCCAGCTGCGCCATGCACACGGACTGGCGCACTGCAGGTGCGTGCGCACGAGCATGCCGGACTAGCATCCCACCTGTGGATAATCGAGCGGCGACCGCTCCTTCTCCGTTTCTGGCACTGTGGGGTCTGGCATCGTTGCCACGGCGGCCAGCGGCGGCCGTGACCCCAGTGCGCCTCGTCGCCGCGCTGGCCGCTGCTGCATGCTGCATGTGCGCGACGCCGCGGTCAATGATGAGGCGGCGGCCGCGACACGCCAGCTGCCAGGCTGCCTGGCGGCTGAAGGGCCGCATGAAGCTCTGCAGCCAGATGTGACGCGGTCAGAATTGCTGCACGCCGCGCCTGGCAGCGTGCAGGACGCCAGACTGCACGCCATGGCAGGCTGCAATCTGGACTTCAAATTTGTTTGGCCTGATTTCGCCGAGGCACCGTTATCTCGAGTGTTCACTGAAGGTCCACACGTATCGATCAGCTTCTGCAACGGCGAAATGAGCCGCTGGGTGGACAGCGCTGTTGCACTCTGCCTTCTTGCTGAGGTGGCAGATGGCCAGGGTGCGTCCTGCATCACGGAACTGCTTCCCGTCGCTGCTCGATGCTGCTGCTGCGACTGGCCTTACGACACAGAGGTTGCCATTTGAAGTCCATCAAGGCATCTGTATGATCACCTCGAGGGCACTGCTGCGCTCATTGAGCTTTGCCAAATTTTCGCATCCCTTTCCGACACGCTGCCAGCGCCCATCTACTCGCCTCCGTTCATCAAATCGAGCAACTTGCTGTAGCAGCACTGCTGAAGAATCAATTTTAAGAGCCCAGGTGGATCTCGTGCCTCTTTCTCTTGCTAGAGCCAGTGGCTGCGGTACCCGCGCACTGCGGCGGTGCACATGCCTCTCTCAGACTGCACATGCGACGCAACCGGTTCTGCACGCACAATTTTTGAACTACCAGGCTCACCAGTGACATGTGCATCTCCAGATGATGACGTTAAACCTCTGCCCATGCAGAAGGCCGCGGCAAGCCGGCCGCCGAGGTTCTACGTGCCGCCGCCGCTGCCGCAGGACGCCGGCCAGCTGGTAGACCTCGACCCGGAGGAGAGCCGGCATGCCGCCAAGGCGCTGCGGCTGGCGGAGGGCGACAGACTCGAGCTGTGCGACGGCCTCGGCGGCCTGCTGCCGGCGTGCATCACGGCGCTGGGCAAGAAGGCGGTGACCGTCGAGGCGGCGGCGCAGCCCCGGCAGGTGATTGCGCGATGTGCCTGAGGCGGTGCAGATCATGCTCTGGATGGAGACTCTTTTCGCTTCGTTACCGGACATGCTGCCATCGTGCTACAGGTAGATGTTTGCCTAGGTGCTGGATCATGTGTCCAGACGCTGCGCTCAGCCAGAGTTGGAAGCGCGGCAAGGGCCTTGGCGTCACCAAGTTCACACGCATGCAGGAGGTCTGGCGTGGGCCGAAGTGGGAGGTGGCGGCGGGCTTCGGCATGCTGAAGGGCGGCCGCGCGGACTGGCTCGTCGAGAAGGCCACGGAATTGGGGGCGCATGCGGTGCGGCCGCTGGTCTCGGAACGTGTCCGCGGCGCTGGAGGTCAGTGGCTTGTTTCAAAACTGCCAGGGTCAGTTCATGAGGGCCTGCTGCATGCACAACGGCTGAACAAACAGCTGATGGCGTCCGGTTTCGAGCTTCCGCCTTCATGAACGGCCGCGCAGCTGCCGTTTTGTGCACAGCATCAAGAGCAGCGGCGAAAAACTGAATACTGCGACACGCCAAGTAGGCGGTGTAGTGCACGTTGGCGCTTTCTCAGCATAGCGCGCTGAAACATGCGCCGGCATGGTGGGCATCCGGTCTAGAAATGTGCTCTGATAAGTTGCGCACCACACATGCTGACGTGTCTGCAGCCGGCTGGAAGATGGATGCGAGGCCATCAAAGAACAAGGAGGACTCTCCGCACGGGCGGCAGGCACGCTGGGAACGCGTCGCAGTCGCCGCCACCAAGCAGGCGCTGCGGTGAGTCCTGGCTACCAACGAACAGTTTCCAGGATTTCCAATACCGCCTCCACTTAAAACCGCTTTTGAGAGTGGTGCAGCGTTTCTGACGCAGTGTTCGATTGTCAGTAGGCAGATCGCGGGCCTCTGTTATTGTGCAGACACTGTCAAGCCTGAGACATCCACATGAAACATCGATCCCAGGTCGCACAACCTGCAGCTGCAGCCGCAGACGCTGCTGGTAGAATTTTTCGAGCATGTCGCCGCCGCCCGGCTGGCGCTGGTGGCTGTGGCCGGCGCGCCAGAGCTGCTGACCGACCGTGCGGCAGAGGCAGCGCTCTCCCAGCTCAGGTGGGCGCTTCCGCTGCTTGACCCTCACCACTACATGTGCTGCATGGTCGTGTGGCCTTCACGGCATGCTTTCCTGCGGCCTTCACAAAACTGCTGTGTATGCAAGGCGTGGCACTGGCGCATGACGCGAATGCATGGCTGCACATCCACGTTCGGATAGAGCTCTCGTCTGTTGATTGTTGCGCCAATCCCTCCTGAGTGTGCCGGACCCGCCCGCACGGCAGTTGTTATGCACGCGGGCTACAGTTGCTCGCCGATCTGCAGGGACGGTGACCTGGCGCTGTTGATAGTCGGGCCCGAGGGAGACTTCACGCCTGCGGAAGTGGACAGCCTGGTGGCGGCGGGTGCAGTGCCGGTGGGTCTGGGGCCGCTGCGGCTACGGGTGGAGACGGCCGCGATTGGGCTGCTGGCTGCTGTGACCGCGTACCAGCGGGCAAGGCAAGCGGCCGCAGTGCCATTATCAGGACGATAGCGGGAAGGAAGGAAGTGGATGCATGCATAGATGCCAAAACTGGCAGGCACATCGGCCAAAGGGATGAGCTGAAGACTTGAATTGAAATGATGCTGTAATTGGACCAGGCACGTGATCGCCCTTGAACCCTGTCGAGACAGGGATTCGAACGTCCCAGGACACAGTCAACACACCTGCGCGAGCAACACTTTAAAGCGCTTTGGGGAGTGTGCGCGTTGCATCTCTGCAACTGATCAACCGGGTTTGTCTGCAGCTGAAGTTCCGCCTGCAGAATAAACAGCGGGCCACCTCCTTTTGGCCTGGTCAGCACGGCCAAAAGGCAGGCTGCATGGGCAGGAGCGGGTTTGGACGCAAGCGCAAGGGGCCGTCCCCGCCCGCTGATCAGCCTTCAGCTCGCCTGGGTGGCTGTGCGGCAGGAGCCGCCCTGCGTGGCGGAGAGCTGCCGGGCAGACGAGTCAGCGTTCAGCGCCCGTCGTCTGGCTTCTGCTACGGCGAGGTGGCCGATTGGGCTGCCCGCAAGGTGATAAGTTCCCTGTTCCCAAGGTGATCATGTGCCGAACACCGGCTGCTGCCGGCGAGAACCACACGGCTCTGTACTTCCCAGTTTCGCGCTTCTGCTGCATAACAAAGTGTAATATCATGGCCATGGCGCCAGAGAGTCTGCATACCCTCTGCCTCGAGCACACGATTCGTTCGAGCACGCTCTCGCAATCCAAGCAGCGCTAACAGCATAATTACTGCTGCAGCCTTGGCTGCGTGCGCAACTGTTGGCGGCCGCCTAGCCGAATTGGCACTCTGGAAAGGGGTTGCTGCTCGACATTTCTCTTCGCCTGCAGCGCCTGCACACGATCCAGTACGGAGACGGCACCTCTGAGCGCCTGGACATGCGGAACGAGACCTGGTGCCTGGCGCCGGCTGCGGAGGCGCCTGCCGTTGCCGCCACCGCCCCGCCCGCCGCTCAGAATGTGCGTGCATTCTTGTCACTCGGTAGCACTCCGGTCACCAGAATTGTCAGTAGTTGCCGTGATCTGCTGAGCCTTCATTACGATGGAGAATGCTGTTTCTGTGTTCAGCTGCACATCATGTCAACCTCGATGCACGTCAAATGTTACAGCAGTGGCCACCACTTCTCTTCTGTGCAGAAGGCGGCGGACAGCACTCAGAGCCAGAAGCAGTCTGCGGGCAAGAAGGCGCAGCCGCACAGCACCCGACGCCCTGCCACGGCGCTGGGCGAGCTACGTGGCAATCGGGCGGCCAGCCCTGAGGCGCCAGCAGCAGGGCAGCCTGCCAGCGCCATGGCATCGGATGTGCAGGAGGTACCCATCTGATGTGCCCCTCCATCTTTGCCCTTTGTATGCGTCGTTTTGGTCGCGATGCTGCTCTGGCCTGCCTCCGCATTGATGCCTGCCACTGCAAGTGTCTTTCAGTACAGGTGGTTGCATCTTCTTTGGCAGATATGTCCACATGTGCATGTAGTGCTTCGTATTGACAGGACTTCATGCTGCTCTTGGCATGCTGACCAACATCTGCAAGACTTTACGGGGCTCCTGCAGGCTTCCAAGCCGGGGCAGCCAGACGGTGGACGGCGCTCGCCTCCCGCAGATGCTGCCATGCCCCACGACGAGGTGTGTTCTCACTGGGTGTCCAGCTGAAGCTTTGGCGGCAAATTGACAATTGATGCAGCGCACACTTCTGCTGCACCAATCTGCACAGCAACTGAACATGCTCTGCCGTCGCAGGCTCTCAAGAGGCAGATGACCCGTCGCCACGAAAACAGACAGTGACAGGCGCACCAGATTTTAAATGTAGCCCGATTCGTTTCATTCTGCAGTGCGCCCTGGAGGCGGTCGAGAAAGCGGAGCAGTACTGCAAGCGCTGCCGCAGCAGTAAGCCGGCGTCGGCCTTCACGCAAGGCTACAAGCAGTGCGACGCCTGCCGCGCCAGCACTGGCCGCCGCGGCAAGGGCGGCAGCGGCGCCCCAATTACGGTGAACATGTCTGGCTTCAGTTCCGCCACACGGAATGCTGTCCAAAGTTTTGGATGTCCTCATGCATCACAGCTGCCACCGAGAGAGACCCGACACCGAGCTGCAAGTTGAATCATCCGTCGCTAAGTACGAAGCATGTGTCGTTGGCGCTGGGATGTCGGAACTCGGCCCCAGCACAAGAGGAGCTGCTATGCCGCCCCGGGAGGCGGCTCCTCAGCCTGCGCAGCACGAGCCCTATTCGATACAACCCTATTCGATACAAGAGAAAGAGAAGGCGAGACACATACGCATGTCTGAGCATGTCTGCTGAGCCGCTCCATGCCTGTTGCATTTCCTGGCGCAGCGGCATGCTGTACCAGCCGAGCTCGCGGGATGCCGGCCGGCAGACACTGCTCCATTAAGCTCATTCCTGGGCACGGCAGCGATTATTTGCCGTAGTTGTTTGCCGCGCGCCCGGCACCAGCCCCGACATGTGGTTTCACTGCAATGACGATGTTCTCCTGCTGGCTGCCGAAGGTCTTCGGAAACGGCACCGGCGATGTCGCCGGGGACGTGGACACGGCAAGCCGCCGCATCCTGCGCTCCACGGTTTGCGCCTGGCAAACGTCAACCGCACATGGCAATGCTGTCGATTACACACGTGTCCAGCTTGCACCTGCCAATACTGCTGCCTTACTGGCAAGTCCTCGCGTGGCATCGGAGTCTGTGTTGCATGCAGCTGAGGAGTTGCAGATGCCTTCCGCTGCTGTGGCAGACTGCGCATTTCTAATGGGCTTTTGGCTTCCCTTCCCCTTCTCTGTTCTCCTCTTCCTTTTCCTTTCCTCTTCCGCACCCTCCGGATTTGAACAGGTGGTGTTTGTGCTGCTTCTCGAGTGCAGATGGGCCTGCACAGCCTGGCGGACGCGGCCATCGGCGGCAGCCCGCTGGCGCCACGTCGCCCGCCGAGCCCGCTGGCAGCAGCGACGCCACAGCCGCCGACCGACGCAGCCACGCCGCTGCCGCCGCGGCCTGCTCCGCCGGCGTGCAGCCACCTGCCTGTGGCCTCCTGCAGGCGTCCTCGCTCCAGAGGTGTGCTTACCAGCTTCCAGCAAGCTCTGTGCTGTGCTGTAGCTTGAGCAGGTGTCACGTCTGCATGGATTTCGATTAGCTCAGCTGCAGGGCTGCATGCGGCATCACGTCTCAGCCGCTCATTTTGCGAGTACTGTCCGGAGCTGCTGTGGCATTTGTGCGAAATCGCATGAAGCAACCCTTAACTTTTGGTGCGTTTCCGGGAACCAGGGCGGCGCCCGCGGCCGTCCGAGTCCGCTGCGGGCCAAGCGCAGGAGGCGCTGACTCGCGTCCTGACAGCCAACACGTCCAACTTCCAGGTGCAGAAGACAGTCCCTCCCGCTATCAAGTCGGCTGCAGACGGCCTGGAACGATCCCAAAACGCAGGAGGCCACGCGGTCAATGCGCCATCATCGATTGTGCAAATATGATTGCATGGGCTGGCAGCCGCCGGCCCATCTCGGTTTTTGCGCTCTCACAGAGTAGCTTCACCAAAAACATGCGCATGCACACATCAACCAGAAGCATTGATGGGCGCCTGTGCTGTCAGATGTCCCAAGTCGGTGGATACGGAGGGGTTGGTAAAACATTCTAAACGCGTTGATGAGGTGTGTTGTCTCCTGACAGGTGTTCAAGTCAGTGGATGGCGAAGGGACGGTGCACGCCGCGGAAGTTTACTGCCAGCTGTCACCGGACTTCAGCCTGGCCGGGCTGGACGTGCAGGCCGGCCCGAGCCATGTCACCATCACCGAGCCGGTGTCTGTTTCTCTTCCGGGACATGCACTGTGCGAATGGCGGCTGTGCACATGTGCCAGAGGCGGCACCTGCAGATGTCGGTGCTGCAATGTTGCACGTGCGCAGGTGTGCGTTCCATGAAGCTAGCCATGAGGCTGAGCAGTCGGGCCAATGATTGAGAGGCTTTTGGCCGCAAGCGCTGCAGCCTTTCGAGCAGCCCTACCACAATGAACCTGAGGCATTGTCGCAGGACTTCCGCGCAAAACTGGCCATGTGCGACTGCTGCTTTGTGTGACATCGTGCGGGCGCCCTTGCAGGGTCCAGCTGCCTTCCTGGCGCCGCTGACGCCAGCTCTGCAGCCGGCCCCTGCAGCCTACTTCCAGCCGCCTCCTACGGGCCTGCAGCCGCCCTCCGACGGCCTGCGCCGCACCTCGGACGGCAGCTCAGCCTTCTTCCTCGGTGGCACGTTTGATCAGGGTTTTGGCGGCATGGCCGACCAGGGCTCGCCCAACCCCCCGCGCCGCCCTTCGGATGGCGGCGGCTACACATCTGCTGGCTACGATGCCCCGCCAGGGCAGCACGCCAGCGGCAGCGGCAGCAGCGGCGCCAGAGTCGCGGCCGTGTCTGAGCGCGGTGAGGAGCCCGCGCCACAGCAGCAGCCTGCAGTCGGCAGCGGCCTGGGCGTGATGGGCGTGCTGCAGGCGGCCCGCGCTGCCAACATCATGCGGCCCTCGCTGCCGCCCACCCCTGCCGCCGCTGCCGCCGCCGCCGATGGTCCTGCCCGCATCCCCGCCGCAGCGCCGTCTGTGCCCATCATGGGACTGCAGCTGGCGCTGCCGCAGCCGCAACGCTGCGCGGCCCTGCCGGTGCTGGCGGCGGCGGGCTCCGGAGGCAGCGGCGGCAGCACCCGCGCCGCCGCCATGGATGTGGCGGGGCAGGCCGCAGCAAGCTTCCGCACCGTGACGGTCGTGCTGCCGGGGCGAGTGGACGCGGATGCGGCGGCCCACCGCTGCCTCGTCACCCCCGGCGGCCAGCTGTACATCTGGCTGCGCATCGTTGGTGACGCATGATGAGCTGCAAGCGACACGAATGACATGACCGCTGCCAAGGAGGACCTATCAAGGCAGAACGTGCATGAATGGAAGCCAGCTCCAGAGGCAGAACAAGCAGGATGACTGCAGTGCAAACCATCAGCGGATGCTCGAGTTCATGCTATTATCTTCACGTCACGCCTTCTGCTCCTCTTGCCGACACTTGTCGCTGTGAAAACGATCTGCCGCGTCACCACTTCTCCAAGACAGAATCTAGAATCTCCTTGGCCGTGACGGCCTCGGACCCAGCAAGTGCCGCCTTGAATCACCGACCACACTCAGAGTTTTAGTCCGAAGTTGTCGGTCGCCGAATTTTCTACACATCATCCTTGATAACGAACCTGAAGCGGTGGGTGGCGAACATGAAGGGTGCTGCCGCACTCTGCCTGCTGGCACTGCTGGCGGCGGCCACGATTTCCGACGCCGCTCTGACGCAGCACGATGGTACGTATGCACCACATGACTTCTTTAACGTGCGTCAGTGGTTTTCGTGCTTTTTGCACGCCGCTGTATCCGCCGTCAGAAAGTCGCAACTTTCGGCTCTCATAATGCCCGTGATGCACTTCGCTGATTGACGCTGTCCACACCTATGACATCGCTGGGATGTGAATGCTCGTGTGAGGTATCAGCCTTTCATGCTTGCTGCACGCACGTTCCACCGTCGTGCCAAAAATGGCAGCCTGCTTCCTGAGCTTCCTTAGTCAAGCCTGGGTTGAGGTCCGATGTTCACTTCCAGCTGGCGTGACGGAGCCCAGGCGGAACTGTGTTTGTGTTTCCGCAGCCAGCGCGTATTTTGCGGGCTGCGAGAAATTTCAATGGCTACTGCTGTCATGAAACGGTCGCTTTCCGAGACTACAACCTTGGGTTCTGCGGGAAAGACGCACTAGATTCTCAACACCGACGACCTGGTTTTCTTCCTCCTGGGCTGTCACAGATGCGCGTGAGCTCAGGGCCCTCGAGCCCATAGGCCGAGGCCTGAAGCAGGCCGCCGCAGCCGCAGCAGCATCTGCGCCCAGCCTACGCCGCCAGCGCAACTCGGCAGCGGCGGCGGCAGCCGCGTCTGCGACGCAGGCAGCCGCTGCAGCGGTTGCCGCCGCGGGATCTGTGGGTATGTGCATATCAAGCATGGTTGCACCTGGTCCATCACAGCTCGCTTCCCTGAAAACCCTTGAAATCTACAGGTTGCGTGTACCTGAATGTGCCCAATCTCAAGCATTAGCATGCCCATGGTTGTCACCTCCTCTTATCTGCAATGCTGCAGGGTGCCCTGACAGCGGGTCGTCAGCTGCGGCAGCAGCCTCCGCTGCCTCTGCTGCCGGCTCCAGCTCCGCAGCCGCTGCCTCTGCAGCTTCTGGCGGCGGCGGCTCTGCCGCTGCCGCCGCCGCCGCCTCTGGAGGTGGAGCCGCCTCCGCCGCTGCCGCCGCCGCGAGCGGGGCGTCAGGCGCCGCTTCCGCTGCCGCGTCCGCTGCTTCAGGCGCATCGGCCGCCGCTGCAGCCGCAGCCTCAGGTGTGGCTTGCATTTCTGGGTCGCAACCTCGCCGTGTCGCAACCTCGTTGTAATCATTCGTTTGTCTGGGCAATTGAGCAACTCGTGTGCCACAGCAAAGGGACCCGCGTGTGCGCCGGATGTTAGCAATGCACTGTCCTGTGAACGAACGGGAAAAGTCGCTGGTCCATCGCCTGATGGTCATGCCTTACAAACTTCGTTCTCTTCGGTGGCAGGGAACGGCGCAGCAGCTGCCGCAGCTGCCGCTGCCGCCGTGAACAACGCCGCCGCGGCCGCTTCCGCAGCCGCTGGAGGCGGCGCTGCCGGTGCGCAAAATACCCTAAAACCCAATCTGCATATCCTGCCACCAGATCGAAATCTAGAACGCTTTACTTTCTTTCACCCGCGATTGCCGTATGTGTTCAAACAGATGTCCCGCTCGATAACGAAGTTCCCCCGACTGTCACTGCAGGTGCGGCAGCTGCCGCCGCGACAACTGCATCCCTGGCGTCCGGCGCCGCCGCCGCCGCCGCTTCTGCAGCAGATACGGTTTTGCCTGCACTACATGTGATCTTCGTTCTCCATGTGACAAAGCTTTGTAGGAGCCTTATTCATATGTGCTACTGGGTCCTCGATGCTACTGAGAAAACCTCACAAATGTATGTCTATCATATCCTCACGCAGTGGCTGCAGCGCTAGCGCTGCCGCTGCCGCTGCTGCCACTGGGAGAGCCGCTGCCGCCGCTGCTGCCACTGCTTCGTCTGCCGCCGCTGCTGCATCCGCTGCCGGAGGTTCTGCTGTAAGTAGATCCTGTCACGCACCTGATGTACATTGCATGCCGATGACATGAGATGTTGCAATATCTGCCACGGCTTCAGACACACATGTATGCGTTCACTTTGCAGGCTGCTGCTGCCGCTGCTGGAAACGGCCCAGGAGCCGCAGGTGTGTGGTAGTGTGAGATGCGCGCTTGTGCTGTGCAATGGTGTCATCCTATTGGTCCTCAAGGATCCATTCGTAAGTACAGCGCACAACCGCATCAGTTCTGTTTGCATCACTTCTGTGTCATCGTGGTCAGATAGTGAGCCTTGCCACTTTGCCATGCAGCTGCCGCTGCCGCCGCTGGTTCTGCCGCCGCCGCTGCTGCATCCGCCGCCGGGTCTGCTGCTGCTGCCGCTGCTGCGGTGCGTGCAGGCACCCAACGGCCGTGACCAATCACAGCATTCTCTGCTGCCGCGACGCTGAAAACGATGGCTCGAGTTGTGTGTCAAGTTAATTCCTAATCAATGGTATCATAGATGTTTCACGATAAAGGGTTCAGGACGTAAACAAGGCTCAGTGCTCAAAGTGTACATTCGGTGCAACAGGGCAACGGAGCTGCCGCCGCGGCCGCCGCGTCCAGCGCCGGAGGCGCCGCCGCGAGCGCTGCGAGTGCCGCCGGAGGCGCCGCTGCTGCCGCTGCCGCAGCGGGCGGGTCTGCTGCTGCCGGTACATGCCCGCTTCCTGTTGGCACCATTGCGAAATGATGTTTCAAGTGCTGTTGTGCCGCCGTGGTGTGGTGGTGCAACCCCTCTGCAAGTGGTCTGTCTGCTATTGCGATGTCTTGACAATGCAGCTGAACGCATGCAACACCAGTCTATGCTTTGACCTGTTGTCTTTGCCTCCTGCAGCTGCCGCGGCTGGCGGTGGAGCTGCTGCTGCAGGTATGTCTTGTGCCCGGCTGCCGATTCAGCAGATGCAGATTAATATTACATTAATGCCAAACAGTGGCTCGAGGGACTCTGAACACAGATTGCATAATCGTCCAGGTCGTGCCTGACACGCCGCTGGCAGGGCTCATGCTGACGAAGCAACACTGACACTCGGCATGGGTTTGCAGCTGCTGCGGCCGGCGGTGGCGGCAACGGCGGCGGTGGATCGGCTGCTGGATCTGCTGCCTCTGGCGGCGGCAACGGCGGCGGCGGCGGCGGCGGTGCTGCAGGCTCCGCTGCCTCTGGTGGTGGTGGCGGCGGCGGCAGCGGCGCTGCTGGTTCTGCCGCCGGAGGCGGTGGCAACGGCGGCGGTGGCAGCGGCGCTGCCGGCTCTGCTGCCGGAGGCGGCGGCAGCGCCGCATCTGGCGCTGCTGCTGGAGGAGGGCCCGTACCATCGCCGCCGCCTCCGCCAGACGCAGGTGCCATGCCGCAGGGCCTGGACGCCCAGAACGGCAACGGCAATGGCAACGGCGCGGGCAATGGCGGGACTGGCAACGGCGGCGGAAACGGCAACGGCGGCGGAAACGGCAATGGCGGCGGCAACGGAGACGGCGGCGGCAACGGCAACGGCGGTGGCAACGGAAACGGCGGCGGAAACGGAGACGGCGGCGGCAATGGCGCCAACGGCAATAGTGGCATGGCCGGCAAGTGAGCTGATCGGTTGCATGGAAGACAAGCATTGAACTTCCATCCTGCAACAATGACGTTGAACAATCATACCCCTGCCAGATTCCAGATCAGAACCGCTAGCATGCAAATCTTAGCGACTTGAAATGGCCGATAGCTTCATTGGTTCCTGCATGACTGTGCTACTTGTGGAAAAGTCTGATGCGTGTGACAGCTGTGCCCTGTGGTTGCTCAGCACATGGACTGTCCCACAGTATTTCATTGTAGACTTGTGCGTGCCTCCTGTTTGTCATGATTGAACCCCAGGAGAACTCATGTACAGCACTCGATCCAATTTCGCACACGATTTACCAAGTCAATGTGTGGCGGCATTAAAGCGACATCTCACTGACGCCTTCAAAGTAGCTGCGATACGCGTTGTGAATTGTTACAACGCGTCATCAGCGCTGGCCGTGCCAGCCGCATGGATTTGAGCTACTACAGTGCAACAGCCTCAGCAGCAGCCTCCCCGCCGTTGCCGCCGCCCTCGCTGCCGGCAGCTGCCTGGCGCGCCCCACCGTTGCCGCCAGCAGCGTTTTCGGTGCTGCTGTCGCCGCCGCCGCCGCCACCCGCCAGGCGCTTCAGACCCGGCAGCGCCGCCGCCAGCTGCTCGCCGACCTGCTGTGAATTTCCGCCGCCGCCGCCGCCGGTCAGCGAGGCCACCACCTTTGCGTGGAAGTCGGCCAGTGCCGCGTGGTCCGCCGCCGCCATGCCGGCGGCTCTCAGTTTCTCGATGACGGGCGCCAGAGCGCGACCCGGCAGGCTGACCGCCTTGCCCCACACCTGCGGTTCAGGTAAACTTGAATATAATCGTAGATGAAACCGAGACTGTTCGGCCAAGGTTGCGACAATGCGAAAGAGCTGAAGAAGGCATTGACAATTCCAAATCGCAATCCCCTTGTCAGCCAAGACCCCCCTGTCAGCCGAGACAGCATCCTGACTCCCAGAAAACCGCCGGCGCACCTTTGCGGCCAGCAGGGGCACCGCCAGCGACAGCGCCGCGGCGGGGGCCGTTTCTGCTTCCAGCGCTTCGTGCAGCGCCCGCGAGTGCGCCGCCACCTCCCGCCGCTCGCCCTTTTTGTCTAGCCGCTTGAGGCGCGCGCCGCCCGCTTCTGCCGCTTCCTCCACCGCCGCCAGCAGCCCCTTCGGTTTCAGGGAAGATTCCTGAATGGCAAGGTCGCAATGGAAACTCCTGTAGCGGTGCTGCACCAGTAGTCGCCTTGTGCAGCCACAGGACCCTGCAGGGCCGTCCCTGGCAGGCAGCCCAGACACGAAGCGAAAGGTGTTGTGCAGAGCGGCTGGCCGCATGCCGAGTGCCGAGTGGAGGCGGGTGCCCTGGTCATAACGCCGCTCCGTCTGGGGACGCCATGCAGCGAGCTGCTGTCCTGAGTAGCTGAGTCACCTCCGCGCTGGCGCCGCCGAGGGCGGCGACGGCCGCCGATGCGCTGGGTCCAATGTCCGGTGGCAGCCGCCGCAGCAGCGTGGAGCGCTCGCCGGGGCCCAGCGGCCGAGGCGCCGCGGCAGCCGCCGCGTCCGGCGCCGCACCGTCGTCCTGCTGCAGGTCGGTCTCCTGCAGGGCGACCAGCACGGATCCTGTCTGTGACGTTCCGAGTCTCGTGGCTGCCTCCTTCAGAGGGTTTGCCTCGTGTACACTTGCGCGGTCGCCTGCTGCGCAAGCCTTGGCGTTTCAGGGGAAGCCCGGGCAGATGCTCAGCAGAGCACGAAAACTCACGTGAAAGCGCAGCAGGGCGTCCACGGCCTCAGCGCCGGCGCCACGCAGCAGGTGCCGCTGCAGTACTGCTGCCAGATCCGCGTCTTCGCCCGCAGCCGCCTGCAGCGAATGCATGCGTGCCAGGAGCTGGAGCATCGCCGAATGCAAGCGCAACTGCATGTGCACTGCCACCATCTCCTGTAGCATGTCTCGCGCTGATGGCTGACACTGACAATGGCATACTCGAGAGCCGCACGCACATTCTTTCCGACAAGCCTGCCGCTGTTCACTAGTTTGTGCGGCTCAAGCAAGGCCAAGCACCTCAGCATTGTGCGGCAGCCGCCTCCGGAGCTCATCAGACAGGCGACTCGGTAGCTTTTGATTTCACAGGCGCACACCTGGATGCCGTGCGACAGTAGCTCCAGGCGCGTGAACGAGCCCCGCAACGCCACGCCGGCGGCCTCGCGGGCGCGCCGCCGCGCCTCCGCTCCCGCGGCGAACACTGCCGACAGGGCCGCCTCGTATTCTGCCAATGCACCCGGCCGCAGCCGGTCCGCCAGCTCCCGCGCCAGCTTGTCTGTGTGTGAAAGAAGACTTTGTCTGAAGCATCAGCGGTTCTACAGCGCCACCTCGTGTCCTGCCAAAGCGCCCGGCCGCAGCCGGTCCGCCAGCTCCTGCGCCAGCTTGTCTGTTCATGAAAGGGGCAATTCAGATCAAGGACAATTGCTCGAGAGGCTGGACAGAAGGCACTTCGACAAGTGCCGTCAGCGGCCTGGGCCGTTGTCGCTCCGCCAGCTCTCGCGCCGGCTTGTCTGCGCTCAATATCATCAGATTGAATTTACGAATGTGTAGGTGCCCTTCTCTGTCCTTTAAATGTGTAGGTGCCCTTCTCTGTCTGTAAAATGCAAATGTGTAGGCACAAAATACCCGCCTCAATGTCCGTCAGCGCGCTCGGCTGCAGCCGCCTGCTCCCGCGCCAGCTTGCCTGTGTCCAGAAACAACTGATACGTTTGCAGTGTTTCATGCAGGGTTCGCGGTCAAAAGTCTGCTGGCTACCTTGGTGACGCGTGAGGCCGAAGCAGTCTAAGATGCACACCGCGGTGGATCATATCGTCATGCCCGGGAAGAACAGCTGCAGAGCAGCTCGAAAAACGTGTCAATCTGTCTGCCTCCAGAGTCTGGAACAGCCACGCCTGCAGGGTTTAGGGTACACCGCCGAAGCCTACCTGACTCCTCCATGGCAGGCTGCCACTCCAGGATCTTTGCCGCGATAGCGCCGACGCTGAGCGCCTTGCTCGCGACGCTGCCCGCATCTGCCGCGCCCTTGACACCCTTCCTGCCGCCGCCGCTGGGTGTCGCCGCCTGACTGGAAGCTGCTGCCGCAGCCTTGACGACGCCACCTTTCCTCGCCTTGCCGCCCTTGGCGCCTTTGCCGCCCTTCCCCTTGCCGCCCTTACCGGCGCCGCGGCTCCAGTCCTCGTCGCTGTCCGAGCCCGCCGCGGCTGCCGGAGCGGGCGCGGCTGCTGCAAGTGCAGCACCCTTCTTGCCTCCCCCTGCATCAGCGTACTCATTGCATCGTGAGCCATGGTCTCAAGTGCGCACCAGATGCGTGGAAGGCAGCAGCAGGGTAATGCACAGAATCCGCACACCGGCAATGCACCTTGAGTGGCGTTCTCCACAGACTATGTCCTCTGTATTGTCGCGTTTGTGTACAAAGAAGAGCAGTGAAGCTGCGGACCTTGTGAGGCTGTGCTGCCGCCGCCGCCGGCCGTTTTCCGCTGCCGCTGCTGCTCCTCAGCTGCCGCCCTCGCGACGCCCTTCAGCCGTTCCGCCAGCTCCGCCATCAGCTGGCCACTGGCAACGCAGGTGCCGCTGGCAAAAGCGGAGGCTTCCGCCTGGCCTGCCGTGCTGCTACCGCCGGATTTCGAAGCGGTGGTGGCACGCGCCACCGCTGGGCAGAGCTGCAGCAGCTCAGCGGCGTCCTCGTGCGACAGCGCGCCCGGCAGCAGCGAATGCACGTCCACCCTGCAGTGAATGTGCACCTGTCAGACTCATGCGCTTCGACACTGCGCCAGACAAGCCTTGGTGTGGAGGTCTTCGCCTGCTTGCAAAACCCTTCGCGCTCCAGACACGGCAGCCACACCCCCTGACCTCGAAGACCCCAACCCCAGCACTCCCTTGAGCTTGCACGCCGCCGACTTGGCACACCGCCATGCCCCGTAGCGCAGACTGTCTACTCAAGGCTGTGCCCAGCCCGCACCAGACACCGGTGGCGGCAACCTCCGCTGCAGCCATGTCCAGCCGCGTCGTCGACAGGGCAGTCGCGCAGCGTGACACTCGTCCAGAGAACTGGCTTGACGTCCTCTCTCAGCAGGAGCTGGCGGCAAAGGCCTCTGCCGCCACATCGGGCTGCGCCGTCAGCTCGACGCCGCTGGCGCAGCAGCTGCACAATACTGGTACTGGTCGGAAGTGTGGTGCTAGGGTTTAGGGCTTAGGGTTTAGGGTTTGCCTGAAACGCGTTCTCACCAGGATTGGGCGCGCGCGCCTCCCCAGCAGCCATACCCAGCTGTGCCGTAAGCTCGCCGCTGCCGGTGCAGCACCCAGAGG
>JAABUL010001201.1_pt1 | contig 50469 bp, 72 predicted proteins | sample 5559151 | NCBI WGS metagenome assembly JAABUL01 (sample SAMN10711876, study PRJNA513368) | rock metagenome | isolation source: Antarctica rocks | place: Antarctica: Victoria Land, Pudding Butte sud
AGTCCACTCCCGCAGGGCAATCATAGAGGTCCACGAAGAGTGCGGAGATCATTGGGCGAACGGATATGTGGTCGACGTGATGAATGTACGGACTGTATTCTAAAGGTTGGAATATAAAGGCAAGCGGCAGGGAGGTCGCTCCTGGCAAAGGATATCCACGTTGAGCCGCCTGCCCATACTGTAGCCTCGACGATGCTGCGCCTCTTATTCGCTCTCTTACCGGCCCTAGCGGTCTCCATACCACTAACCGTCACGAAGTATGCAAACACATGTAGTGCACGCGGGAGCGCCATCTACACAAGCGGCTCACACACATACACCCTGCCATTTACGGCTTCAATCTCGGAGATCGCAGCATCTGCCACCCCAATCGCTCACGTCGACGTCTGCCCGGCCTACAATGGACGGAACTACACCACTCCGCCAGGTGACTCGTACAGCGTACTCTGCGACGTCTCGGTCACTGGCGCGGTGCTTCCCAACATCCGGTCACGCCAAGCGAACAAGACTGGCCAGTCATCCCGGCAGAGCTGCATCACTGCTTGCGAAGAGAACACTGCTTGTGTAGCCCTCAACATTGGTCCAAGTTCATGCGAGTACTTCAGCAATGTTACCGGCACGAAGGATGCGCCTGGCTTTGCCGCACTTGTACTTGTTAAGAGATCCGCGAATTTCTCTTCTACAGCCAGCGATACTCTCTGGTCGAGTGAACCGTGGTCAGCACTATGGTCGTCAGCGTACCGTACACAACGACTGCCATCAGCGAGCACATCACTACTGCGGTTTCAACGTCCATCAGCCTCGTACCGACCACGGTAGTGTCCACATATCTGAGTACGGCTATAAGTAAGTCATATTCCTCTTTGCTTGCGTATCCGAAAGGCGGAACGACGAAGACGCCAATCCATTTCATATACAAGCGCTGTTCCACGTTCGCAGTCTCGCCGAGACCGTGTCGAGACATTGACATTTGAGAAGTTGCTAATGCTGCCACTCTCGCATCAGGTTTCATTCCTACTACCATTATTTCTACCTCGATCTCCACAGTCGACCGGACAATCTTTGTCACCGCGAAGACGGCCATACCTACGACGGTCGTGTCGACGGAGATCGTCACATCTGTGGCGACCACGACCAGCCTGGTGCCAACGACTATCGTGTCGACGTCTGTTAACACCTTGACTGTCTCCACAGTCCTGGTTACGACGCTCGTGCAGACGCACAATATCACGGATACTGCCACAGCTACTCTCACGGCCACTACCTCCTCCAGCTTCGCCGTGACCGGAACTCCGACCGTGATCACCCTCCCTAACAATCTTGGGACACAATTTGGCGGTGTAGACGTTACTAAAGGCTTTGCGAATCCAAATTTCATCCGGCCAGGGCTTTGTAACCTTGGCGGGCTTCCCAGGGGCCAATACGAGACACAGCACGTTTACTACGGTACAGATGGAGAATGGACATATCAAATACCGGAGTTCCTGGGCTTTACATGGGCATCACAACTCAACACCGAGACCGTCACCGGCGAGACGAAGGGCCAATATCAGCACAGCCTAAGTCAATCGTACTCCGCCAGCCTCGGGTTCGCTGGCTTCGGCGTCGAGATCCAGGATACCTCCGAGGAGACCACCCTGGTAGAGACGCACAACAAGTACGCTTCCTTCTACTCTCGGCAGCAGATCTTCCACGTCAGCGTGCGCCAGTATCCGGCAGCTCTACAAGACTACCTCAGCCCGAAAGCAACAGTTTTGTTCAAAGGTGGAGATGCCAAAGCCATCGTCGACACCTTCGGGACCCACTACATGACTTCAGCAACCTTTGGCGGGATGAAGCGGTTCGCGAGCACACTGGATGCCAGGGACGAGAATATTTCCACGAAGCTCGGGCAGGCGCTCAAGGCGAAGTTCGCTGCTGAGACAGAGGCTGGTGAAGTCTCGGGTGGGGCTGGAAGCGACAACAGCGACGCCACTGTGCAGAAGATCTCCTCTTCGATGGAGACGAAGAGCTCAGTTGTGTTCGGTGGGACGTATGTGACCGGCAACGAGGCTGCTTGGGTGGGTCTTCTGATGTCTGGTGTGCGTGAGATCTTGTCATCGCTGACCAAGCCTGAAACAGATTCCGTCCTTTACCGCAACCCGTCCGCCATCGACTTCGAGCTGTCGAGTCTGGCTAATCTCATTCTCGATCCTACGCTAAAGGCCGCTGTTCAAGCTGAGATCGATGGCAGGGTGCAAACTTCTGCTGTCACGAGCACTGCCTCGGCTTTGGTGATTTGGGAGAATCTCGGCAGCTAGCGAAACGATGGAGGCAGTGGTGCCGACGCAGGTAAGTTTTCTGGCGATCGTACCTCGGTGTCCGAACTGACCACTTGCATAGATTTCGCGACTGCCACGACGAACACCAAATAAGGCTGGTACACACTCGGCCAGTACGGTCTCGGATCCAACGGCTGGAACGCGGCGCTCTCGCAAGGGCTGCCCATCCGCAACCTCCCGGCCTCCTCGCAACGGGTAGTGATCAAACCCGACGGTCTCGCGAGGCGCTGGGGCAAGTCGAGCTCCTACGGTTTATACGAGATGACCAGCTCCAACGCCAGCTTCTACGCCTTGTCCGGCTTCTGGTACGGCACCGACAGCGCACCGTACTCCTTCCTAGAGAGCGACCGCGCGGGCATGGTCCACGAGAGCATCTCCCTTCCCGCGAGCGGTGGCGGCAAGCTGTGGACGGATGCCGGGTCTGGTGCAAACGACGACGCGGACGTGGAGAGGGATTACTACGGGCCGGACGACGACGATTCGATTCGGATTTTGCAGGTGCCGGACCGGCAGCCGGAAGCGCACTTCTTCCATACCAACCAGGACACGTCTACTTTCCGGAAGCTGGACTTTGCAAAGGTGCAGTTCGTGTCTAATAGATTCATCAATCCGGCGTGAGGCAAGCGGGCCTTTTGCGGCGAAGGGGAGACGCGCGCATTCTCTACATGTACTTCCTTGCCATCACTTAGCGGTCGCCTCTCCGAAGCGGTGTTTATATTCACAGGACACATCTTCCCTATCCATAGTATTTCGGACCCTTAAAACGGTATCCAATCTCAATCAATCAATCAATATAAACACCGCCGGACCTCCGAGGTCTCGAATGGTTGGGTGCCGGACGCCTTGTTTGAGGAGGATAGTAATCCAAAGGCAAATTACTTACGAAACACTCCACCACACCAGAGACCAACCGGGAGCTGAAAATCGTTCAACAGCGCTACATTACGCTATGCTCCCAGCTATGCTTTGCTCCGCTCTGCCTCCCCTCGTTCGCTCTTGTAGTACTCATACAACACCCACGCCTAGCTTGAAGCGAGCAAGTATGCTTCCCGCCGTGGTTTATGGAGGGCCTTGCGCGTCTACAGTGGCCGCTAGCTTCCATTTTCTGCCACGCCTCTTAGTCCGAGTGGCTCGAAGATTTCTTGGACGTGGAGGTGAAGCGGCTTTTGGAGCTTTTTGCTTTCAGATCCGAGAGTGGAGTGCCCCACATCTCCCACGTCGCCCGTGTGCAGCCCACCCCCAACCCGATCGAACGTCACCCCCGCTCCACACCCTCCCCCCTTCCAGTTCTCAAGTCCCAGGCTTCAAGTAAGAACCACAGGCATATGATCCCCATTTCCAAACGCCCTCGAACAGCTCGGACACTTGCGGTTCCGGTTACTGATCAGATCCTTCACGCACTCCGAACAAAACACGTGCCCGCAGAGCTTGAGCACCGTGTTGCGGATGTTGGCGTTGCAGACGGGGCAGATGGCGAGTTTCTACACGGAAGCACACGTTAGCAAGGCTGCCGAGGTGCCGCCAAAGGCGAATCTTAAGTGGTGTTTCAAAAGGGCGACTCACCCTCCACTCATCCTCCCCACCACTGCCGGCACTAGCCACCTTGGCCTTCTTGAGCTGCTCAAACTGCTTCTTCGTGTCGTCGAGTCGGGCTTTGCATTTCTCGAGCTCCTCCTCCGCTTCTCTCTTAGCCTTGGCGGAACCGAGCGCTTCCTTATCCTTGCCCGCTACAAGCGCCTTGAGCTCATCAATCTGCTTCTTAAACCCCTCAGCACTGATCCCGGCATCCTTCTGCTTCTGCTCCAGCGCGCGATGCTGCTGCTCCATCTTCGTGACATTCTCCCTCAACTCAGCGACCTGACGTTCCAGGTTCGCAACAAGCTCGCGGGTCTTGCCGTCCGTGTCTTTGAGTTGAGTGACGATCTCACTCGACCGGGCGTTCTGCGATTTGAGGACCTTGAGTTCGTTGAGCTGCATATCCTTCGCCTTCATGGTGGCGAAGAACTTCTGGTCCGCCTTGGCCTTTTCGGCGTTCAGACGAGCGAGCTTCTCCTCCCAGCCGCCGACCTCGTCGATCTTGCTTGATGCCAGGACTTGGGTCTTCTTCCATGCGGCTTCCATGGAGGGGAGCTCATTGCTGAGGAGTGCGTATTGGCTTTCCAGGATTCGGAGTTTGTTCTTCAGCGCGTCGAGTTCGAGTTCGTCCAGGTTGCCTTCCGAGGGTTGTGTTTCACCAAGCTGTAGCTTTAGTCGCTCCACTTCTGATTCCAGCGCTGCGATCCGTGAGTCCCGTGCCGATGCAAGTTCTTTCGCCTGATCAGCAGAAGTTCTGCGATTCTCGTCTGCTGTTCTCCGGATGGCCACCTCGGACAGTGATTCGTCTCGCTGGCCTCGAATTCTGGAAAGATCATTCTCGGCTCTTGCTATCTGCGTCTCGATTTCTGTATTGTTGGTCCTGTGCTCCTCGTCTACAGCACTCCGGTATGCAGTTCGCTCAGCCTGGAGTTTCTGCGCTTCCTCTCGGAGCTGAATATTAGTAGCCTCCAGATCATTTACCCGCTTAATCGTGTCCTCGTATTGAGATTTGACCGTCTTGAAAAGTGAGGTCTCGGCGTAGTCATCATCAGAAAGGCTGGCAAGCTTCGTCCGAGCAGCACTGAGCTCATTCGTAAGGCGCTCGTTTTCGGACTCGATCTCCTCCAGCTGGGCTTTTTGCTTCTCTGCTGCAGCGACGGCTTCTTTTCGGGCAGCCTCAGCCTCCGCAGCGGCAACTCCGCTCTCTACTTCGCCGTTAACTTCATGCTCTCCTTTGGGTGTACCGGCTTTCTTGCTGGTAGTAGGTGAGGCTGCGTCGCCGTTGCCGCCCATCATGGCTGGCCGCTCCAGCTTCAAGACTTGCGCACTCTTGGCTCGCTCTAGTTTCTTTTCGGCTGTCATGTACCGCCATGATGCTTGCTCTAATCGGTCTGAAATCGAGTCCTTTTCGTCAATGGCTTTCCGGAGGTCGACAGCATGTTCCTTCTCCCGCGCAAGCAACTCATTCAACTGCCGTCGCAGATCTTCTACATCTTCCGACACTGACGGTAGCCGGCCAAAAAGATCTGATATGCAGCTCTTGATGCTGGTTGAGCGGCTCTGCAGATGCTCGGAGAACATCTCGTTGTCTTGAAACAGCAGCGCCGACTTGTACATCTCTTCGCCTATACTCGGTTCTCAGCATATCGTTCTTTCACGTGACTTGGATGGAGTGTATGCGCATACCGGTGGTTGATGAAGCGCTCGGCGGCGGGGTCGGTAGCATTTGTGCAGTGAGGACTCGCACTTCATCGAGTAGTTGTGCGAACCAGGCGTCGATGGTGCGCAGGTGGTCATCGTGGTATTGGCACTTCTTTTGCAGGTCGTTGACTTGTTCTTCGAAGTCTTTGCGCTGCCGCTTGTACTCTTTCATTTGACGCATGATCGCATCTTTCTGGTAGTTCTGCGTGAGATCTTCCATCAGCATCACGGTGGGGTGCATGTGCGATGGTTGTTAGACTAACCTCGACCTCCTTCTCCTTCTCGGCGTCCATGCGCATCTGCTGGCCGTTTTCATCCTTGCGCAGTCGCTTCTGACTCGGGCCCAGGTCATCGACATCAGCGGCAAGAGACCTCTTGCGGTCCTCCATCTTGACCTTGACGTCAACAGATGGTGGGAGCGCAGCAGGCGGAGCCTGAGTGGTAGTCATAGAGTCAAAGGTGCTGTTTCAAGGCTGGACAGCTGCCACCACAACGCACGCGACCACCACGAAACTTGACTTCACCATCGAGATATGAAGCAAGCGCAGTCGCAGTGAGATGCGTGTGCTTGCTGGATGGTGATGGGGAGTGTGGTGGGGGAAGTGTTGTTGTTGGATTGCAAGAATCTGACTGGAAAGGAGTGACATTTCCGTGACGAGCCTCAGGCGTTACGGGAGGCCCGCACCGACGCCACGCCACGCTAAAGCACCACTGCGAAAGTGGGGTCTTAGTCATTCCAAAGAATTAGTGCCCGCCAATACACTGACAGGACGATCTCAGTAGTGCTCACACGACAGCAGAACCTCACCACCATGTCGCAGCTAATCAGCTCGGCGGTGTCGGGCAACAATGTCGCCCCAAAGGCACCACCACGACGCCGTCGCCCTCCACCCCCACCACCAGCAAAGGCAGCTACACCCACGCCCGTCCCGACCGAACAGCCAGTGCAACAAGACGTCGCTCCCCCCTCACCACCACCGACTCAACAGCCCGAGACACCCGCTCCTTCTCAGCATGCTGAAGTCGTAGCTTCTTCCCAAGATGTACCAGCACCCGCTCCTGCCGTTCCTGACTGGGTTGAGAAGCTGCATCCAAAGGCAGTTGCCCGACAGCGAGCCGCCGCAGCAGAACAACGACAGCCGCAGCTTCCGCTTCCGACTCCTATTACGACTCCGGTTGTTACACCCGTATCCGAGCGACCTATCGAACGACTCGCCCAGCAACCCGCCGAACAGCCCTCTGAACAACCCGCCGAACGACCGGTCGAGCAAGTCACACCAAATCCACAGCTTCGACCTCCGAAGCCACCCCCAAAGCGCAAGGCCCGGGTCCAAGCACCCACTGGAAATGCCGCACCACCTGCCAAACGTGCGAAGCGAAGCTCTGCCCGGAGTAATACCACCATTCAGTCAGAGATACATGCTGAAGATGCGGCGTCTCAAGCCTCGAATGCGCAGGCACAAGCTACACCCGGAGCTGCGACTGCACGTGCCAGTGAAACGCCAGCCGTGACTGCTTCTTCGTCGAAACCAAAATCTAAACGACAACCTAAAGCGGCCCAGCGGAGGCCCACAATGAAGTCTGCAGCTTTTATTGTCGACTCGGACGATGAGCAAGCACCTGAACCTGAAGAGACGCCTGCGATTGCTAAGCCTGCAAAGCGCCGTAAGACACCTGCCAAGTCAAAAGCCCGTCGCAAGAAAGTACCTCAAATTTCACGGCCGCCAATTGAGGCAGAAGAGGAAGGAGTCAATGAGGATGGCGGGCAGAGCGGAGCTGAGGGTCAGGCGGACGGCACAACAGAATACCAGGCAGAAGGTCAAGCAGATGAAGAAGGAGAGGGCTCAGATCCCGAACTACACGAAATCGACCCAAACACAGTCACCATGTTCGGCTTGAGCTACGACAAGAAGCGCGGCAAGACTTCAGCACGCGAAAAGGCAATGGCCGAGATCGACTGGGACGAAGTTGCTCGAAAGCGGTACGAGGAGATAGAGCGAGTCGCAGCGGCAGCAACAGCGGCGGCGGCGGCAGGACCCAATGCCCAAACCCCACCGCCACCCGATGTCGTAGAGACGACGGAAGGGCCCAGTGGCACCGCGGAGACTGCAGAAGAGCCAGAACCCGAACCCGAAGCACCAGTCGATGAAAACGCTGGCCCGACCTTCGGGATCGACGAAGCCGGCGACATAGTCGTAGACGAAACCAACCTCGTCATCAACCGTCAAGCTCTAGTCGAAGCCGAAGCAAGGCAAATCGACGTGACAGTTCACGAAGCCAACGACCTCACCCGCCGTGTCAACCAAATGACCTGGGTCAATGCCCGCCGCCGCGATCCGGCCGAACGCGTCCCTCATTCCCGCGGAAAATCCGACCCCTGGTCCGAAGAAGAAACCGAACGATTCTACGAAGCCCTGCGAATGTTCGGCAGCGACTTCTTCCTCATCTCCAAAATGTTCCACCCCAAAACCCGCAAAATGATCAAGTTAAAATTCATCCGCGAAGAGCGGATCGATCTCCAACGCGTCAACGCGGCCCTCATGGGTAAGCAGACCGGCCCTACCTACGACTTAGAGTTCTACGCCCGCGAGACTGGGCGCGAGGTGAGCGAGTTCACGAAGTTCGAGGACATGGCGCACGCGGACCGGGTGATTGCGGAGGAGATGGAGGTGCGGCGGGCGGATTTGATCGAGGAGGTTCGGGCAAGACAAGATGATCTGGAGTCGGGGGAAGCGGCGCTAGCGATCAAGGAGAAGAATCGGGAGAAGGCTAAGGAGAGGAAGGCGGCGAAGGCCAAGGAGAGGGCGGAGGAGAGGGCGAAGGAGGGGGGGGAGAAGGTGGAGAAGATCAAGAAGCCTAGGAAGAGCAAAAAGAAGAGAGATGGGGAGGCTGTGGAGGCTGCGCCGGGTGAGGGCGGAGGAGGGGAGGGCGCGGAGGGCGCGGATGTTGCTGCTGGTACTGAGGGGGCAGGAGAGGGCGCCGAGGTTGCTGTTGGCGGTGCTGAGGAGGGCTGAAGGTTGGTGCGCCAGCTTCTGATCTCAACCTTGAGACAATATCTTGCTTGCAACGCCGATGTTACCATGAACATCTCATGACGCTACGTCTCGGACGACAACGATACCAAGACACTACAGCATTGCTCCTACCTCGAGCGGAGCTGCCTTGGCCTGACACGAATGTCTTCGACGTTCTCAGGCTGAGCACTACATGTTCTAACCTAGCTGAGACACCATCCTCGACACAGTCTCAACGCCACGAGCGAACATTGTCTCATCTGAAGTCGTCCACGACGCACGCCTCCTGCGGTAAGAAAGGTATATATCCTCTGTCCACCCTCCACTGAAGAGTCCAGAACCACAGAAACCACAGGAGAACACACTTCCGCTTTCAACTTCCACTTCTATCTCATCAACATCTTCCTGCATCATCAAGACTTATCGCTGCTGGCCAGCTTTTCTTCTTGCTCATTTCCATCAAAGACTTACTTTCTTCTACACTCCTTGTTACCATCTCGCCTTCTCTCCCACTCCAACGGAACCACAGCCACGAAAGCAATGTCTACACCAGCCACCACCAAAATCACTTTCAACAATCTCTCCCGCTTCCTCGCGTTCCCGCCTTTGTCTACTTTGCCTAATTTGCATCATCCGCCTGCTTCGCCGACTGAGTCGGACGACAGTGACTCGGACGACAGTGACTCGGACGACAGTGACTCGGATGACGGTGACCCCAACGACAGTGATCCCGGTGATAGCGAGTCCGACCACGACAACAGCGACGGCGACTCCGACTCCGACGTCGCCAGCATCTGTTCCGCCGACAGCGACTCCCACTCCCGCACCCACAGATTCCCCCGCTACCGTAAAAACGGCGGTAAGGTTCCCAACTCCGACAAAAGCCCCTGGCCTAAGGGTAGCAAGAGACTGCCGAAGTGGCCGCAGCACCGGCAGGTGAAGAAGGCTAAGCGGTCCTCTGTCGACGATGTCAACAAGACCGATCTGAACAAGGGATCGGTTGGTGGCAAGGAGACGCTCACCAGCAAGGAGCGAGCTGAGATCTACGCGCCGTTCGTCACTGCGAGTGGGCGGCGGACGGCGAGGTGGGGACGTGGGAGGAATGCGATGAGGCGGACTCCGTTTGCTGGGAGGAGGTCCTGGGAGGCGAGGCATCGCAGGGGTGGGGACGATGACACGCCGCCGCCATCGCCGCCGCCGAACTCACTGAGCCAGGGGTCCTGCAAGGGCGATAGTGATGGTGATGACGATGATGATGATGAACCTCAGCCGCCCTCACAGCCTTCCATGGCGCGTAGAAGTGTGAAGGTCGTTGTCAGACGGAACAAGATGGGTGGGAAGGTGTTTTGTAAGACGTACACGCGGGTGAAGAGGGGGAGGCGATTTGGGCGTAAGGGGTCACGTTCTTGGTTCGGACGATTGGGTTGAGAGTTTCCACTTGTGCGGATGGGAGCAATGGGAGCAATGGCGGGTAATGGGGTTTAGGGATGTGTTTGGAAGCATAGGGATCCTGGTGGGTAATATGGACTTGTCTTGGGTAATTCGTAATTTGTAAGCAGTTGCGCTGCAAGGACTTTTCTTGACAGTGGTAGTAGAGAAGTATAGCAAGCCACGTTCGCGGTCACTTACTTACACTTCTTGCTGCAACATCTCTCCTGGCTACCGCGATCCCTCGGACCCTTCCGTTCTATGGATGCTGTAAGGCAATCTCACACATTGCCCTCCTTCCGGCTTCAACATGAAAGAACTTGGGAAAGCAGGCACACTGCACCGGACCCACACATCAGTGGCCTTAAACCAGGTACCGTTGTGGAGACACATCATACCTTCGAAGTGCAATAATCGTTGATTATTCGAAGCGTCTTGCCATCGGCGTTTCTCGGCCCCGACCTCGTTCACAATGACCTGGCCGAGCTTGAGACATGTCGTACGAGAGTGTCTTGATATTTCGGAAGGAGACGATCTTGAGTTGACCCAATGCATTGTTCTTCGAGATAGTCTTAGCGTTTCGAGAGACCGTGTTCTGACAGAATGCGTCGTAAAGGGTACTCGTAGATCGCCAGAGTAGGTACATATGCTCCTCGCATAAGGCGGTGGATGCAAAAGAGCCAGACACTTCCACTTCTTCAATCGCTCGTATTATCAAGACTCTGCTGCTGGTTAGCCTTCCTTCTCGCTGTGTTTGATCGATCCTTACTCAATCATTCCATTTCTTCCGCACCTTCGTCATAAAACAGCAACAGACGTCTATTCCTTCATTGCCGTCATACACCGCTCGCAATGGAATCCCCATCCACCAGCTCGCGCACCAGAAGCCCAGATCGTTTCGAGAGCAATGCTTTCATCGAGTCGAATCGCCAAGGCAAGCCTCGAGGTGGTAGGCGCCAGAACCCCAAGAAGCACCATCGGTATCATCCAACGAAAGATGGTAAACAGTCGTACACAGCCCTTCGTCATCTCTTCCTTGCCACTGATGCTAGGCCCGGAACGCCCTATTTGGGATGTGGCTGGGAGGTCGAGACAGACGATACTGATAATCTTGAAGGCGAGGAAGGCCATCAGGAGAGCTCGGCCGAGACCAGCACGCTCAGCAACGACACGCGGAGTACTACATCGGCCAGCAGCAGTCCATCAGCTAGAACCTCGGCAACCTCAGGCAGTGCGACAGCCACCACGCCATCCCCAGGACCAGTGCCCAAAGCATCGCGATCTCAACAAGATCACGATTGGGGCTTCCAGTTGCCGTTCATCCAATATCACGCTTGCGCGGTGTTTCGCACAGGACGCAGAGAGGCTGCATACATGTGCAGGAGATGTGGAAGAAAGGTTTGCAAGTTGTGCTTCCGGTTGGTGTCGAGGACGCCATGTCCAGGGTGAGAAGGAGGTTTGAGTTTGTAAAAGAGTGGGCCAGCGAGGCCTTGAGTTAACAGTAGAGAAGAACAGTTGATCCGAGTATCGGATGGCGCGGCCTTGTAAGAGCAGGAAAGCGTAATGTGTAATCGGTAGTGCGGGTATGGTGGTCTTTGTAAGATACATTTAGGTTGAGTGGTCATAACTGCTAGGCGCAGTGTCAGATATCATTGCTTTTTGTTCTTCTCTTTCACTCTCGTCGTACTTCCGCCTGTCACACTCACAGCCCGGAACAGTCTCCAGCACACCCAGGCGAATCCCAAAGCGACGGTCATCAAGGTACCTATCGGCACCCACTTTCCAATGTCCAAAACGGGTACACGGATCGTCTCCACAATTGAGTTCACGGCTGGCGGGATGTGGTAGAACATGGTCTTCGGCCCGAACAATCCATCGTACCCCAAATTGACCCGGTCGAACGGGTTTGTAGCCATCTTCAAGCCTTCCTCAGCTTCACATGCCCAGAAGACGATCGGCCAGGGCACGTCTAGCGTTGCGTGACTGGAGTCATTTACGCTGTTCGCATCGGAGGTAAGATAGTGGAAGTCGGCGTTTGCAGTAGAGTTTGGTCTAGCAGTGAGGTATCGAAGATGGGTCGGGACGGTGGCCGTCCACTGTGAAGAAACGTTCTCATTAACAGTCGGCCGGGCTGGCGGTGTTGCGAGTTCGAGCAGAGCTGCTGAGCCCCAACGGTCGATAACCCAGTCAGGAGCTTCCAGGTCTTGCTCACCAGATAGGCTGTGGAGTTTGACGAGATGCTTCGATGCCAGGAACAAAGAGTCGGAGAACTGATATCGGTCAAGGAAGAGTGCAGACGGCAGGGTCCAGTAGGCATGTAAGCGGCATGTGTCCTTTGGAGGCGTCAAGTGCTCTTGAGGTAATGTGATCTGCAGCTCCGGGTGCAACCCAGTTGGTTGCTGGAAGCTCGCCTTAAATGTTGTTGTGTCTGCAGGTGGCAGAGGATGATGTCGTGCAGGAAATGCAAATAATGTTCGACCTGGCCACTGTTAGTGTCGGGCGCGCGAGACGAAGACGGAGTATGTACTTGGGTGGTCGTTGTCTCCTATGACAGTCAAAAAGCCGCCCAGTGAGAGTTCTTCTGGTTCCTTGGCCTTCTCCGGATGCAACACGCCGACTTCGATGCGCTGGTTTGCACCAGATCCTCGTATCTTCCCTGAAGCCCTTCTTGTTGAATTGAAATTCTCGGCAGAGGCCACCGGCGACCAGACAGCCGTCAAAGTGATCGTGCTGCTGATAGCATCGAAGTCTACGTCAGTGTAATCTGCATGATCTAATTCTTGGACCCGTAGCCTCGCAGCTTCATCATCAGTAGCTTTGTCTCCGAGAAGCCGTTGTACGAAGGTAGCATCCAGGATTCGCCTGACTCGAGAGTACTGAAAGTACTGATAGGTCGCACTTGAGGAGAAGCGCTCCGAGAGTACAGATGGCCTGGTCCAGGGGTGGGGTGCACAGTCTGTGGAAATGTCGAGCAAGTCCTCAACGATTTGGCATAATTGAGTGCTACCAGGTGATCAGCAGGGTTGAGGGAAGCCAACACAGAAACAGTAGCATACTCATGATCTGGCTTTCTTGGGGTGTAGAAAGCGTGCAGTCCAGGAGGAAGTCTTGCTGCAAGAGGCGAATGGAGATCATGTCTACTGGCTGAGTGCCATCGTAGATGCAGCTCGTGGCATTCGGCTAGTATCACTTGTGTCTGCACGAGACATGTCAGGTATGATAGAAGCAACGCGGGATGTTCTCAAGGAGACCTACAGAGGAAGGCAACTCGTCCCATCCAAGAGTAATCCGCCATTCTTCCGCTGCCTGGCCCGCTTTCGTGTACTTCAGACTATCGCTGTCGATTTCGATGTCTTCCGCATCAGCGCGATGCCCTTCCGGTAGCAGGTAGGTTATTCGTTGTTTCATATTGCAAATACGTTGGAGGGGAAGAAGTTGATTTGGCTTGAAGTCGCGGCAAGCAACGGTCCGAGCTTTCATGTGTGGACAACACGAACTCGGCCAAGCACTACTGGCAACGCCGTAGACCTTACTTACGGCAGAAACGACGATCGTGAGGTAGCTACTGTATGCAACGGGGTCTTCCTTCCAAAGGTTGATGTCTGTTCAATTGGCTAATTGTGTCTCACCCCAGCCTACCCACCGCCTCACCACCTCGTCCACCCCTCTGACCCCAGCCTGCGAGGCCTCAACCTCAAACCACTCCCTATGCTCCTTCCCACAGGCCGTGCACTGTCGCTTGACCTGCCTCTCAGCCAGCTCAAGATGTATCAGCCTCTCCACCCGCTTGACACAAGGAACCTTGCGTACTGCCTCGCCGCTGCTCTGCCGACGATTGGACGGTGGACGAGAGAGGTCAGGATATACAGCGTGTCTCTCGTGCTGGGGAGACGGCTGAGGCGTCGACGAAACGTACGGATACCATCGGACGAGGTTCATCGCGTAGCCACATTGGCGTTGCCACTCGTTCATGCGGCGGGTGATGTTGTTTGCGCGTCCAATCTTCAGCATGATGGTTCGCTTGTTGTTCGGCTTCCGCCTGTCAGTGTTGCACTTTGTGCCCCTGCCGCTGTATATGTCGGCCTCGTCACCATCAAAGGAGTACTCGGTCATCACGTCGCTAATTCTCCGTCCGTTACTTGGTCTTCGAGACTTGTCTGCTGACGAAAGCAACGATCGAGCTGTCGATTGCGGAGGCGTGCTCTTCGACTGAGGTGTGAGCCAGAAGATGTAGATATATCCTTCTTCGTCATTGGCACTGACCGGCTTCGTAAGCTCGGCCAAAAGTGCTGAGGTCGGCTGTGGTGGTAGATGGTTTGGGATCAAGCAGAGCAAGTCGGTCGTTCGTTGGTCGGAGGTTCGAGGTAGACTGGCCGGCTCTGGCTGCCGTGCAGGGACTGAGACATACCCAGTACTGTTTCCCGGAGGCTTCATGCTGTTGTGAGAAGGTGCAAATGGTGTAGTCTGCGATATTTGCGCTTGCTCCACCCTGGTCTTGTGCCTCACAATCTCGACGTAGTCATCGTCGTCGGCGCTCATACAGCATAGACACGCCCAGAAGCCTCGGTTTTTCGGCTTTGGGCGAGGCTGCTGACTCGTCACACCGAGATTGTACTTCTCGGCGTATGGCGCTTGAGATGTATGTGGTTGGCCAGTAGCAAAGTCGGTGGTTTGCGTCCTTCTCGGTGGTCTTGGATTGCTCGTATGCCTTCCATGGTGCTGCCTTCCATCGTCTATCGCCGCGTCAATGCCTAGCTTCTGCACCATGGTATCAATGCTGCTCTTCTCCTTCAGCGGATATAGCTCGGTCTTGCGCCTTGCAGCCCTTGTCCCAGCCTCCGACTCGTTACGCGGAACATTGCCATCAACCACCTGTTCAGCCTGATCCTTATGCTGCCAACAGTAAAAGTCGGCTTCTTGGATCTCGCCATCTTCCTCCACGATAGCTACGACGCCTCCAAGTGCCGGGTTGTTCGACTTTCGGCGGCCAGTCAACGATAATCTCGAAGCCGCAAGTGCACGTCTGCATGGCCGTCCAGAAGATGTGATGCCCTTGCACGTTGTCGATGGGTTCTTCGAGTCGTTGCGTCCGAGGAGCGCTTCGGGAGTGTGCGCAAAGTGAGGCATGTCTTCTTACTCGAGTGTTGACATTACAAAGTAGGAGAAGTGATAGTATGGAAGGACATGAACACACTTACAACATCGTGGAATGTATACTGACTAGCTGGCACAGCGCTGCCGCTTGCACTGGTGAATGGCTGGGTCGAAGTGACGTGGAGTTGATGTTCGCGAAGCAGGCGCCAGCCACAAAGAAACATGACCAACCTGAGGCATCCATGGTTTTCGCACGTGACCGTCTTCTCGAAATCGACCTCGGGCACGCCTTCAACTCCTTTCTTGGAATATTTACTCCTCTTCAGCATTTCCCACCATTATCATCGTAGGTTTCGTGTCGATATCGATCTCATATTCTATTACCTCCGTACGAAGTGCTCAGTGTCCCCTATCTATCTCGACCTGGTCGCTTCTTCTTCAGACCTTGCTACTTTTCTACTTTCCCTGTTCCACTCGCAAATCACTTTCTCATAAATTGTTCTTGTCACTCTAACTTGAAAGAGGATACACCCCGAGAGGAAACCCATCATGGCAGACCAACTCCAGAGTAAACCTCCTCCAACCTCTTTTCTCAAGCTCTCGTATCCCGCAGCTCGAGTGGTCATGATCACTATGTCTCGCGAAAAAGACCTCAACTGCACAAGCTCAGCCGCTGTCCTAGAGATGACAGCCGTCTTCCGCTGGTTCGATGCCGAGCCAAGCTTGACCGTCGCGATCTTGACCGGCGCCGGCAAGCGAGCTTTCTCGACTGGCGCAGACCTCAAAGAATGGAACGCCAAAGTCGCCAAAGCAGCTGCCGAAGGCCGCGACACCGCCGGTGCTGGACCTGGCAATGTACCTGGTGCGGAAGGTCTCAGCAATCGGAGAGGCAAGAAACCGTTCATTGCTGCTGTCAATGGCATGGCACTAGGTGGTGGCTGCGAGAACATCGTCAACTGCGATCTTGTTTTGGCGAGTAGGACAGCGACTTTTGGTCTGGTGGAAGTGAAGCGCGGACTCGCTCCATACAGTGGCGTGCTTCCGCGACTCATCAGGACCGTCGGACTGCAGAGAGCTTCTGAATTTGCTTTGACAGGGAAGATCATCGATGCCTACACCGCAGAGAAATGGGGTCTGGTCAACAAAGTCGTTGATCCGGATCAATTGATTCCAGAGGCAATCGCATGGGCGAAGGAAGTTGCGGAGATCAGCCCAGACAGCATTATTTGTACTAGAGCGATGTTGAGAGAAGGCTGGACGACTTCAGACGTGGTTGAGGCTACCAACATCAGTAACGGGCGGGAATGGGTGGAGCTACAGAAGGGCGAGAATATGCGTGAAGGTCTGAAAGCGTTCAACGAGAAGCGTCCGCCTCGCTGGACTGGTCCACGGCTGTGATCTGGCCACCGTCTCAAGGCAAAGCAGCGGTACCTTCCTCGTTACAGCCCTCGATGCGCACAAGTCTAGGCGAGGGACGCAACAGGCTTCAATGAGGTATTCATTAGCTCGATTACTGAAGCGTGTTAGTCAGGATGGCATCATCAGTCTCAAAGTTTTGTCGTTTTGTCCGTTTACAAGAATCGGCGTCGAACCTCGCGGATCTGCTATATTGTTGCAAGCCAGCCCATAAACACCACCGGATAGTATAGCCAGCGAATGCGTCGACTCTTTCCACCCTAGATTGAACAATCGGACAGACAATCAACCACCTGGACACCCACAACCGAAAGAGTAGTCTTCTAGCTGGTGAAAGATCATATCGACAATGCCTCCAGTCGAGCGGTATACATTCAGCTCAGAGCAACTGGACCAATACTTCGACCGGATCGCAGTCCCGAAAGCACACCGTCTTAAGGATGTTCAATCCCTCGACAGCGACTCCCAGCTATCATGCCTTCGCACTCTCGTCAAACATCAAATCGTGCGAGTACCGTTCGAGAACCTGACACAACACTACTCCTGGCATCGAGTCATCGACCTACATCCCCTCCACCTCCACCGCAAGATCACTACGCAACCGGGACGCGGTGGCTACTGCATGGAAGCCAACTCCACCTTTCACAACTTCATCCGCTCGCTCGGCTTCCATTGCTACCTGGTGGCTGGTCGTGTCCGTATGCCTACGTCGTGGACGGGCTGGTCTCACTTACTCAACATCGTCATCATTGGTGGCACGAAGTATTTGTGCGATGTTGGCTTCGGACCGAATGAGCCCGTTGAACCTGTTCCACTTCTGCATGGCGAAGTGCGATCGCAGATATCTCCCGCAGAATCTAGGCTTGTATTCGAGACTTTAGAGGAGAACATTAGCGACTGCAAGTTATGGCAGCATCAGCATAGATTTAACGCTGAAGCGGAATGGTCGACAACGTACTGCTTCTCCGATGTTGAGGTTTTACCTTCGGATCTTGAAGGGCTGAACCTCGCGCCGTGGGTTGGCAGGACGTCGCATTTCACACAGAAGGTCATCTGTGTTCGTTTCACCACCGAAGACGAGTCGACTGACAACGTGGGCGGGTTGCCGAACACGGAAACTATTGAGGGGGGTGAGATCGATGGTCAGCTGATTCTCAATCAAGATAATCTGAAGTGGCGGCGGAGAGGGAAGAACGTACTTGAAGTCGAGCTGAAGTCGGAAGACGATCGAGTGAAGGCGTTAAGGAAGTACTGGGGGATTGAGTTGGATGTCGAGGATCGAAGGGCGATTGTTGGGACAGTTTCTGCTTTGGAAAGTGGTTCGCCGATTGTTTGAAAAGATAGAAAATATCGACTCGTACGAATTCCAGAGACACCACAAGTATCCTCAAATCGCACCTCCCGTACGCGCTCTGGGTATCATAACTCGACAGACTCGCAAAGCCCCAAACTCCTATTCGGTTTGCGCTCGATGTTCCAACAACGCTTTTCGCCATGTACTTGATTGTGGAGGCAGGCACCCTTCAAGGTAAATTATGACGCATCGTCATATTTGCGGTCAATTGCACCTAAAAGCATCTTATACACGTCGCCGTTGGAAGGCTCGGTGTCGACAATGTCCCTGGAAAGATGAGCAGCTGCGCGTTCGAAGCAACGGATCGCACGGTCATACTTACTCTGGTAGATCCCAAGTCTGGCTCATGACATCCATCTGCCGTAACGATTCAATCCACACCTCGTTCTGACCAAAGCTGATGAACTGGACACCGACATGTTTCCCAGGATATTTCAGCTCGGTGAGCCTCGTCACAAGCTCCACAATTGGAACTGCGGGACTCCCCAAATTCTCTCCGTTGGTAAGGACATAGATGCTGAGTGGCCGAACGTCGTCCACCCGTCTTGTGCGACTAGCGTGAGCGTGGTAGTCCAACTTCTGCCGATAATCATTGAGCACCTTTTCTAAGGTGTCGCCAAAACATTTGCTTCCGCGTGGCGTAACACCATCTGCGCATGCTTTAAGCTTCTGCGGGTCCCGCGATTGACTCATATCGTCCGAGTTCGAGAAGCGAAGAACTATGCCGTCCGGATCGTCGTATTGCACCATGAAAGACAAGAGCTCCAAGATGTAGCACATGCCTTCCCAGTGTTCGCTCGACGAGTAACAATCGTCCAGAATGAACTCCTATGGCCACGTGTTAGTTGACAGACGTCAACAACGCGCAAGGCGAGTGACACGAGTACATACATGATCGCGTGCTTTCAATTGCTTCCGGACTTCGTCCCAACCGTCAAGGTAAGCATCGCCATTCCCGCGTTTCTTTTTTTCCATCCAAACTCTGGCAGTTGGCACTTCCATGCGACGAACCGATCGTTTCCCTTCCGTGGAAGGTGCATGTGGAGCACGTTGTGGCTCTTCTTGTAGGCGTGAATCGTTGCGAGAGTGTGAAGGGTAGGGCGCTGTCTCGCTGGGCATGTATCGTGGCGCAGGATCCAAGACGTCCTGGGGAGGGGCACAATTGGCGCGCTCGCCCGCGGAAGTCCTACTGCGCGGTATGCGAGTTGTAGAGCTTCGGTGATAGTCAGGCAACTCGTCTGGTTCGAAGCTGTAATCCTGTTCGCGGCTCTTTCCTTGCCAAGGCCTTGAGCGAGATGGTAGTACTGGGGTCGTGAAGGCAGGCGCCGGAAGTGGACGTTTCTCCTGGCGCGGTTGGTGATACAGGCGAACGCGTCCGTCATCCGCAAGAGTCATCTGTCTTGGAGACTCGACTGTATTGGCAATGCCTGTGGCAGTCAGTGGAGGACTGTCCATATGCACGGGACGACGGTTGAGTCGGCCTCCCGAAGAACCTGGTGCAGTACCAGTTCTGCGGAGGTTCAAGCCTTGGAAGTCGTGCTCGATGTCTGGTTCCAGAATGCGCTGTGGTGGATCGAAAGTATTAGCGCCCTGTGAACTCCTGCGGTTCAAGATGGCTTGCGTCCTTGATAATAGATCGCTTGACTTGAGTCGATGCTGGCCGTCTGGGTGAAGCATGTGAGGAATCAGACCCCGGCATATCTGTGCGGAAAGGTCGTCTTCAGTGCTGGCCATAGATGCCATGTTCTGGAGCACGTGTTTCACGCACTCGAGCATCTTGGCTGTGTCATGGAAGCAGGCGATATCTTCCATATGCAGGGTCTGGACTTCTTGTTGCCGGTTATCACAGAATCTTCTGACCCCGTCCCACCCTTCTCCAAACCAGACAGCGGCCTCACTCCATATGCAGCCAAGCGACCACACGTCAACAGTCTGTGGCACGTGGAGGAGCGTGTTTTGTGCGTATTGGTCTGGACGGTAGCATTCGGGCGCACCTGCAGCACATAAGCTTGGACATTCGTTGCCATTGGGCTCCAGCTTACGTACCATACCGCTTGGTACCATACATATCTCTGGCATATATAGTACCTGCCGTCCCGGAAACCTTGTGATATCGGTTGAAATCGCCGAGCTTGATGTAGACATCGTATTTATTGCCATGAGGCTTCCTCTTCACTAGGAGGTTTCGTGGATTCACGTCTTGGTGACAGCTGCAATCATGTCAGTGTCCATGCACCTACTGTTCATCGCTCGTCACTTACCCTCCTTCGACATGGACACGGTGCAGTACCTGCGCAACCTCGAGGAGACTCTGCCACAGCGAAGAGATATCGCTTGCCCGGCGCGGCGGCTCGACCCGTTGCATGTATTCTTCCCAGTTTCCCCCGTCTGCATACTCGAGGATCAAATGATATTCTTCCTGATAGATGATGCCTCCATAGAACTTCGTCAAGCTCTTTATTGGGGCCCCGCTATTCAGCGTGCTAAGATATCCTTGAACCTCAACATCGAACTTCCTCTTGCCGTCCGGCCCACGATAACTCTTGAGTATATACACATGGGGGTGATGGATCTGGTACACAGTCAGCTAACGAGACCCGAAGTAATGAGGACTTTCTAGAGAAAAGTAACATGCCTCAGCAAGCTGCTCAAGGCGGTCGAAGTCTGGGTGCACTTTGATCCGACTTATCTCGGCTGCTGTAGGACTGTCGCGGGTTTTAAGCACCTCACGCTGTTCGATTGGCAGTACGCGGTTCGAATGGACCTTCTTGGTTCCAGGATTGGGCTGCAGCACAGGGGTCTCCAAAGGCCGCTGATTGTCGTCGAAAGCCTTGAAGTCAATGTCAACCGGGAATTGCGTAGCGGAGTGGAATGGTAGATGTTTGTCCGACAGCTCGTCGTCTTGTAGGAAGTCCTCGATGAATTGCGGAACACCACATTGCAGGAGAATGAGGAAGACAAGTAGATATGGATCGTGTCCTTGGTTGAGGATGCGATGAGCTAGCCGGGGGCATTCAGTCTCGTCGAACAGTTTCTCGAGGATCGTCAGGAGTCGTGAGTGGGTGAAGTGCTCGCGTATAGCTGGCGTAGGAGTGAACAACTTGGGAGGAGAGCCAGCCTCGCCCATACAAGACTCCACGCTGTGCTCTTTAATCCATTTCAACTCCTGATTGACTTCCGGTCTGAACGTTGACTGCGCCGAGGGCTGAGGCATGCTGACGCCAGGGGGAGATTTGCACAGCTCAAGAGTAACATTCGATCCTCTCGAGGCACGAGTGCCGCGACCTAGGTAAGGTACGGCAAGCTATTCGAGGCAACCAAAGGGCCGCCCCCGCGCTGCCCTGCAGTTCGCAGGTGACGCACGCACGCGTGGAGCGCGCAAGGCTGCATCATGTGACCAGTATGAACCAAAAGGTCTGCCATAGCGTCCGAATGAAATTCTGTCAATGGTTGGTCTAGAAGGAGGACTCGGAAGTCTACTGTAAGCGGGAATACTGGCTAGAGTTCGGCCGGGAATCGTAGTCAGCCGCGGCCCGCGCAGGAAGGACATTTAGCGCAAGTCAAGACGGAAAGCTTCTCTGCACCGCCTTTGCACAGGGATCACATTGGACTGTTGATGTTCAGGCCGTCTCGGACAACATGCGAGTCTTCAACTGCCGTTGATTCTCTTTTCGACTTTCCCACCAATATACAGCACCCCAAGCGGCAAAAGTCAACAAGACCAATGGCACGCTGATTGCACAGAACAGCCCAAGGGCTCCGGTCGAGACGTTGCGATCTGATATGGATGAGCTACCGGGGACGAAGGTGACAATCGGCGTGCTCATGAGTGTCTACACATAGTCGATCAGCTTCTACCTCACGCGTGCGACACATACGAAAAACTCACCGAGATGAACGTCCCTGGAAGGAAGAAGAGCGTAACAAGAGTAATGATTCTCATGGACACTGTCTCAAGCTTCGTCTTCACAGCGATGTCCTCCATGTTCTTGGCGGTTGCACCCGCTTGTTCCGCAAGGATACGATTTGCCTTCACGGATTCATAGTCCAGGATGCCTTGCAGCTAGGACAGGTCAGCTCAAGCAAAGCACACAGGATGAGCTGGAGCTATACATACCAGTGTTTTGCGATTGCCGAGTAACCTCAAAGGCTGCCTCAGACGTCTTTGTTGGGTGCGCAGGTCTTTCTGTACTCTGTTTATTGAGTTAACAGAGTCGCGGAATGCCTTCGCATCGGTGTCGAGCTCCAGGCCGTCAAGGATATCCGTGTAATATCGTTTCGACTCTTCGAGCACTTCTTCGTTGTTCAGCAATACCTCGAGTGCTTCATTCGCCTTCTCTTCGATATAATGAACTCTCGGGAGATCTCTGAATGAGAACTGATGCTGCGTTACGCTGATTGCATCTGTGCTTCCTGTTTGTGTAGGGCTTTTCTCGGTCCGAAAAGTACGAAGTCGAGTTGAAAAGGCCTGCAGCGAAGACCGAGTCTTGCGAAATACGGTAGGTTTCTCACCAACCTCTTCGGGCTCGAGAGATATCTGTGTCGGTGAGCCGACTCGACGAAGCTCTGTTATCTGTCCTGGAGCCAGGTTCGTAGATACATCTTCCATCGTGACCGCCAGTGTTGGCCTTGTCAGTTCCTGGAGACTATCCTCGAGAAAGGAGACGTACGATGACCAGTTGCTGCCGCTCCAGATAGCAACAAGTTGGTGGATTTGGAACGTCGCAGATAGTGCGTCGGTGACAGTAGATGTGTCCAGTTGTACACCCGAATCCTTAGATGCCATAGCATCGCGAACGAGCTTTTCGATGAGCCGGTTTGCCTTTAATACGATCCAGGCCGCCTGCGCTGTCTCCAGGTCTAAAGAATGATACACCGAGCAAAGGCGAATTGACCATGGCCATTCGACCTGGCCTTTGGAGGGCTCTACCGACCTCAAACCATAGCAGTATTCCATTGACATGGCTGATCGTTTCAGTTCCTCTATCGATAGACTGTGAGGCTCCTCGAAGAAGGGATTGCGACTTTGAAACGATGTCATGGTGCAGTCAATGCTGTGTTCACGGAAACCAAACGAGAAGACACTCTCCAGCAAGGCCGGCATACATTGATGGTACGATAGGATGCGTTGCATCATCTCGTACGTGACGTTCAACCTGTCCCTGGCATTGGGAGCATATATGAATCTGCGCATCATTAGTATCGCCAGGTTTCGGCTTCGGAGGTCTGCTAACATCATCCTGAAAATCGGATCCACCTTCTCCCGACCTTGAACACAGCTGAACATCTTTTGGAGGTCGTCATCGCTTCTTATCACTTTGAGTGACGATTCTGTGCATTCGTTAATGACGGCATCTGGGCCAGTTCACCAGGGCAGTAACTCACGTCGACCTGGAGACTGGAGCTCGAGAAAGTCTACTGTCGCATCTTGCTCGCCGCAGAATATGCGTGAGGATTGTCGATGAAGCTCTTGTCGTAGACCATCGAGTATAAGCAAAGGTAGGCCTGGATGAACGAGGTTGCAAGGATAAGAAGCCTTTTGGTCGCATGATCGTTCTAGAGTCTCCATCAGCAGCAGCGGTGATATTTTTCTTTCTAGCAAGATCGAAGACACGTAATCGAGATGGCTGCAGCTCCAGGGTTTCTTGATGCCATCTCATGTATGTCTCCTGGAACGGGGGCAGGACAACATAATCGTTGTCGTGAAACTGTGGCTAAGCAGGCTGAGCGAGGGTTGCAGGCAAAATGCAGGTCGCAGCGCCCCGCCACGTCGAGCACGTCCAATACACAAGATCACCTTACCATCTCGCCTCCCATCACATGTATAGAACGTAATTATCTTGCTTCTGAGGTATAGAACTACGCCTTGCATGGCGGTCACAGCGCCACTTCCTGACCACTGACCAGACCCTCAGGAAGCCAGCAACTCCGTATTGCATCCAACCAGTGTTCGCCACATCGAGAACGAGACGAAGCCGCTCAAAGCCGCTCAAAATCTACCGAGGCGCATATGGATCGTCACTCGTCCTCCGTTTCAACAGTTCGTTCTTGGTGCGCTGTTACGATATCAGATTGTGTAGGCCAAAGCTCGCCTAGTTCGAACGTACCTGCTCCGATACGTTTGATGGTATGTTGAACTTGTAGAGCCCATTGACATGCTGATACTTCTCATGAGCACAATCATTGGTTTATATCAGGCCCGAAGTCATACCTCCACATTGAAGTGATGGTCAGAGTATCCCGGGAAAGTCTCCCGCAGAAAGGTCGTAACAATCGTGCTCGTAAGGTCGTAGTCTGAGACCTCAACCCGGAGCATAGGCATGTTGGGAGATGCTTGCGGTGTGTTGAACAACACTTGGAAAACACGTGGACTCGAAAGCTTGAGTGGTGCACAACTGCCTCGCTGGCTACGAGTTGCAGCCTTATTATACCTTTGGGGCACATGTTCGCCCTGTTGCGGAGCCCTGTACACAATTACATAGTGACCGGTGAGAGTATCGTCCAATCACATGCTGCGACTTTTTAGTCATCCGATACCAGTGATGGAATACCAGAAGTGACGCCATCCACCCATCGGGGAGGCCCGTGGTGGTTAGAATGGATTCTGAGCTTGAACTGATAAAGTTTTGATGGTGTTAGTGTGCGATACCATAACCTTATCTCGCTATGCTTGCTTTGTCCAGGCCGACTCGGTCTCCAGCCAGGTCTTGAAATCCTTCATGAAAGGATACCTCTTCCGTGTGGCTTCGACATCTGTGCCGAATTCTGTGCCAGTCCACCACTTTAGCATGATGCCCAATTGTTCCCAGAGCATCCATCTCAGCACCACGGCGAGCCACGAGTAGGTCGATGGAATCTCCTGGCCGGTCACCTCTTTGAAGATCGAGGCTGCTTGCCTCGGAGAAATGTCGTCGCCAGCGAGCTCGATCGCCACGTTCTTGTACTCCGAAGAAGATGCGTTGATGAATGCTTCTGCGGCGACTCTGCCAATATCTTTCGTGCTGAAGCGTAGAAGCGTAACGAGTTAGCAGGGGCTCAGCTGAGAAATGGGGCTCTGTACATCTATGCTTACCTGACATGCTTCACTTTGTTGTCGAGACCATTCAGGCGCCACATACCCATGAAAGCCTTCCCTATGAAACCAGGCTCCAGATTCTCGAAGAAGGCTACTGGCCGGAGAAAAGTCCATGTCGCGCCTTGAGAGCTTGCTTTGGCTTTCTGTTCAATATCCTTTTCGATGTTGAATTTGCTGGCAAAGTGTGGAATAGGTGTCGGATCAGTGTCGCCTTGTGCGCCACGATCTGTTGCTGTGAAGACTATATGCTGTACACCAGCAGCTAGAGCGGCCGTCGTCATCGCCTTGCCCTGCACCTCTTCTTTCTTTGCGCCTGCATCACAGCCATCAGCGGATCATCAATGCACTGTTGAGGATAGGAAGCTTACCTCCAAGCGGCATAGTGACAGAGAATAGGCCCCACGGCTTCTCGACTTGCTTAAAGATCTGCTCCGCATTGTCGAAATCACCTTGGATGACCTTGACGCCCTTTGATGCAAGTGCTTTCGCGCCTCCCGACGATGGGTTGCGGGTCACAGCATAGAGCTCGAATGGCTGCGAAGACTTCTCCAGTAGTGCAGCGATAAGACCGCCACCTTGCTTTCCAGTCGCGCCAGTGACCACAAGTTGTCGAAGTCCGCTCATGTTGCTGGCTGGTGCTAAATGTTCTGGAGAAATGATGAAAACGATGGTGGTGGTGGTGGTGGTGGTGTGTGGATATGAAGGCAAGGAGCTGATGGCTAGAAGTGTGAGAGTACTCCCTACCTCTTATACCGCTGCTGCCGCCACCACCACAGTTGATGAAGACGACAATATGGGCAACGGAGTGTCTGCTGTCCCGCTCGCAGAATCGCTGTCGTGCCTATGTGATGAGGCTCAAGTTGCGGCTCTCAAAGGACCCCTGCTCGGAGCGTGGTTGCTCCAGGTGGACAGCCTCTGCTCTAGCTCCAGTGCTGATTGGCTGCGTAATAGCTCGGACGAACACAAACGCCGTCCCTTTCATTTTTCACCTCGTCTCTCTTCAAGATCTACAACTACCTTATACATGTACATGTATGCGTAGGTACATTATGAAACCATCAAGTCGCCGCCGTTTCGACAAGTTCCGCGTATTCGACCATCTTCCTTGAAGCTCCCTAGCTACGGAGTTGGTCTATCCTACTGTCCATACTGATAAGGCGCGTCCAATACTCGAGCGACGCACGAGCGTCTATTTTCCGCCCGGTCTTGCCGAAGGGCCTCCATGACCTCAGCAATACGACATCGATCGCCGTGGCAGATACGATGCGCGCTGGATACATCGGCACCATGAACGGCATGAAATCGTTATCGAAAAAGTTCTCAGATACCCACGTGCTGCATTCGGGAAGATTCTTGGCGTGTTGATATTCTAGTCGTCGGTACTGCAGAGGAACATGGTCATCGATGATAGAACTCTATTCTACAAGACGATGCGAACTCCATAGGCCAAGTACTGGCTTCCTTGATACGTTCTTTTCCTTTCAACTGCAACGCAAAATCAAAAACCACCGACATGGCGAACATCATCAAGAAAGTTGAAGCGAAACTGGGAGACCATCCCAACGCGAGTGCTGACCCAAATGTTAATCCGACTTCGGGCACTGGAAAAGGCGCAAATGATGGCAATGGTCGGCGGCTACTTTCATACACAAAGATTGATTGTCTTGCGTAGCTAACCCGCACTGCCAGATCCACACAAATCTTTTATCCAGAACAAAATCGAGGCCGGTCAGGGGAATGGTTCAGATAAGGACTCATCTGTGAGAGCTGGCAGCACGACTAGCGGAGATACGGTCTCTGCTGGTTCAGCGAGCGGCGCACTCGGAGGTCGAGATGGAGGATTGTGAATGTGATTCAAACGCTGCTTCCCTTGAGTTGGTTACTACGGTCGCCGAGTACACTATGCAGACAGCGTACCTCGAACAGTTGTTGGTCTGGGATTGCCATGAAATGGCGTCGACGGGACACTGGGGTGTTGCGTCTTATGCAGGAACACCTCCAATAACGAAGTCGAGCGGGCAACTTGTTACTACGATCCTCGACTTGATTGGTACTAAAAAGTATACGCTAGCTAACGTTCATTTCTGGCGGTGCCACCTCCTTGATTGCTACAGCGGTACATATGTATCTTGGTACGTCTGGCGAAGAGGTGGGGTCGGTACATGTAGATGAGCATGCCGTACCTCAGCCTCGATCCTCCATCGGTAAGATATTCTCAAATATTGTCCTAGCACTCTTTCTGTAACTCAAGCACATTTCATTGCCACGTCCGGGGACCGAGCTTACGTACAATGGCTCCAAAAAGATATGCACTCATTACGGGCGTCGCCAGTGGTGGTATGGGAGAAGGCCACATGAAAGCACTTCTGGACCGCGGTATCAATGTAGTTGCCACGTCGATCGACATGAAACTGCTGGAAAGTTTGGACACGGATTCCTACAAGGACTCAGCAATGGTTTACCGTCTCGAGCTCGACGTCACCTCACAGGCATCGATCGCTACTACCGTCAAGAAAGTGACCGAGATCACTGGGAAGAGGCTGGACTTTCTCATCAGTGTGTTACAATACAGCACTGTTGACCAATGCCTGAGCTGACACTCGGCCGTGATGTCGCAGACAATGCTGGCTATGGATACTACATGCCGTTGCTGGACGTAGATCTAGCCAAGGCAAAGAGACAATATGAGGTCAACGTCTGGGGTGTTCTCGCCGTCACCCAGGCTTTCTTCCCATTACTACGAATTGCTAAAGGTACCGAGTGGCCCTCGAAAGGCTGGCAAAGAGTACGCTGATGGATAATGTAGGTGTTATTATCAACCAATCCAGCATGGCTGGCATCCAAGGTTTCAATCGACCGTACAGTAAGTCAGAGGCATTCACCGTGCAACGCCCCCAGCTGCAACCACTAACGCATAACAGTGGGCATCTACTCGAGCTCGAAGGCAGCAGTGTACAGTCTGAGCGACTACTTGCGGGTTGAGCTCGCTCCGTTCGACATCAAAGTATGCTGTCAGCACTCGAAGGGTCGACACTGGTTCTGACTGTATCGCAGGTTGTCACTTTAGTCACGGGCGCTGTCAAAACCGAATTCTACAACAACATCAAAGAGGGTGGCAAGGCCGTAAATCTACCTCCCAACTCGCCTTACGATCCAATCCGGAAGCACATCGAGACAATGATGAATGGTTCCCTTGCTGGGACGAAAGGTCACGACCGGTTGCAAGTGACGCGAAGTACGTTGGCATCGGCGCTCCCATACTCGTGGTTCAGCACACGATATGTGCGAAGAGGTTTCGGCGCTTTCAGGATATGGCTGATGCATCTGCTCCTACCGGTCTGGCTGATTGATCGATGGGCACGACAAGCAGGCTCACTGGACAAGCTGAAGAGGATGTTGGCGACGTGATGGCTGATTGAGAAGAGGTGTAGCATGTTTTGGGTTCACGCACTCTCCCGATCAATTTGACAGCTTCCGCGCTGGATGTCGTTCACTGAAGACGCCGCCGTTATCGACAAGACAGCGAGATTCTTCCAAGCCACTGGAGAAGCAGATTTCCTCCATAGCCCGGTGACCTGCCTCGGGCTTGATGTCTGCATTGAAAGAGCGTTGTGCAGGCCTTTCAATGCAGAGCGGCAACTAAGAGTCTCATCGTACGCCCCCTCAACATTACCGTCATATAGCATGTATATCTCGTAGCTTACAACACGATGTGGACCACGTCGTGCTGTGCCTCGGGTAAGGATCTTTCGCCGTCTCGTCGCCGATGTTCCGCCTCGTGCAACCCCATCTTGAGTCAGATGAAGGTCGTGTCCACGAGGATTCGTGATCCCGCTGGGCGTACACGCCTTGCATCCATGCACATTCCGTCTGCGACAGCCCCACCAGATATGGCGTGCTCCCTGGCTCCTCCACAACAACCGCGATTACCGTCTTGGAGGAAACGGCTGGCTTGGCCATGCGACTAATGAATCAGGCGCATCTCAAGAAGCTTATCATCTATATCGACACCTTTACCTTCTTCTCGACCTTCTCACTGGTCTCTAGCTTCTCCAACCTCGTTGTGACAGCTCAACACCGAAGCCATACGCAACAGCAGTGAAGAGCACAACATGGCGAGACTAAATGGCACGATCAGGGCATACCTGTTTGGCTACTTCCTTTGCTTGGTACGAACTTCCCGTGAGAATGATTTCCAAGACCGTCTAGCTAACGAGTGGCAGCCCGGGTTTTTGTTTGGATATGACACCGGAATTGTCGGTATGAACAGCTCCTCGTTATGCACAGACACACGAAGAACTCACATGTGCTACAGGCGGTGTCCTGACTTTAGAGTCCTACGAGCGTGACTTCGGCTATACTGACACAACAACCGTCAGCGCCGTCATGGTATCGCTACAGAACGTTGGCGCATTCCTCGCCGCCATATCCATCTTCACCATCTCTAAGCGATTCGGCCGGCGCAAGACCATGATGATCGCCTGTTGCATATTCTCCACTGGTGTCATCCTGCAGGTTGTACCATCTGGTTCGCTGGCTTGCTTTTACGTTGGCCGTTTTGTGGCTGGCCTTGGTCTAGGTTCTGCTACTGCCGTGGCCCCCAGTTACAATGTCGAGATGTAAGCACTCATTGATGTGAGCGTTCAAAGTCCGAGTAGCTACTAACCTTCTACCTTTTGTACATAGGGCGCCAAAGGAGATCCGCGGTCGATTGGGAAGTGGCGTGCAATGGCTTTTTGCCCTAGGCGTGATGATTAGTTACTGGGTGAGCGATCGTGCTCCTGCGTCTGGGCATATCCTGCCTTAAGAGACTGACCGTCGTATAGATTGATTACGCTGTCGCGACGACACTCCCGGTCAGTTCCAAGCAATGGCAGATACCTGTTGGGCTCCAGCTGGTTCCACCAGTAGTCATTGTCCTCGGCCTCATCCCCTGCCACGAGTCTGTGCGATGGCTGGTGAAGAAGGATCGTATCGAGGAAGCATGGGCGAGCTTAAAGTGGATTCGTGCCAATGACGGTTAGTTCTGTTCTGTTCCTCTTCAAGGCGCCTTACTGACCTCCTATATGCAGGCCCAGAGGTCAGAGCCGAATTTGAGGAAATCAAAACCGGTCTCGCCGAAGAGTACCGTGCCAGTGCTGGGTTCACCAAGCGCGAGCTTCTTGAACCGGCCAACCGCTACCGACTGCTTCTCGGCACGGGACTTTTCTTAGGACAACAATGCACTGGCATGACTGCATTGGTATGAGACTGAAGGGCAAACCCCTGTTTTGACCGAGACATACGCTGACCCTTTTGCCTTTCTATCTGCAGGCATACTTCGCGCCTCAGATCTTCACCGTATTGGTTGGTGACAACGAGTCCCAAGCCCTTCTGATCACGGGGCTCTTTGGTGCTGAGAAGGTAAGCAGTGATGCGCAAAAGTCTTCCATGTCCCATGCAACACTGACTCTTTTGTTCTGTTCTTAGTTCATAATGTGCGGACTTTACATCATCCTCGTCAGTGAGAGGTTCAACCGCCGCCCGACGTTCTGGATAAGCCCGATACTCATGGTGAGCAGCGAGGGAGCCAGGGTTGCTGCCGTATGAGACACTGCTAACTTTCTCGCTCTTCTGTTCTGCAGGCGATCTGCTTCACCATCGTCTGCATCGTCAACAAGACTGCCTTCGGTGATGGCACCGGTCCAAATGCTCACTCTTCAGGCATTGCCACTGTAGCACTGATCTTCCTGACCAACTCCATCTATCAATTCAGTTGGGGCCCGCTGTGTTGGCCGTACACTGCCGAGGTGAGTCGCTGCGAACAAGAGTAACGAGCGGTCGGAACTGACGACCATACAGATTTTCCCATCTCGCATCCGTGAGTTCGGAGCTGGTTTGGCAGTCAGCACGCAATGGTATGCTTGAATGATAGGTCCTTGCATCTGGAACAATGCTGACGCTTGTTTTCACTGTGTTTAGGCTCTTCAACTTTCTGTTCTCGCTGGTCACGCCGTAGGTTCCGTTCCGGAACTGAAGTCTTGAATGTTTGCTAACATTTCTCTCAGATACATGGTCAACTCGATAGGCGCATACGTCTTCCTGTTCTACGCTGCCTTGGACCTCATCATGGCGCTCATGGCGTTCATCTTCGTCAAAGAGACTAAGGGAAGATCTATCGAGGAGATGGAAACGATCTTCAATTCCGTGGCAGCATTCGATGTCAATGAGGCCAGAAAGAGAGGTGCCGAAGAGAACGATGCCGAGATCATCGAAAGCCTTGCTACGGCTAAGGGAACTGGGACTGATTTGTAGAACAATACTTGTCAGATGTAATCCGAGAGTAGATACCGTCACACCGAGTAGTACCTTCTACCACCACCCCTAATCCTTGTTGAAGTCTATAACGATCCGGCCAGCGATTTCGCCGCGCCTCAGCTGTTGCACACTTTCCGCCCATTGAGACTTCCCTCGTACCTCATGGATAGGCTTGAGAAGCCCTCGCCTCGCATATTCCAGGCATGCCGCAGTATCTTGCATTGTTCCTACGAGCGAACCGATGATGTGAAGGTTCTTGAATACGAACGTGCTGGGTTCGCTGCCGAGTTGGACCGTGCCAGCCGGTGGCAGAGCGATGACCATAACGCGGGCTCCTTTGCGGTTTCCAACGTAGTCCAATGCAGCTGTTCAGGAACTCTGGTCAGTCCGAGCATTGAGGTAGGCACGCAGCTGACGTACTCTTATATGCTTGATATGCGGTCACTACCACTCCGTGGACACCGATGCCGTCTGCGATCTCGATGACCTTGGCAGCAACGTCTTTCTCTTTCGTGAAATCGACGAATGCCTCAGCACCCACCTCCAGACTTAGCTTCTCTTTAGCTTCACCACCGTCGATCACTATTGGCCGCATGCCCATTGCTCTTGCCAATGACCGTCAGCTAACGAGAACGTAGTCTATGCCCACAAAATACTCACTTTGCCAGTTGCACTCCTTGTATGCCAACACCACCTCCGCCACCAGGGAACACAACCCAATTCGATGGCTTCAGCTGTGACTCAACAAGAGCGCGGTGCATTGTTGATGCACTACACATGATCGGACCTGCCATCTCATCGGATACACCGTCGGGAATCCTCGAGGTGTAGATCGCTGGTTTGGTCAGATACTGCTGATATGTGCCTGGAGTGTGGAGACCAGTTTGGAGAGCCTACGCAGACCAGAGTCAACATTGTCCCTAACATCAAAATCTCAAACCCCAGATTCATCATAGGCTTACCCCATCGCAGTAGTTTTCTCGGCCATTCCAGCAATCTTCGCAGTTGTGGCAGACATCGTGGAGCGGCTTTACGCCTGCACGATCACCCACTTTCCAGCCTCTGACATGCTTGCCCACCTGTACGACGACACCAGCTCCTTCGTGACCGGCACAGCGAGTACCAAACTCCGACATCTTTGGGATGCCCCAGTCGTTCAGCCTGTCTGCTTATGAGGACTATGACGTCTGGAGTGGAGGGGAAAATCCGCTCGTACATGTAATGGACATCGGACATACACAGTCCAGTGCAGTTCAGGCGGATGAGGAGCTCATCGTCCCCTGCCATGGGTCAGCTACCGTCACGGCGCATGCTTCCTGTTCGCACTCACTAGGCACTGGAACGTCAAGCTCCTGCACTTCGACTCTGAAATCGGAGCCCTCGTTGACGACAACACCTGCAATGCCCTTCTTGGGGATCTCTTCAGCCATCTTGGTAATGTGTACAAATAATAAGAAGATTGAAGAGATACGACAGCAGGAGGAAATGGTTGGAAGGAACACGAATTTGATCGACAAAACAATACATGTACACAGTCCTACCTCATCAATACGTGGGGCTCCAGGGGAAAGGAAAGGAGAGGCGGGGTAGGTATGATGCTGCCGAGCAGTCATACAGCCGGGTGGCGTGGAGCTGTCAGTCCGAATTTGTGGTATGCGTTCTCATTTTCTGGTTGTCGAACATGCAAGCGGTAATTTTATCCACGTGAAAGAGCTTCTGAAATTGCTCACGTGCTAGCTTTGGAAGGTGTGCCGACTAGTGTTTCGCCGCACCTTCACTTCTTCACGACACGCGTCCCACGCGACTACAAACACAACACTACGTGGTCGTGTTGATGCTGCGAACGTAACGTTAGCACAACCAAATCAGCAAGGAAAAAATTGACTCACTTGATCTGGATCGTCTTCGTCTGAAGGTATTCTATGAGTCCCTCGAGGCCGCCCTCTCGACCGTAGCCGGACTGCTTGATACCACCGAAAGGAGTATCAGGTCCAGGGAAATACCAGTCACTGGAGAGTGGAGAGAGAGTCAGCCGTCGTGTTTTTCATGGCTAGACACGTATTCGCGACTTACTTCACGGCGATGGTGCCGGCTTCGATCTGGCGAGTGACCCGGAGTGCGCGGCTGATGGACTCAGTGTACACGCAAGCTGTACCGTGTGTTAGCATAGAGATTCCCCAACTGGAAGGGTGCTGGCGTACCAGAAAGGCCAAAGACGGTATCGTTCGCCATCTCGATCTGTGCGATATATCAGTATGATGACACGAACCACGCAATCTGGAGATACTCACGGCCTCCTCTTCGGTCTTGAACGTGTGGACAGTGACGACCGGCCCGAACACCTCCTCTTGCACGATTCTTGAGGTGTTGGGTGTCTGCTTGAAGATGGTAGGCTCAACGTAGAGGCCATCTTTGCCGCGTCGCACACCTCCTGTGACAAGCTTGCCCTCCGCCTTTCCGACCTCTGCCGAGCATCTCTAGTCAGCATGTGTTATGATCGGGACGATACATGCTTTTCCTCGTACCGATCAGCTCCATCACCCGCTCATACTGCTTCTTATCCGCAATTGGCCCAATATGAGTTGTCTTCAGTGTGGGATCTCCAATCGCATCGCCGCTCGAAACCTTCTTGAAGCCGTCCGCGAGGCCTTCGATAAACTTATCCGAGATCGACTCCTGCACGAAAACGCGAGACGCCATCTATTACAAAGTGTCAGTATCTTACTTGCTATGCAATCCAACCACGGAACGCTTACGGCGCAGATCTGTCCAGTGTTCGCCAAGATGCCCTCCATGGATCTGGTCACGAGTCAGCCCTGCAGACGATGGATCCAACGAGAACAAGGATAACTTACTTCTCTACAGCAAGATTCAGGTTGGCGTCCTCGAATATGACCGACGGCGACTTGCCACCCAGCTCCAGAGACACTCGCTTGAGGTTGCTCTTCGCCGCGTGCTCTTGGATCTTGCGACCTGTGGCTGTGCTGCCAGTGAACGCAATCTGCCTGATTTCCATATGGGCAGCCATAAGTTGGCCGGTCTTGCCTCCGCCGTTGACGATGTTGATGACTCCTGGAGGGAAGACCTCCTTGATCAGAGCTCCGAGAGCAAGCGTTCCCAGTGGAGCCTTCTCGCTGGGCTTGTACAAGAACGTGTTGCCTGCTGCGAGTGCAGGCTGTAACTCCATCAGCAAACCACTGTCGGAAGCATCAGGGTCGACTTACGGCTGCCTTCCATCCGAAGAGAACGGCGCTCACGTTCCAGGCGCCGATGCCCGAGCAGACTCCAATCGGCTCTCGCTGAGTGATCTTGTACCTACGCGAATGCGTTAGCTAACGGTAGATCCCCGGCCAGCACGCTTGTATCTGCTCACTTTCCAGCCGAAGTAGGGTATGAAGTCTCTCCGTGGATCTTGTCTGCTAATCCAGCATAGTAGTCGAACAGGTCGGCACAGACCCCATAACCCCTACCGATTCAATCAGCGAACGTTGCCATTTTATCTATGCCAGAGAGCTAAGATCCCACATTGCTTGAGTGCCGATTGCAGAGCCCATTGTCTTGGTGTCCAGACCTGCGATCTCTTCTGCCTTCTCTCTGATCATGTCTGCGAATTGCCGCATCTTCTTGGCCCGGACGGTTGGATCTGTCTTGCCCCAGTCGCCCTTGAAAGCTGCCTTTGCGGCAGCCACCGCAGCGTCGACATCAGCTTCGCCGGCACTGGAAATCTTGTCCGATACTAGTGAGTCGTCCACAGGGTTGTACACCGTAAGGTATTCGCCGGACTTAGCGTCGACAAACTCATTGTTAATGAACAGTCGCGTCTCGAAGGAAGCCATTTTGTACAGTAAGTAAGTTTTGTTGCGTGGATTCAAGAGAACAACTGCAGTTGGAAACTATAAGTAGAACTACAAGAAGAAGTTTGCCAGGCCACTCTCCATCTACGATACAGCTAGATTTATAGCCGAGGGCAAACATTGATCTACTATCTGTAGCCCTGGAGATCCTAATTGCTAACTTGTTTGGGTGGATCGCTGCGTTCTTCTTTCTCCATTCATCTCGTGGAGCAACCGGCTGAGCTTCAGCCTTCTGACACGAAGAAGCTCCGCATATGCTGAGCAGTGATCCCCGCACTCACACGACCTCGACTGGCTAGACCGGCATATAGAGATGCAGCCTTTCCTCGGAGTCGGCGAATGAATTCCTTGAAGAAGACAACGATGCGTGGGCTAACTCTAGCCAACATGACCACGGAATCTCAAGTGTCCGATTGCGAGGCTGTGGTTTCATACCCTCAATAGGCTGTTGTTCCGCTTCCTCGCGGCAGACGACGCTTTCGTATCCAGTGGTTTGTTACGAGCTCCCCTCACTGCCTGGCAACGGTCCTCGTTGAGCTCGGTCGACCTGCTTGAACCCCATCAATCGACCCACCTGTCCCTGCAGGATGCAGAGGTGTCTCCATGCGGGGGACTGCAGTCGGTTGCATGATGAAGCTCTCCCCTTGATGTCATCGTTTTGTCTGGAAAGTTGTCTGCTGAAATATGTACTGTTGATATGTAAGGCACGTACAATACTACTCTTTGAGCCACAAATCTACACCCCATTCCTTCCTGAAATCTATCGATCTGCCTGTACCGTCCGGTCTTTCCAGATCATCGAGTGCTTTCATATCTTCGTCCGAGAGCTTTCGAATGGCAAAGTTGGCCTTGATTCGCTCTGTCATGGCGTCAGCATATCAGCGACATGATGAACACTTGGGTAGCTGACCTTCGTTGCCACTCTTTCCAAGCGGCACAGTCCCTCGCTGTACAGCCCAGCTCTGCAGTAGTTGACCGACGCCCATACTGTTCTTTTCGGCCAGCTGCTTGACCGTTGGGTCATGAATTAGTGTGGCACCATCTGCCTTCTGACCCGCGAACGGAGAGAAACAGCTGGTAACAATTCCGTGTTTCTTGCCAAAATCGACAACATCCTGGTTAGGAAACCACGGATGAGCCTCCACCTGATTCACACTGATTGGTATTGTGGTGTGAGGTATCAATGCCTTGAGGTCTGCAATATCGAAGTTCGACACTCCTATTGCTCGAGCCTTGCCCTTCTCTACAAGCTTCTCCATGGCCTTCCATGTCGGTACAATCGATCCCTCGGGATGTCCGCCGGCGCGAGCAATGGGTTCACTCGTCCATTGCCAGTCGATAATCAAACCCCCATCGTCAGTAAGCGCCATGCCCTTCTTCGCCATGGGAGCTTGATCCTGTGCCGCGGCATCGTTCAACGCTTCTAGAGAGATCGGCTTGAACGCACAGGGCCAGTGTAACAGCAAACAATCGATGTAATCGGTTCCCATACCCTGCAAGATCTTGTCACAGCATACTTCCACGTAGTCCGGATGGTAGAAGTTTGGCCAGATCTTGCTACAGATGAAGACTTCGGATCGAGCGATGCCGTACTCTCGTATAGCTTCTCCGATTTCGCGGTCAACACCGTAGAACCAGGCGCATTCCAGATGTCGATAGCCTGCGTCGAAGGCAACTTTGAGAGCCTTCTTGATCCACTCTGGGTTGGCTGGGTCGGTAGGTCCACCTTCGAATGCCCACGTGCCGAAACCAACAGAAGGTATACCTGCAGTCTTGCCACCAGCGACCTGAATTGGGAAGGAGCGAGGCAGTGACATTGCGATAGTAATTTATTACCTTCGGCGTGCTCACCTTGTGAACATGAAGTAGATCATTGCAGAGCTGTATATATCAGGCGGATTGTCCTCCGCCATGGTGCTTTTGCTCGGTGTCTCGAACTCATGCAAGCGGGGTAGGTGGCAGAGCTGGATGAGAGTTTATTCCCACGATGCCGTGCAGACGAGGCATTTTGGTGCAGACTGCTCAGGTTGGACTTGAAGTCCATCAGAGGGACACCCATGGAAATGGGTTTCTGTTTTTCTGAATACTGTGGTCGGTGGTCAGGGAGGAAGCTGAAGTGATAAGAGCACACAAGCTTGGAGGCTTCCGAATTGCGGCCGCATAGGGCTGCCAATCTTCAGTCACACTCACCGTTCCTGTTTCTGATGATTCAGAAGATGTTGACATCAGTTTCCATACACTATTGCACACGCCCTATGTCAGCAGAAACGACGTGGGTGGAACACGCTGTGCAGACACTCTGACGAGGCTCACTAAGCACGGTCAGCCGCACGATAAGATACGATGAAAATGTACAGATCAAACCCTGCTGCACTGCTAGCGGTGAAAGACTGCAGTATCGATACTCTCCATGCACGCCGTAGCTGATCAGGTGGTGAGTATTGGAGAAGCGTTGGAGACTTAACAGCAGTGCCTTTCGCCAGTCATTCCGTTCACATTCGTCCAAGGATCCCAAGTTCGTCCTCGCTACGTCCATCACCATGGCCCAGAAGATCGTGATTGTCCTTGGCTGCGGCCCAAACATCGGCACTTCAACGGTTAAGACGTTTCGTGCGGATGGCTACAAAGTCGCCTATGCATCGAGAAAATCAGACGAGAACGCCAGCGACGATATGACGCTAGCCTTGAGGTGCGACCTCTCCCAGTCCAAATCCGTGGAAGAGCTTTTCGAGACCGTCCGCCAGAAATGGGGCGAACCATCAGTCGTCGTACATAACGGTACGTCGTGTCGAGTCCACAGCGTTCTTGTCCTCAGATATTGGCAGCGGATTGAGCTGAGGGATGTTAGGTTACGCTCATTACGCCACGAAGCCAGAAGAGTCCTTCAACATCCCTACCGAGACGTTCGAAGAACAACTTGCAATCAACTCCACCAGCGTCTTCCTGGCCATCAGAGAGATGGTTGCCGGGTCCGCTAAGCTAGCCGGACCAAAGACCTTCATCTTCACTGGAAACCAGTCCAACGAGGGAGGTGTGCCAGGCTGGCTAAGCCTGGGTGTGGGCAAGGTGTCGAGTGCTTATATGATCGAACTGGCCGACAACGTATATCGAGAGCAGGACTTTCGGTACGAGCATCCTTGGGACTTCTGGTCTGATGAAAACTGATGTCTCACAGTTTCCATTTCGTGGACGAACGAACGCCGAAGGGAAAACCGATGTTTGTAGGCCTCGGAGGGCAGGCTCATGCTGATATGTTCCTGAGTCTGGCGGAGAGGGAGGTAGAGCTGCCTTGGCTGGTGACCTTCGTCAGTGGTAAGGGGTACGTGGAGTTTCCTCGTAAGCTCATCTTGTAGTTTGGAGACAGCAGTGCATTCTCCATATATTCTAGCCATAGTGGATATCGAATTGCAAGGTGTACACACTGCGCTACTGTTCAGTCAAACTTCGAAGGGCAGAGACTTCCATGACATATCAGAAGACAATCGCGCCGATGTCGATCCTGATCAATGAAAATCAGTCCTACCTGTACTAGTGAGCTGTGCTGCGTGATATCGTGAGGGTAGGGTCTACAGGATGTTTCGTCGTGCGCCAAGAGGAACCTCTTCAGCACCTGATGCTCAAAACCACGGACATTGCGAAGCTCAGCATGTTAGAGAACACACACACCTCGAGGGTAGACCATGGTATATCAATGCAGGAGATTGAAACCCGAAGGCAAGAAGAGTCCGTCGAGGAGGAAGTGAATGTAGTTAGACTCATTCTCGGCGGCCTTGGCCCGGAGCTAGTGAGCTCTTCCGAGAATTTTTGGAAACTGCATATGCAAGAAGAGATCCATAACAGACTTTTATATCACAAAATACTCTCCAAGATGGCGAACCAAAAGAAAGGTCTCAGCCGGCGCATGACCAAGCAAGGTCCGCCGCCCAATCTTGAAGAGAGATCACAATCCAAAAAGCGGAAGCTTGCTGCACCAGCCAAAGGCGCCGTGAAGAAGCAGAAAGTTCAAGACCAAGCACCTGCTAGGAAGTTCGCACATACGAATGGCGTTCCGAATGGTGCAAAGAACTGGGCAGGAAAGACATCATCCAAGGGCAAGTTCTCAGTGGCGCCCGGAAAGAATGTACCGGCGAAGAAGCCTACTGCAATGGTTGCAGACGAGGACGATGGAGGGGTCAACATTTTCTCCGATGCCAGTGGTGACGGGATAGACGATCCCGATGTGATGGAGGACGAGCTGGATGGAATAGAGGAGGCGGATTTAGACGATCTGGACGACGATGAAATGCAGGAGGACATGGACGACTTCGCCTTGGCGCCGTCCGGCTCGGAAGACGAAGACGTGGTAGATTCAGATGAGGAGGTACGGAAGGGTATGTGGTCGGAAGACGAGGACTCGGATGCGGAAGAGGTACTTACGGCTGCCAATATCGCGGGTCTCACGCAAAAGCTGGACAATCAGCGAGCGCAAGAGGAGAAGGATGCAGAAGCAGAATTGCAGGATGATGCGATGCAAACGAACATAGCAGCAGCCGATATCCCCGATTCGGAAGACGAAGACGGACAGAAGGCGAACATCTTAGCGCCAGACCTGCAATTCCTGCGAACACGAATCACCGAGACAGTGCGAGTCTTGACCAGCTTCAGTGAGCTACGCGATCCAGAACGAAGCCGTGCGGACTACACACAGGCTTTGCTGAAGGATATATGCGCCTACTACGGCTACTCACCTTTCCTGGCCGAGAAGCTGTACTCGCTCTTCCCACCCCAAGAGGCCCTCGCATTCTTCGATGCCAACGAGTCGCCTCGACCAATGGTCATTCGCACGAACACACTCCGTACGCATCGAAGAGATCTCGCCCACAGTCTCATCAACCGCGGTGTTACTCTCGAGCCAGTTGGCAAATGGTCAAAAGTTGGTCTGCAAGTATTCGAGTCGCAAGTCCCGCTCGGCGCCACGCCGGAATATCTAGCTGGTCACTACATCTTACAAGCCGCATCGTCCTTTCTACCCGCGATGGCACTTGCGCCGCAGGAGCACGAGCGAATATTGGACATGACGGCTGCTCCTGGTGGCAAAACTACTCATCTGGCCGCCTTGATGCGGAACACCGGCTGCATCTTCGCCAACGATGCGAATAAAGACCGTGCTAAAGGTCTGATTGGTAACATCCACCGCATGGGCGTCAAGAATACTGTCGTATGCAACTACAGCGCGCTGGAGTTCCCGAAGGTCATGGGTGGCTTCGATCGCGTCCTGCTCGACGCGCCGTGCTCCGGAACTGGTGTCATCGCCAAAGACGCAAGTGTGAAGACAAACAAGACTGAAGCTGACTTCCTCCGACTACCGCATTTGCAAAAGCAGCTCCTCCTGTCCGCGATCGACTCCGTCGATCACGCTTCGAAGACTGGCGGCTACATCGTCTACTCCACTTGCTCCGTTACCGTCGAGGAGAACGAGCAAGTGGTGCAGTATGCACTCAACAAACGCCCGAACGTCCGCCTCGTATCCACTGGCTTGATCTTCGGCAAGGAAGGTTTCGTCAGGTACAACAACAAACGCTTTCACCCGAGCATGAAGGATACGCGGAGATACTACCCACACGCTTACAACGTCGATGGTTTCTTCGTGGCCAAGTTCAAGAAGACTGGGCCTACGCCTGCCGGTGCTGTGAAGGCGCAAGGAACGGCTGCGGAGGAGAAGCGGCAGGCGAATGGTCTCGATATGGATGATGAGGTCGCTGCTGATGAGCACGTGGATGAAGAGGATGGCGGTGTTGATTTAGAGGAGGGCGCCAATGGCTTTGGAGGCTTTGAGGATGATGACGAAGATGAGGAGATCATTCAGCGGGCCCTGAAGAGGCAGATGCGCAGGAAGGGGATTGATCCGAAGGCTGTCAAGAGTAAGGCTGTGAAGAGCTTGAGCCGATGATTTGAGTTTAGGTGATTGATAACAAGCCCGATCTACTGGCGCCCTACCACAAGCCACGGCCACTTTCCGCTATTCAAGTCCAAAATCAACAGTACAAAGGTTCCAGTCGGCTAAGCACGAACAGACTAGGAGACTGTTCAAGTGCAAGATCATCGATGGTCCGGACTTATCGCTTTTAAGCACAGGCCGAGCCCAGTACGATCGACTTGCTTTAATGCCATGAACCGAATCCGTGTAGCCTAAAAACTTTCCTACTCCGAGGAGTCCTCGAAGCACCAGCGTATCAAGACACGGCACGCCCATACACCCTCCAGCATCTCGCAAGAAACAGCAAAGCACCATGGCCACCCTCACCGACAGTGAAGCAATCATCTCCACCATAGTCCGCTTCGTCCAAGCCCTCGACGACAGCGACGCCTCCCTCCTCGCCTCTACATTAACCGACGATATGGTCATGGACGTCACCGCCTTCAACGGGCCCTTGAACACCGCCTACCCGATCTTCGAGGGTAGAGACGTGGTCGTGCCGGGGTTGATTAAGGCGACGAGTATGGATACTATGCACAGCGTGTCTAACTTTCGGGTCGAGATCCACGAGAGTGGAGAAGAGGCGGAATTGAATTGTTACGCGCAAGCGCAGCATCTACGGAAAGGGGAGGGGTTGGCGGTCGGGAAGGATGACTATTTTTTGATGGGGAATCGGTACCGGGTCACGCTTGTTCAGGACAGGGAGGGGGGGTGGAGAATTAGGAGGAAAGTTATTACGCCAGTGTGGTTTGTGGGGGATGTTGGGGTTATGAAGGTCGAGTAGGTAATTCGCCTGTTGGACTGCACGCCTCGAGAGCGAAATACTGTTACGATCTCAAGCAAACAAATCCCACATCTTCTTCGAATCATAAAACCCAACCACCTCCACCACCTCCCGTCTCTCCAAATCCACTTTGATAATCCAGCAGTAGTCCATACTAAAGTCCGCCCCGTTCTTGCCTCTCACCCCGACGCTGTGGAAGTGCACGGTAGCCCACTCGCCGTCTACGAGGATCCGGTCGAGGATCCGTGTAGGTGGTTCTTCCAGCCGCTCGTAGATTTTGTCGAGGACTTGGGTCTGGTACACTTGTTTGCCTTCGTAGCGGCCACTTAGGGGCGACGAGCCGGTGGCAGTCCAGATGATGTTGTCGGAGAGGTGGGAGAGGAATGTGCTGCCGAAGGAATCGGAGAAGAGGTGCTGGATGAAGGCGCGGGTGCGGGAGGTGGTGTCCATGGCTGTCGTGGTCATTGCTGCGTTGCTATCGTTGAAGCGGTTCATACAGACCTTCGGGGCTGTGAAGCAAAGACATGCCGGCTAGCGACGGACGAGCTGTCTCATGCCCGGACATACACGTGCTTCGATTGACCGAAGGCCGTCGATGGAGATCATCCCTCCTTGAGCGATGTTAGGGCTTGTATGTGTCGGAGGTAAGCATAAACTCCGGAGGAGCATAGTGTGCACGCGACATCACTTTCGCGCATGGCTTCTGGGCGTGACGGAACGATGGCGCTCGCTGTGTTCATGAACAATGAGTGTGTACAGACACATCCTATCTTACATCAGGAACAGCCGGCTGCGCAACATCTCTATTGATCGCTGCAGCTTGAACATCCGTGTCGGGCGTAGGTAACGCGCCTCGCTCGAACAGCCGTATCCACCATTGTGGTGGGTCCATTGGCCGTGAGCCGTTGTGTGTTGATGGGTAGATGTCGTTGAAGAAGTACCATACTGTAGAAGTTCTGTCAGCAAAGCGCATCTTAGCCGGACCCGGAGTAAACAGCTGAACTTACTGTGCCCAACCACAATCCCACAAAGCTCATCCTTCGGCCAATGCCCATGCAAGACCACATTGAACGCTATCAGCACCCAAGGCAGCCACGGCGCCTTGAACGTCAGAAGTCCTAGGAAGCTCAGTCGTACGTCGGGATTCCGCCTGCTCCAGATGTAGACCAGCGTCGAGCTCAACGTCGTTCCGAGGAATGCCTGGTTGAACAGCGGAGCAATGCAAAGGAGCGTAGTGCTGGCATAGAATAACAGCCAGCTGAAGTGCGCGAGCGACGCAGCCGACTCCTCCAGCATACGCGCATATCGCTGGATGAAAAATATGTGGAAGAGGAGGTTCAGCGATAGTGGGCCGAAGTATACGAACGTCGATAGGAGTCGCCAGTACTGCGCATCGCATTAGCATGTCCTCATACCAATACCAAATATCGTCGCCCGTACCTGCTGCTTATTGAACACCGCCCGAAAGCTGTAGAACAACTGAAAGGGCGTGAGGATCTGACACTGGACCAGCACGCCCGTCACCACCGTCGCGGTTGTCCACCATCTTGTGCAAGGCGGCATCTCGTACCACCACTGTTCTATCGGCAGACCTCCGAGCGCACCACCATCCCCTCCCCCGCCGAGCATCGCGGCCATGGTTGTGGTTCAGCGGAGATAAGGCTCGTTGGTCCGGATCGCTATCGTGTGTTGTTGTGCTGAAGGGAGAAGACAGGCTCGTTGTGGTTGTAAAGTGTGTGGTCGCTCTCCGCGTCGTAGGTATCTCAGGAAGGAAATGCGTTTGTCAGCTGCACGAGACAGCTGTTAAATATTGGTGACATCAAAGGATACGTGGGCGATTGCGGGATGCGGCTTTTAGGTTCCGCGCTAGAGTGAACAAGGCGAAGACAGTTAGGGCTCGGCAGGTGCTTCCGAAAGATCAAAAAACTGGACTTGAGCAGAAAGAAGAAGCTGCTTCATGTCTCACGCTGTAAACGACACACCCGTAACGACTACACGACTGCTCGATCTCACGAAGAGACTACAACGACCGAAACAACGCGCCGGCTACCATTGCACCGACATCTGAATAACAAATCGAGAGCGCGACGCGTCCTTCCCCTCGCGAAAATTAGAGTGCCAATCGAATCTGGCGTTTGTCAATGTCCTAAGCAAGACACGGGAGCAAGGCTGCCCGCATACACCACACCATGGCGCGCACACAAACAATAGCCCGCGCCCGCCCCAGCACAGGAGGGAAATCCGCACCCGGTCGAGGCAAAGGCAAAGGCGGCAAAGCACCACGAAGTAGTGGTGTAGGCTACAGTCCCAGCCGCAAGAAGCCACGCTACAAGCCCGGCACAGTCGCGCTGCGGGAGATACGGCGGTACCAGAAGTCGACGGAGTTGTTGATGGCGAAGCTGCCTTTTGCGCGATTGGTACGGGACCCGAACTCACGTCTACAGGGCGAGACTCTTGCTGACTGGTTGTGATGCGCAGGTTCGTGAGGTCGGTCTTAACGTGACACCCATGACATCGGACGTGATGAGGTGGCAGTCGCAGGCGATTCAAGCGCTGCAGGAGGCTTCGGAGGCTTTTCTGGTGCATTTGTTCGAGGACACGAATTTGTGCGCGATACATGCGAAGCGAGTCACGATTATGCAGAAAGATATACAGTTGGCGAGACGGATACGGGGGGCTTGGGGAGGGTTGGGTTGAAGAGGTCGCATGGAGTGGTTGGACGGGATGATGTATTGCTGTTTTGGATGAGCGATGGTGTCTGGCGTTCGTGTTGGTATGCTGGTTGGGCTTGCAGCGATATCAACGGATTGAAGAACTGGTATCGAGATCGTTGAGGAGAGAGCTACATGCAGTGTTCTGTTTCTATGTACCTTACTCTTGGCGACAATTCGCGTAATTCCCGCGTTCAAAAAATGACGTCGCCGCAGTTCAACTGCAGGTGTTTTTCGAGATATTGCATTCTTTCCACCACTTCTCCTTCATACCATATTTGACCGATAAAACTCAAGCCAGATGAAGGGACGATAACGTCCTACACGACCTTGCGAGAATGATTCCCTACATCAACATCCGTAAGCATACAAATCGCAATAGGGAAGGAACCACAGAATCGGTCATTTATTGATGACGTACCAGCGTTTGACTATGTCTCGAATCTGCTTGGAGCCTCGACCGACGAGCGTAAGTCCACGGACATACTCCTAGGAACGAAGAGTACTGACCTGCGCCAACAGTCAAGTTAATCTTCTCCTTCCTGATCTCATACCCACTCGCGGGCGTCCTAAAACGACTACCAGACGACAAGCCCTGGCTGAAGAATGTTTTCAGTATCTCGTACGCTACCATACCTAAATCTTCTCAACTAACGCTGACGTTCGTTCAGAGTCGGCGTCTTCTTCGTCATCGGCCTCTTCGATCTCTGGGGCGGCCTCTTCACCATCACCCTCGACGCCGTGGCCACCTACGCCATAGCCGCCTACATCCAAGGCCCGTACATGCCATGGATCGGCTTCGTCTGGCTCATGGGCCATATGTCCGTCAGCCACATCTACCGGCAAATGGTCAACGACCCCAGCCTAGTGGATATCACAGGCGCGCAGATGGTCATGGTGATGAAGCTCAGTGCTTTCTGCTGGAACGTGTGGGACGGGAAGCAGAAACAGGCCGACCTTACGGACGCTCAAAAAGAACGCATGCTCACTGGACTGCCATCTGCGCTGGACTATGCTGGCTTCGTGGCTTTCTTCCCTGCTCTTATGGCTGGACCGGCGTTCGATTATGTGGACTACCACCGCTGGCTCAATACGACTATGTTCGATCTTCCTGCTGGTATTGACCCGATGAAAGCGCCAGCGACCCGCAAGAGGCGCAAGATCCCTCGTAGCGCCACGCCAGCCATGTTTAAGATGGCTTCTGGGCTCGGCTGGATCCTGCTCTTCCTTCAATTGTCCAAGTATTACGGCTCAACGGTACTATTGAGCGACGAATACATGGGCTACAATTTCTTCCGACGAGTGTTTCAGATGTACATGATGAACTTCGTTGCACGAATGAAGTACTACGGTGTTTGGTCGTTGACTGAAGGCTCCTGCATCCTCTCTGGCATTGGCTACCAAGGCGTGGACCCAAAGACAGGCAAAGCAAGATGGGACCGCTTAACGAATATCAAACCTGCTGGCGTCGAACTCGCGCAGAACAGCCATGCATACCTTGGGAACTGGAACATCAACACCAATCACTGGCTGCGCAACTACATCTACCTCCGCGTGACACCCAAAGGAAAGAAACCAGGTTTTCGCGCCAGCATGGCTACCTTCGTCACCAGCGCCTTCTGGCACGGCTTCGAACCAGGCTACTACATGACCTTCGTGCTCGCGAGCTTCATCCAGAACGTAGCGAAGAGTACGCTCCCACTCACCCCTTCCTACCTTGCCCCAGCTAATTTTATCTCGCAGATGCCCGCCGCCTCCTGCGCCCCTTCTTCCTAACCTCCGACGGCAAAACGCCCAACAAGTACAAACCCTACTACGACATCTTCACCTGGTTCGTAACCCAACTCGCCTTCTGCTTCGTCACCACCCCCTTCATCCTGCTCTCGATCCACGACTCCATGCTCGCCTGGACGCGGGTGTACTTCTACTGCGTCATCGGCGTCACCGCTTGCTCTGTCTTCCTCGTCACCCCGGGTAAAGCGTGGTTGCAGCGGAAAGTCAAAGCTCGCGTGGGAAGGCCGGAGCTAAAGAGGGGCGAGAGTCAGGAGGGCACGACGTTGGGCGTGCCTAGTGAGCCGGGGCAAGAGTTTGATGAGATGGTTGATGAGATCATGGAGGAGGTGAAGCGGAGGCAGGGGAGTAGCGCGTTGCCGGATGGGCAGGAGTTGCGGAAGAGGGTGGAGGAGACGCTGCGGTCGAAGACCGGGGGAAAGGAGCAGTAGTAGCAGCTTTCCCGGGAGATCGCAATGTAGCGTTTGGTTGGAACATCAAGGTCCGTGGCTTGCTCAACCAGCCACTCCCTACCCTTATCACATCACATCACATCCCCCCAATCCTCCCCCCGAATCCAGCCCTCCACGCTCGTCAACTTCCCCACCTCCACCCCAAGCTCCTCCGGGTGCTTCATCTCCGGATCCCCGCCATGCCATCCATACTTAGTAGTATACAACCCACTCTGACTCACCTCCTCCGCCATCCACTCCTGCATACCAACCTTAACCGCGTCCTCGTACCCCAGCGGTTGGAATCGACACTGCACCCCATGCACTTTCCCCCACAGCGCGCAGAACTCCTCGTTAGTCATCAGCCCGCAGAAACCGAGCATGCTCGACCCTGGAGGCGCTTTCGGCGAGAGGACCAACGCGCGAACGAAGTGTCCGGTATCGTTGGGCGGATTGACGTACGGGATCGGTTTCCCGTTCGCGATCCCGAGGCGGCGGATCACGAAACTACCATCCTCCTGCCTCTTTGGCCCTACATGCTCAGACACGCGGTTTGAGAGGTACGAGCCCATTTGCAGGTAACTGCTCCGCTTCGCCAGCTCGGGGTAGTGCTGCTTGAGGTGCTGTTCGAAGTGGGCCTTGCCGTCGAAGTGGAGGTTCCATTTGAACTCGCCTTTGGACCATTTGGCGGTATCTGACAGGGTCGATAGCACGAAGCGATCGAGGGTCGCTAGTTGATGGGAGGCGGCGTGGATCATGTTCTTGCCGTGGACGATCTCGAGTTCCATGGCGGTTTCGTTGGGTTTCTTGCCGAGCTTCTCGGCGCTTTCGAAGATTTTGGGGTCCTTTAAGAACTGCCTATAAAGGTGTTAGCCTGGCGACTTTTGTGAATGGGGCACTTGACCTCCCAGAAGTCGGTTATGGCGAAGATGGCATTGGCGCCAGTAAAGGCTTTGTCGAGGGAGGCTGGATCGTCCAAGTCCGCTTGTACGAGTTCAATGCCTTGCTGCATGAGGTGTGGATGCTTTTCGGGGTTGCGAGTGATGCCTCGAACGCGCCAGCCGGGTTCGTCCAGAAAGACTCTGGCCACCGAGCCGCCCTGCTGGCCGGTGACTCCCACGACGACTATGAGCTTTTCGGCCATTGTAGAAAGCCGTAGAGTGAGGTGATAGGCGATTCGTGCTTCGAGACTCTGCTCCTTGGGGGCGTTGGCAGGAGAAGCTCAAATAGAAGTAGTAGAGGGCATTGAGGTGACGGGAAAGACGGTGTGAGAGAGGTAAGAAAGGTACGAGAGATGACGAAGCGGTTGTTGTTGTTCTTACATGAACATGTAGGTTTCTGACTTAGACAGCATATAAGGAACGGTATCGGTCAGAGTGCATGCTGCAGATGGGGCTGCCGTGAGAGCTGAGTAATGGTCGTCGTCTTCGTGCCTACCGTATTGTGTTCTCCTCATCGGATGTATGTGAGGAGCAGTGACGGCAGCCTTGTCGCGAGTAGTCGACAAGAGTAGTACCAATGTAGTAGTGAATAGAAGAGGAAGAAGGATGGGTGAAGTGCATGAGGTCGTCGTCGCCAAAGCAACGTAGGCGACTTCATCCCACCATCCACCTCAGTCAGCGCCCCGCGATCAGCCAAAATTCAACGCAGCGCCAAGGCCTACCCAAACATCAACACCCACCTCTACGACCACTGCCTAGCCTCGAATTGCGCGTACACTTCTTCACATACCTGCCGCCTTACCACCATCGACCGACGTTCAAGTAAGCAGCAGCCTCACCACCCAGCCAGCTTTAGTGGAAACACAGTCCTAACTGCTTATCGTAGGCTTGGTCGAACCTTGGAGTATCTTACACCTTCTCACGACAGTAGCACATCATGGTATGTCTGTATTGAGAAAAGTATCGGAAAGCTATAGCTAACATGTGAAACAGGCAGCATCCGGGTACGCCCACCTCCACCCCACCCCCCCTCCCCCAGCCTGACCCAACTAACCCCCTCCACCCCCAGAGTCTCCGTCGCGCCCGAGTGCATCCAAGCCTTCAACGAGCTCAAGCTCGGCAAATCCACCAAATGGATCATCTTCAAAATCTCCGACGACTGGAAGCAGATCGAAGTCGAAGAGACCTCCACCGACCCAGACTACAGCAAATTCCGCGAAAAGCTCCTAAGCGCCAAGAGCAAGAACAAGAAGGGCGAGGAAGGCATGGGCGGACGGTACGCGGTATTCGACGTCGAGTACGAGGCCGAAGGTGGCGAGGGGAAGAGGAGCAAGATCACGTTCATCGCGTGGGTGCCGGATGATGCGCCGCAATATGTGAGTACGCTGAAGAAGGGTGGGTGGGTGATATCGTGTGCTGACGACGCTGGGAAGCCGCGTATGATGTACTCGACTTCGAAGGATGCGCTGAAGCGGGCTCTCAATGGGCTTGCTGCTGATATTCAGGCCAACGATCCGGATGATATTGAGCATGACAGCGTGATCTCGCGGGTGTCCAAGGGCCGCTAGGAGACGGTTGCGAAACCTCACGTTCCGGTGCATGCGTTGCAGAAGGCCAAGGCGAAGATGGTGGTGTGATGGCGGAGAGGCATGCTTTGAGAGACGATGGTTCTGAGGTGGAAGGCAGCGAGGGCAGGTATAGTGCTGAGGGCGGCTACTGTGACGATCTGCAGTGGATTGACGAAAGCTCTTCGATAGACGACATACCTATGTTTACACGGAACATGTGCATGACGGTAAATCGTGCAGCTTTCTTACATTTCTAAAATACTGACAGCACCTATTGATATGCCAGGACAATCCAGCGACAGACTATTACCGCCATCGAACCCGCGACTAAACAGCTGTTGAGCTAAGTTCATTCTCAGTGCTTGCTCTTTGAGCGGAGCCTACATCTGGAGACTTTTAGGCCACGAGACAACATCACCGGACTAGCTGTTCGCGCATACATGTCGTGGCCATGTAAGACTGCATTGACTTTTCACAACTTCTCTTTTCGGCAGCCGGCAATAGCACACCCAGAGCTCCAGCTTGCTGCACGCCAACCTCGCGGAAGCGGGGTCCCTGCATTGAACTGCTCGGCCATGTTTAGTACCTTCGCTCGAAAGGCGTTCGTGTACTGCACGACACAACAGGTAGGGATCGGAGGCGGGGTCTCCCTCGAGCCGTAGGCACATCAAGATGGAGTTGTCTCTTGCAACGAACGATATCGAGTTCGACTCATCATAATAACACACCCAGCTGCCTCGCACTAAAAGCCCGCATACACGACGAGAACAGACCCACCCAACATGGCCGACCGAGAACCAACGATCCTAATCATAGGCGCCGGCACCTTCGGCACCTCCACCGCCTACCATCTGGCCAAAACCTACAATGATCCTTCAAAAGTCACCATCATCGACCGCGCCCCCTCGCCCCCCAAACCCGCCGCAAGCGTCGACATCAACCGCATCATCCGTCCCGACTACCCGAGCGCGCTGTACTGCAATTTAGCGTGGGAAGCCATCCATTCCTGGTTCTGGGGCATAGAGCTGCAGGAGTTTTTTAAGCAGGTTGGGGGCGTGATGGTGTATGAGAGCGAGGCTAAAGCCGACGAGGTGAGACAGGTTTTTAAGAGGAGGGGGTATGATCAGACGGAAGCGATGGAGTTAGGTGAGCTGGAGA
>JAABUL010001202.1_pt1 | contig 50468 bp, 12 predicted proteins | sample 5559151 | NCBI WGS metagenome assembly JAABUL01 (sample SAMN10711876, study PRJNA513368) | rock metagenome | isolation source: Antarctica rocks | place: Antarctica: Victoria Land, Pudding Butte sud
CAAAACATCAAGATAAAAACTAAGTAATAATTCAATTGCTTATAATTCTAAGTTACACGAGCGTAAGACAAGCTCGCAAGTACAAATTACGTCAAAATTGTACGATTTAGCGACTCGCTCTTTTGGTTATTGCAGTTGACATCGAATATCTTGATGTCTTCGACTACGGAATAAGCAAAGAATAGCAGTAGACGGAATACCAACTAGACATGAAGCTTGGGACCATTGGAGCAGCATATAACGAAAAGCTATATAATTATATGTTTTGCGTAACGTTTAGCAAAACAGCGTTTCACACAATAAGCTTAGAAGAAGATTATTATTTCATAGTCTTTAGTTAACACTCTTCGTAATATTTACATGTCTCTTTTTCACACTTTCTAATCCAAGTTGTTGCAAAGCTTTGTTTTTGTTTCTTAGATGCGATATCAAGTATAGAGTGTTCTCTAGTATTTGTATTTGTTATTAGTCTTGCACGATTTTACAAGACGAAAACTCTTGTATTGGCGTTTTAGATCTTATAGTAACTATATTCGATTTTAGATGCTATTAGTCTTTTATTCTAAAATATCAATAGTGTATTACTAGCTTTGGGCCCAAATAGTTAAAAAGAAAGCGAGAATACAAGAACAATTTATTACGTTGAAACAGAATTGGAGCGAGTAGAATTCGCAAGAAGTAAAAGTTTTTTGAATATTTGATAGAGAAAAGAACGTCTGTAGATAGCGTGTACTTAGTTTGTAGAACAACTTCTCTCTCTATTTTGATAGCAATATTGGCGCTAATGCAAACGTTAATCTATAAATTTTCGACTAGATCGAGAAATAAAGTTGTCTAAACGTCTATATTGAGATAAAGATAGTATTTCGACGTAGATAGAGTTATAGTTTATTTTGCAAAATCGTGTATTGTTATTTGCGAATCTTTTTTGGCGCAAAAAAGTTTTTCTGAAGTAGTGTCTCGAGATACTGAAGATCTGCTAAGAGATTAAATCGGAATTTCTTTGTCGAAACAACAATTGTTATGCGTTGTAATAGTGCAATGTACTACAATAACTACATTTACTTTGTTATTGCGTTTTGTCTTGTTTATTTTATATCAATATTATTGATTGATTGACATTTAATTATTCGTAGATGGAATTACTTCTAGAACAAAATATATAAAACTAGAATAGCTTGTTATTATTTGTGGTCTAAACTTTAGTTACTCTCTTAATAGATTTTTTGTTAGAAGTTCAAAGCTCGATTATCTTGTAGTTCGAAAAAATCGATAACTAAGTTCGAATTCGTGTTCGTTCGTCTCGAACAATTGCTTCAAAAATATTGTTCAAATCGATAAAGTTATCTTTCTTAACGATAAATGCTTACAGTTGTCTTGTAATTAGTTTTTTTTGTATTTGACACTTTTTCGATCGCTATTGTCTAGCAAATACGTTTTACACTTTAGCATTAAATTTAGACTATCGACAAATATCGATATGTCTAGCTTGTCTAGATACGTGCAAATTCTATAGATATTTCGAAATATTTCAGACTTTGAGACTTTATTTCTTTTGCATCAATTATCACAAAAACTATTAGACTGCTACAACTAACTTATATTATGTCAAGATTTAGAAATTAAGAAGTTGATCAAAAAGCGATTACGTCTATATTTTGCTATCGATTTCGATTTCAATATTAGCTTTGAGTATAGCGAAGAAGAGAATAGAACTGCGTGGAGTCTATTTAATAGATCTATTAACAAAAAAATACGATTATCTATGTGGTCTTCAATATTTAAGTTGTTGAAGACTAGCAAACTTAACGACAAAGACGACACAAATAACAACAACTTCAATTTTGTGGAAGTCGACTTCGTCGAACAATAGAAAAATATTAATTAGCACATTTTTTATTTTGTTGTTCTTTGTAGTTCTAGAATGCAAAATTTGATTGTGTCGATACGTCTACATATAGCGAGACCCAATTTCTCTTAAAAGCAGTATCGCGAGATTAACGCTACTAATCTATCGTGTGTTCACATTGCGACTCACTTGAATCGACTTAATATAGTCAAGCGTATACTCTATTAAGAATTAGGAAATATCAATCAAGAATTCGATATTAACAAAGACACAATTCTCTATAGTGCAATAAGAGAAAATCGCACGAATGTCGTTGTCTATTTGGTGCAAAAGATTTCTTGTATTAATTAAAATATAATAGATATCTTTGATTTTACGTTATTGTAATGCGCCATAAAGAAGAATTTTAACATTGTTAAGTTGCTATACGTTGTCTTGTGTCTTAGAGACAAGAGCGCTATAAGCGTTTGCAATCTTTTATTGCAAGTAGTTGTTTTCTCTTTTCGATATCAAGTTTGATTGCTCTCGCGAAGCTTCAAGTCAAGTAGTCGAAAATAAAAGATACATTAATAAAACAAGAGTAGCAACATTGTATTGAGTGTCTAGCTTTCGATAATTAGTTTAGCTATCTTAGAAACGTCTTGACTCGAACAAAAGTGCATTTCTTGTTTGTATGTCTTGAAATATTCGACGCTAGTAAAATATTATAAAAAAACGTTTTGCCAAGAAGCGAAGATTTTTGACAGATAGTTTCTCTCCAAATAACTTAGCGTCGTTACATTCTTCTTTGTTATATAGCTTTATCCAATTATTATCGTGTTCGATGCTAGCAAAACTTTCTCCAAATATATCTTATTTAGCAACATTTTAGAAAGTCGATCTTTTCTTTTCTTCTATCTCGAAAATAGATAACAATTAGAAAGATTAAAATTCTTTAGCAAACAAGAGACGTAGACTTCAAGAGACGCAAACTTTAAGATTAGTTTTATTCTTAAAAGCGAAATAATTATTAATTTCGACGCGAAGCTATTTTGAAATTATATATTGCTCTATAACATAAGTATGTGATGCATCGAACTAGTAGAGAGTTAACTAATTGCTTTAAGATTGCACAAATTTCTCTTTATTGGCGCAAAACTTGTTGTCTCTAAGTTTTTTCAACTTTCTAAATCAACAAGCAAAGAGAATCTTAATTAGAGTAGCAAAAGATAGAGCTAAGATAGTTAGCTCTCTCAACAATCTTAGATTTCTTGCAAACGAAAGTTTCAACAAATAGTTAATATTGAACTATAAAGAACGCTTTCTTATGTCTAGAAAGATAGATTTGTCACAAATCGACGAATTTATTAGGCGAATTTCTAAAAGAAGATCAACAACATAGTTGCTAGGAAGCACTGCTAGTTACTGTTTAAATTAGCGCTATGTCTATACACGCTTTAACTATCAACCAACTTGTTAGACTAGCAAGAAAAAATACAATTGCTCCAAATTTGCCATAAACTTTATCTATAAGCGCAGTGAGTGCATCTAATTGCGACTCAAGTTTAGTCGATAATAATTGCATTGGTGTTGAAAATGTCGAAAGCGATATAAGAATCTTCTAGATAATCTACCAATTCAATCGTGGAAATCTAACGCATCGCAAGAAAGAACAAACAATTCTTATTGCAAAGCGCTTAATGGTAATCGTAAACATTGCAAATTTTGATAATTTAACTAAGTTGTCTCGAAATTTGCTTAGACTATATTGATTAAAATAATCTCGAGCAGATTTAAGTTGCTTTATTTTGATAGTTTTGTATATTTATTTAAGAGAGAGCGGATTATCGACTTTAGTTTTTGAATTGTCTCTGCATATATAAGTCTAGACGTAAGAAAAAGCTACAACAAGAGATCTTGTATAATGTCGATAACTACTAACGCGAACACTTTTGCGAAACGCATTGATCTCTTATATCTACTTATTCCGAACAACATCAAATATCTTCTTTCTATTCGTATCTTTCGTATTTTGATTCTCTATATTGGCTAAGAATTGCATCGAGATATTTTAATTAAGAATAAAAAACTTAAATGCGAACAATTTTTCCAATCTTTGACACTAATGCATCTTTTAGCTTCGCATAGTAGACAAGACTCTCGACGCATATATATATAACTTGTCGATTTTTAATACTTTGAGATAAATCAATAAGCGAGATTAGATCGTTCTTTCAATAATGGATCTCGATCTTCTATAACGTTACGAATTTTGTCAACTTGCTTGCTTGAAAGTTTCTTCTATTGCAACTTGGGCGAAAAGAATTTCTTGCATATTTTGTTTACAAGTCTCTAAAACGATATTGATCAATAGTTTGATTGTCGATACGTAGTATACTTATTTGCAATTCTTGCTATTGGCGAGCATGTTTAACATCGCTCAACCCAAGTATGTTTTTTATTTGCTTCGTCGTCGTTTTGGCATTGGTCTTCAAGAACTCTTTGGATTCGACCATTGTCTTGGCTCGATATTACATATTTGTGGGTCTTAGATAATATTGTGGTGTTGGCGATAATGTGGATGTTGAGCAAGAATTAACGTACTAGATTTAGCGTTGATAGCGCTATTATTTTTGTAAAGCGTAGATACTAACTCCTCTTATAAAGACTACTGTATATAATATTGAAATGTAATTTATATTAGATAAGATATCGTACCTGTGCAAGATCGTAGAAATCGTCGCGTTGCTCGATATCTCTAGTACGTTATTGACGCTCACTCTTCTCTACATCCAACGTGCTTTATATACGTTGTTTCCTTCTCCACCAAGTATTGTCTCTCGCAATTGTGGGTTCGCCAATGCTATCAATTGGCAAGTCTCCATTCAATGCGATTCACTTAGATTCGCGACTAGCTAAGAAGATTATTGGCTTTCTTAAAATGCGATTCTTTACCACATAAAAAAGTAAGCTAATCGATACGTATAACTTAAATTCTTATTTGTGCTTTATATGCGAGACCATTGCGACAAGATGTAACTACTATTCCAAACGTATTATTAAATAAACGAGATTATTAATATTAACATTATTTTACTCTACAATTAATCTACTATATATATTGTAGTTTTATGACGAGACAAAAGTCTAATTCTTTTCGAGTTTAGCGTTGTCTATTTTGCGTTATTATTGTTATTTCTGTTTTCTTATTCTGTTATCGAACGTTTGGTGCGAGACTAGCGATCGAAACGATTAAGATTTAGACAAATCTATATAATAGGAAAGCGAACATTTTGTGAAGATAATGTTCGAGTAGCGTTTGTGGAATGTCCGATATGCGAAGAATTTCAACGAACGTCTTTTGCCTAATGATAGAAGACGAAGTTATAAGTTATCTTTTGTACAATATAGATACTTGACACTTTGAAGAAGTCATCGTCGCTAGAATTACATTGTTGAACGATTATTGTATCTAAAGAATCGCACTCAATCCATTCTTTTCCATTATCTTAAACTTCTTTATTGGTAGAAACATTCGCGTATACATAGACATTCTCGTTGCTTGCAATTTTCTCTCGTTTGTTGTGCAAAGAAAAACGAGATATGTAATTCAATCTTTTGAAAAGACAAGTCTTAACAATCGAGAGAGCGTCTCGTTCTATGTTGATAAATTCCATATACGTGGGTTGAAGAGTCGAGACAATAAGTTGTATATAGAGGGTTATAATAGAAGAAGATTGCGATAGAGCGAATAGCTCTATATTGTTTGGATAGAGTGCTGTTCAAGAGTTTTGCATTGTTTGTAAGCACGTTAGAAGAGAGTTATTATTAGAGCAAGTAGAAGCTACAAATTGCGTAAGATCAAGTTGCTACGAATACTATCGAGCTTAGCGAGAGCTATACAAGAGCAATAAGAAAGATAAGTCAAACTTAGAGATCTTTGCGTAGAATAATGGTAAAAGAGAAGACAAGCATAATAAGAACTTGAACAAGCTATTGCATCTATCGTTCTTAGATTGATCGAAAAAATAGAGAGATTGCTACGCTATTGCGTTTCAAGCTAGAACGATTATACTATACACTATTGTGTTTTGTTTATGCAATATCGAACTTCAAGCAAGAATAAAATAATATAGTATCAAAGATTAGTGTTGGAAGTGGCTTGTGAATAGAACTAGTGCGCTATGCGACTTGGCTATTATAAATCGAGATTTAGTCGAATAAAATTACTTGTTCAGGAGTAGACTCTCGAGCATATCTTTTAATAGACTATTACAATTACTATTACTATTACAATTATCTTTACGAAGTCGAACACGACTCGTTCTTGTAGTTACTAAGCAATTTGCGTAGCAATAGTCGCATAATAGTTGTTTTACTTCTATTCTATCTTCGCTCTATCTATTACAATGTTAGCATATTTAGCGCAACGAGATCTAAGCGATTACGACAACGACATTTTGATATAGTTTTCGAATTGATTGCTTAAAGCAAAGTTTGCAAAGCGAAACAATGCTAAGTTTAAGTTATGCGTAAATAAGTCTTTGTCCAAGAAATAGATACTGCTAGAGAAAATGCATTTGATTCAAGATGTTCGACGCTTGCAACAATAAAAGTCGCTTAGCTAATAGAAGCACAATTTGCTAATTTAAACTATTCAATTATTCGAGTTTTAAATTTAGAATTTTCGTCGTTTCTAGCAAATAGTTTCTTCTATATAATGTCGATACGAATCGCAGAAGATCGCAAGTCTATTGTTGAAAATCTTCAATTGTCTATCGAAATTACAACGTTCGTGCACAAAAAAACAAAGATAATAATCGAATTAGACTTAAACATCTTGTTCGTTTTGACGTTTAAGAAGAAGTTAAGCTTTGAAGAAGTTAAGAGTTAGAGTATAATAATTGATAGAAAGATGTGTGATTAAGAAAGACAAAGAGATTAAATGTGTTGCATATAATTTGGTACTCTTGCGTTCTAATAGAGCGATTTAAGATCGCTTGATTAAATGTTAGATCTAATATGCTATTTGAATGCGCGCTATATTGCAATATGTTGTAGAAAATTATAGAATGCGCTACAAGTTTCGATAGATTAGATGTAGAATAGCGCTATAAATAGAATTGCGACGCTTCGTATACTTTTTGGCTCGCTACAATGCTAGTAGAATACGCAAATATTGTCGAGAAGTAATAAGTTGTCGCATTGTTTGTTACAGAATCGAAAAGTATAATGTTTCCCAAATTAGTCTATGGATTAAACATAGCATTGTTATATAACGTTTTGCAGACTTAGCTATGGCGACGATTGCTTCTTTGGCTAATAGTAATTTACAATTTTCGACAGATTAAACATCTAAAACCAACGATGGAAACGATAGACGATTGTTCAAAAAAATATGTTATTGAGTATCTTTGCTGGTTGTCCATCGTCTACATTATATCAAACGATAAATACGAATAGTAGAAATAGTAGAAGAATTTTACATCGATAGAATAGATTTAACTTCTTGGGCGAGATGTCTATTGTTAAATCGATACTTATTTCTTTTTTGTAAGCTTAGTGTTAGTGTCTCGTCGAAGAAAGATATATATCTTGCGATTGCGTGTTTATAATCGTCGATACGAGTGGCGATTCGTTTATTGGCTTGTTAGCTAAAGATTGTTGTCCAATTTTTTCAACAAAATGTATTAAGTGCTCTTGATAAGCAATCGAGCTCGCACGTAAACAATTGGTCTTATTATCGGTCGACTAATGCTCGAATAATAGTCTATCGATATCGAATAGATTCTTATTGTTTGTCGTGTCGCTATTTAATATCTCTTCTACCTAATGTCGCGATCGAAGATCTTGTTGATTTCGAAAGTTTTAAATTATAAAATTATAAATGTCGTTCGCAATAACATAGATATCTTTACATCTTGCTACTTTGTCCACGTTAATATTTTGAAAGTGCTGTAGAACTCGTTCGAAGATAATACTATTAAGCTCTTTAATTTATCTAGAACTATTAAGCAAGCGTATAGACTACAAGAGATTATGAAAAAACACTTATTGCTTTAGCGTTATGCGAAGTGCTAGTATTATTATCAACGCTTCGAGATCTCTATTGCAAGCTACTATAACGTTTATTATTTGATTAAATCTTAAGTGAAGCTCGACTCAATTGTAGACTTTCTTATCGCTTACAATGTCTAATTTAATAAGGCTCTTAAAGATGGAGTCGATGATAATTGGTATAAAATAGCTATCAAACTAGATTTTTGAAAACTTCTTGATTTAGAAGTGTAAGGCGAAGAGAGTTACGACATAGATTCGTTGACGAATTGGATTCTCGACAACACGCTTCTCTATTTGTCGCAGTTTTTTGTAAATCTAAGCGATCACGTATCCTATATACGACTTTCTAGAAAAGTTGAAAAATGTCTTTGACTTAACTTATAACTTGTACTCAAGATTTCTAGAGACTTCTATGTCGCTCTCTTTAATTTTTAGAAGCTTGGACAAATAAATATTGCTCTCTCTTAGTCGCTTCGTTGTACGTTGCTAAACGACGTCTTAAACAATGCGCTAGATTGTTATTGGTAAAGTCTTATAAAGAGCTATAAAATAGAATACAAACTACTTTAGCATTAGTATCGTTTCTATGCAAAAGAGTTGTTTGAATAATTAATAGTTAAATCTCCCAAAACTTCTTCTAAATTGGCTTCGCCATTGACGCAAACTGTAATTTAACAATTAAATTCTTTGCTAGCAGAGTCTTCTATCTAAGCTAGAACGAAAAGATAAAGTTGATTTCGATTAGAATATTTGTCTTGATTCGAAAGTCTAAAGTATCGCAAGCGCTTAAAAGAAATGTATTAAGTAAAGAGATTTCGATTTCGCGTAAAGTAAGAACTTATTGAAGAGAGTTAAGAATAATTTAGTTGCAGAACTCTGCTGCGACGAGCTTCGTTGATTTTGGTCGATATGTTGTTGGCAATTAGCAACATTTCGACTAGAATAGAAAAATCACGTCGCTAGTAATAAAATTGTTATATCTTATCTTAATTTATCTTTACATCGAACGATCGAGCAAATAATGTAGCGTTACTAGTGCTCAACGCGTTTTTATTGCAATTATCTTATTACAATATGGCGATAAATTTCCTAAAGAGATCTCTCTTTAGTATCGACCTTTATATTATCGAATAAATTTTCGGATATTGACTAGTCCTAAAATATTGACAGACTTAACAAAAACATAAGCTATTATAAAGTTATTTATAGTTACCAATTTACGATAGTTTCGATTGTCGAGCATTCATTTTTATCCGTATATAATGGGTTGGCAACGAGATTGCTTTGCATGCTTTCGCTCTTGCTTAATTGTCTTCTTGAGAAACTTTCCTATATTATGTATAGCGAGCAATTGGTAGCTATGTTCAATTATATAATCGTTGATTTAATTCTCTTCTTGATAAGTCTTGCGTCTATAGTTGGCTTGCTCGTAAATACTTTTTTACATCAAAGATTGCTTAAGTTGTTTGTTTACGATTTTCTTCTTTTTCTTAATGTTAGTTTGATCGCTTTAAAAACGCAATTGACGTTTGACAAAGATAGAAAAACTAGTAAATTACTATTCCAACAATACATTAATAGCGATTAGAGAAATGGAAACTCGCGATAGTATATAGAATCTTGATTGATTTTTTATAGATTAAATTAGCTATATGCGAGATGCGTATCAAGACGCAGTTAAACTATAGCATAATAGCGCTAATCTTGACAAGTTTATAACGTTGTTCTATATGTAGTTTAAAACTAACTATAGTTATCTTTACAACTCTTATTTATCTATTGTAGCAATCAAGATTGCTCTACTTTTAAACTTATCGATCTTAAGATAATTGAACACTTCCTTCGACTTGTAGTTATATTAAGCGTGTTATAGTCTAACTATATTCTATGTCGATACAAAGATTATTTTCACGACGCTTCTAATTATATCTTTTATCGAATATTGCTTTGTTGGTTTTTGCAACATTTAGATTTGTTGCCAATGCAATACGTCGAAAGCGTTTTGGAGAGTTTTGCTTCTTAGCATAATTCTTCTTTTTTTAATTGCAATCTTGATCGCTATTTTTTTAATATTGGTTTGACTACACGTGTTCAATGGAGATCTTTAGATTGTAATTGTTGTTAATAAAGTATTACTTCATTCTAAGACTTGCACTGACTCTATCCACTTTGACAAATATTGCTAGCATCTATTAGCGTGTGTGCTATTCGTTTCACGATAACACGATTCTTTAATGTGTCTATTAAACAACTTTTATTTCCAAAACTTAATAATAATGAGATTCAACTTACAACACAAGAGACGAAAACAATATAAAAGAATAAATGTCTGAAAAGATCAAGCACTCGATTAGATACACAATCTAATATACGATTTAATACGCGATTTGATATATAGTCTGACACACGATCTAATTATCAACAAATTACAATTTCAACTGCATGTTATATAGAAATGCCGTCTTTTGAACTAGTGTTTCGCGAGATCGAATCTAAGAATAGTCGATACGTTTTTGCAACGATTAGTAGAGTTGTATCTTCTAAGATAATGTGGAACAAATATATTGACAATAGCGACAATAGAATTAGTGCTTTGAAGCTTACATAATAGCTAATCTTAGAACAATATACTATCTTTACTCTTAATTTTCTATTTTATAGTGTTATTTCTTCTTAGAAAGCAAAAGTACGATAGAGAATTTCTAGAAAGCTACAACTTAACTAGAAGTATATTTAAAAAAATTAAAGCTGTTCGTGTATACGAAAGAGCTATAAGTATATATTATACTTAGAATAAATTATATCGAGAACGAGAGCGCAAACATCAAGAGATGTCTCTTTGTCAAGAGATCTAAATAGTGTTCTAATTGACAAGCTATATAAGTGACTAATCGATGCTCGAAAGCTACGAGATTTGATATGGGATTCAAGTAATTGAAAGCAACTAGATAATTAAACGATGTCGAATGTGCGACATCGATTACTTAAATGTTGCTAGTTTTACAAATCAAATAGATAGAACGATTTTATCTTTGACAATAGTTGGCATTATATTCGATTCTTTATCTTTGTTCTTTTTGTTGAAGATGTGCAATCACAAAACGATTACGTACTATTGTGAATGCGATCCCATACATAAGATATTAAGATAATGTACTTGATATTAGCGAAGCCATTACTCGTGTCGTTCTAATCTTGTGGAGTAAGTTTGATACTTTGCATTTGCTAAACTACGCGACTAATATTGATTGTAAAATAGATGGGCGCAAATGCAAGAACAATATAATACTTTTATTGTTGAAATTCGTAACTTTAGCGAATAACATGTCGTAGATGTGTGCAAACAAGCAAAGAGTCAAAAACGAGAGTCGACCAAATATCTTGAAATTCGCTAGAGAAATCCATAGCTAGACGAGAACTAAATATATAGTAGTCTTGACTTTTCTCTTTTAGATTGCACACGCCTAATAGAGCAATGCGCAACGCGTCAAGTCTCTTGATTGTCAAGTTCTCGAGTAAAATATGTTCTATAATAGACGAACTTTAATTGGTAGACGATTTGTGTAATAAGCGTGAAGTGTCTATTATAGTTAGTCTTAGAGTTTCCAACGATAATAAGATAGATTAATTGGTGATAAAGAATCTCTAGCTTGCTTTACGTATTGTTGATGGGCAAAAAATGCTTAAGAAGATGGACTCTCAAGCTCGTTGCTACATTTGCTTTTATGATCGCAATTCGTATTCTATTAAATCGTTTATTGTGCTTCTTTGTTATTGATTTTCGAACGATTTCAATTTTGTCACTTCTAGAATACATTGAGCTATTAGTAATAACAAGTCAAAGTACAAGCTCGAATGTCAACTCGATCGATGTGTACAACAACAAAGCTTAATTGATAGTTGAAGAGATCTTTGTTGACCAAAATAAATGTCGAACGTCTTGAGAGAACTTATTGACTTTATATAGTTAATTCAAGCTTCAAAGTTCTACTTTGGTGCTCTCGATAGTTTGATAACTTAGTCTTCAAATTTGCGCTACTTGTTGTTTCGATGTTAAAAGATTACTACTTCTTTGACTTCGACGTTAGAGTTGTTTACAATGTAGACTTTGACGTTTTTATTTTCTATTATCTAGCGATTAGTGCTAGTATTTCAAAGAGAATTCTTAGTATAGTAGATTCTAGCTATGTTGTTTTCCAAAATCTCGTAGAAGCTTTTACGCTTTTATTAATTTTGTCGCGATAGAATTATCTTGCATCTTTGCTTTAGACAAGTTTGATTATGTGCTTTGCAAGTTTTGAAAACTTATTTAGTCTAGAACATAATAATAGTTGGCGAAGAGCTATAGATGTTCTTGATTTGCTTCAAGTATTGGTGTTCGCTTGTTACTCGAGAACAAATTAGTAACGAAATGGGTAAATCTAATATTTGCAAACGGTGGGGCTTCAACAAAGAGTGTCGAAGATGTATTATTTTAATATCTCTGATTAGTGCTCGGTTTTGCAATATGTGTTAGGAATTTGCGTTAGATCAATTCGGATTTCGATTGTTATGTATTTTAGAGCGAGCTATAATATGTTTGTGTTGTCTATTGTTATTTTTCAAACAATAGCAACTCGCAAAATCAATCTAAGATTACTTCAAATAAACAACACAAAGAGACTTATATGTAAAAGATGCAAAACATTTATTCGCAGTTCCGTTTAAGAACACTAAGCAATTCTTATATACAAGATTTCAAAACTCTTCCAATTCATAAGACGACTAACTTCTATTACGTTTCCCAATTGTTGGCTCAACTATTGTAGTAATATAAAAATCTGACAAGCTTTATAGTTAGCGATCGTCGTGCATAAACTAAATATTTATCTTCGCTTACTTCGAGTTATATTGACAATTAATAATAGCCAATTATTTATGCAGACGCTACTTGTTGTGAAACCCGCTAAAGATAGAAATCAAGTATCGCTTGTCGTGCGCTTAATTGCTTTCTACTCTTCTTCAAAACAAAGTTTATCTATAATTATTCTTCTTTATCTTTGAATACTATATACTCTTACGATGTTCTTTATTCGACGTCTATAAGAGATCTTAAGCGCACTCTTATCGATTTCGAATTTGTCTTTGAGTTCGCGAACAAGCGCATTCGATTGTCGCCAAATCAATTATCAACTTCTCTCTACTTGTTACAAGATAGACATTCTAAACAATCTAACATTCTTAGCAACTCTTCAAATTGACGAGAACGACTCAAGTTGTTGCTTTTTAGATTTTTTGATTATTTTTTCTTTACTATTAAGCAACTTACAACTAATTCGCAATTAAGTGTCTAACTCGACGCAATTTCTTATTCTCGCGCCAATTTTTGTTCAGCTAGTTCTTGTATATTTTCGCTATCGAGCTATCTATCTCGATCTAATTACGTTAAATTCAAACGTTTACAAAGTTGTAAAGCTTGCTTTAATCTTGTTAGACACAAACAACTAGCAAACAATTTAGATACAAAATTCAAACGCGTCCAGCTAATATTGACGACGCTTCAAAAAATGTTGCAGCAAGAATTACAATTGATCAAAAATCTTGTATCTCGATCCAACTTCTCAAGTAACAAGACACTCGATATCTTAGATACTACGTACATAGATACGCTCTATAGCTACGACATCGTTATAAATCTTTTAGAAAGAAAAATATCTAAAGAGTTTACGTCTTTGAAAGAGCAAATATTGCAAAAGCGATTCTTATTACAACTAGACAATTAAGCTGTCTTCGCGATTATAGACGCAACGAAGAAACTTGCGTATAACTTAGAAAATTCAACAAACAAGATTCTTAGAATGTCTATGTTTCCACTCGAGTATAATAGCTTAATAGAGGATAAAAATATTTAATAAAATATTGTTGCTATGCCAAATAATCTTCAATATAACAACAAGCTCTTGACGTTCAAATCCAATGTCTATCTAATCTATTCGCGCGATTCAAAATCTTTTTGAACAATCAAACAAAACAACATTGTCAATTATTTCAAAATATAACTATACTTCCAACCAACAAAACGCAATACGTTTCTATCTCTCTTATTGAAGCTAAAGATTGAGTTCGTTGATAGAGTGCTAATTACAGCGAAGACGTAGATTGCGAGCAGCGAATCGCATTTTGTCAACTTAATATTGTGGCTTCTTGAGAAAACTAAGACAACTAAGCTTGTCAAAGTAGATCTAATACGAAATACTATATTCTTCTCGATTATGTTGTTTTACAAACAAATTATAGTCTATCTCTATTGACTCGATCTCAAGAAGAAACATTTCTATATATTTTATTTTCAATTATACTTAACTTTCGAGACGAACAACATTCGAGAATACAACAATATTATCAAAAACATAATTAACAACGTCAAGAGATCTCGAAAAATCAAAATTGAAAAAGCACTTGTTACTCTAGAATCTATCAAAGATTCTTGAAATTCTTAATCTATTGTTATCAATTTACCAACGTTCAACATCTTCTTCTCTGAAGATTCGAGACTTTGTAAGCGAGATCGAGACTTGCAAATGTAATAATGGAGTTTGCAACAAAAAACTAGTCTCTTTTTGCTATAGATAATCTAAAGTTTTCGTTTCAATTAATATATAGTCAATCGTGCCATTTGTGCTAGAGATAGATAGTAGTCTTGCATTGTATTCTACTTATTATATAAAGTATATATATAGTTGTTAAAGCAATCTTTGACTTCGACTTCGCATCTTCTATATTACATCTTTTCAAACGTAAGACGTTTCTTATAACGACTTTTGCAAAAATAAGAATGCGAGTTTTATTAGTCTAGAAGCTACTATCCACGCACTTAATAACTAAGCTATTTACTTGAGACAAAGAAATATATTTATTAATGTTTAGTTTATGTAGTCTATCGATGTTGTCAAGTAAAAATAGTTTTCTCTTGTCGATACACGATACACAAATCTGCTTGAAAATAATCGAGTCTTATTATTTTAATTAGAAGAAAGAGAAAGAGAACAAAGAAACGAGTTGCAATATAGATAATATTATTTTATGCTCTCTCTAATTGCTTATTGCGTTGCCAACTCCTAAATTGTTACTAAGTTCGTGTTACCTTCTTTGCTCTTATTGAAACTAGTATTGTCTACTAGACGTTTACGAGCACTCAATTTACCCCAAACAGTTATAGTATAAACATTAGAAAAAGAACTAAAAGGGAGATTCAAAATTTAATTTGGGAGAGATTAGATATAGCGCGGGGGTTATCCAATAATAAAGACTAGAGATGCGACAAAATTGGTGTTGAATCGTTCGCTAAGTCACAAATGATAAGAGCGTTGACAACTTTCGTCGAAATGGATGCGTAGAACTATAAGTGTGGAGCAGAGATTTACGTTCCATATATCGAATAGCAACATTTCTTGATTATCGAATTCGAGATAGATTGTAAGATTTCATCTAAATACACACACGTAACAATGACGGAGATAGCGTAAAGATGTTTAGTCAGGAAATCTTGCATATGTAGCGACGAGTAGTAATAAAACACTTTCTTTTTTGCAATTCTTGATAGATCAAATAACGACTCGAACAATAATAGTTTTGCTTTCGAAGTCGAAAAACGTATCGAAATTCTACGAGATAAATAAGATCTAAAGAACGTTAGTTTTTAAGAAAAAATAAATATAAATGTTGATAAAGAGTCTTAAAAATATAGAAGCAAGAAATTGCTAGCAATTGATTTAAATTGAGACATTTGTCGGAGAATGCAACGCTATTAGAGTGCAAAACATAAATATTATTGTTTTATATTATGTTACAAGAAGCTAGACTACTTTTACGCTATTTGTCTTTATAATATATCTGGACTAACATATATGAAAAAGATGGTTGCCAAACTATATTAGAATTATGTTTAGCTATAGTTGCAATCAATTCAACGTCGATCTAGATCTCTTCTAGAACAATATTGTTCTTGTTCGACTTTGCGCTCTTATTGAAGCTAATCTTACAAGATTCTAGTTAGTCCGACAATTTTAAGATGCGCTAAGCACGATTGCTCTTTAGAATTTTCTATTGACAAGACGCTATAAAGCTATCTACTATCTTTGTGCTCAATTGTGGTAAGTTTATTGTCAACATGTTCGCTTCAAGAATTTCTCGAAAACAAAAGTGGCTTCTTATTGTTTTTGTAGAATTCGTTTATGTTAATTTCGAACGACTTGATCGTCTTTTATATTTTTGGCTCGCATCAACTAGATTCTTAAAACAAAGATTAACAATACTAACAATTGTGTGCTTCTTGGGCGAGCTCGTACTGAACTTCTATATTATTTTTTTGAATACAAAAGTATAGACAAGACACTAAAGATTGCAACAATTGCTACTTGAGTTGTCAATTTCTTTACATTCAATATTTTCGAGAATTGAGATAAATAATAGACAAGAATTTTGTTCGCGGTTTCTTTGTAAAGCTTGTAAAAGAATGTTTTGTTATCTTTTTCAACTAGCTTGAATTCAAGTCCGGCCAAACGTAGAAGATAAGATAAAAGGTTAGCAACAAAGATTGCCATTGCTTGTTGATGCTATAATAAAATAGCCTGCTATCTAAATTCAATTTCTCGTGGAGAACTTCGTATCGTTTTCAATAAATGGTGTCGCTATTCGTGCGAGAAGACTTCTAATACTTATAGATCGGGAATCTATAGATAATAAGCACATAAGATATTCTCTAAAGGCTCCCACCACTCTTATAGGCGATTATCTATTTATTGCTTCTCTAGTTATCTATTTTGGATTCCCAAAAAGAGCTTGTCGAGATAAACTTCTTATTTCGAGACGACGTCAAATCGAAGAATCAACTACTTTCAAAAATTTTTCACATATTACTTAAGTCCACAATAGCTCTAAAGTTGTTAGTTTCGATCGCTTAATTTAGACTCGCATTTGTTAGACTCGCTATTAGGGACAAATTGCTATTTCTTTATTAGATAATCAAAAATATCTATATAGGAAATCTTTTATTGTACGAAAGATTTAGGTAAGTCGAGAAGCCATGTTATCGAGCTAATATATAATCTTTTGCTCTTCCTAGTTAAACGAGACAAAATAGTTAAGTTTTCACGTGCGCATTGAGTCTTCTTCGAGTATCGCGTAAGCTTGTTTTCTAATGATTTCCACGATATGTTCTAATAAAGAAATTCGATATAAGAAATATTAGTTCTCGAGCTCGCGACGAAAAACGATTCTAAAAGATTCCAAATTTGACAACCTTATAGCTAGCACAATCTTTCGACTAAGATATTTCTTTATAGACTTAATACTTAATATGTCTTCGATCAATTAAGTAGTAAGCGTTCTATCTTCGAAAGTCTTGAAGTAGTTGTACTTAATATGTATTTGTAAATCTTTCGATGCGTCTCTTTTTTCAACATAAATAGAAACGTGACAAAAGTGTAAGATATATTTTTGCCAAAGTCAAGAGCAAGATTTGGTGTCAAGCAAATTCTAATTCGCTATCCACTATATATTCTTGTCGTATAAAATCGATGTAGCTTCTTTATTAATGACTTTGCTAATAGATAGTAAAGCAATTATTGATGTTGACTGTTCGTTGAATCGTCGGCGATCTCTAAGATTATCTCTTATTTTGGCAAGACGCATGGACATAATGTTGCAAAGGCAGTATTCGTATATTATAATGCGAAGCTCAAGTGGTATCTCTAATAGGCTAGCTCTTAATAATGGCTTTGGATCTAACTAATTTGAATCTATCTTGCAATTGGAGCTCTCGAACGATAAGAATCTAAAATACAAGATGCGTGTGAGAGATTTCTATAGCGAAAGTCTATACTTTGGCTTGAAGAGAAAGAAACTCGAATGCTGTTAGATAGCCAACAAGAGTTCGACGATATTAGAAATTGTCTTTTGATTATATAATGTGTGTTACGTAATTACTTATCTTTATTAAGAGTGTTCTTAAAATAGATAACACGAAGCCATTTTTGATGGCGTCAAGTGTTGGCAAAAGTCAAAATCGATTTTAGTAATAAATATAAGAATAGAGCAAGAGCAGCCAAGCTTCGATTGCACTTTTTGTGTCAAAGCGCTTAGCTAGTTTAGCTAAAGATAGTTACTAGACGCTCAAAAGATAGTTTATCTCCAATTTATTAACTTTATCAAAAGTATTTATTATAACAATAGCTATTGATGTCTTCAAACCTATAATTGATTCTTAGTTGATATTTTTCCTCATTTCTTCGTTTGAATTTCCTTTTTTATAAAGAATACTTCTAGTTATTTCTTAAGCAACGGAATTTCTAGTGGATGCCAAACGTTTTCTTATCTTGATTACGTGGTTGTAGTTCTTTGACTAGAGTAGAAGTCTGCAACAATCTACACGAGATCTAGAATTAAAATCGAGTGTTACTTACTTAGCAAGACTATTACTTAGCAAAACTATTAGAGACCATATATCTAGAAAAGCGTTGTGTAATTAGTAAGCGAGATTTAGTAATTTATGTCTTTGTTAAGAGCGCGACAATATAAATCTACAATCTCTTTTCACGATGCTAACAACTTGAAATCTTTGTTATTGATTAATTAGATTAGCGCTCTCTAGATAGTTTATCAAGTCGCGCAAAAGCAATCTCGCAAATCTATTAAGTTCACGCATTATGCAACTCTTATGTAGAATTTGAATACTAAAATGCATTAATAAGCAAATTAGAATTAGAAGTTAATTTGAGAATATTATTATTAGAAGCTAACTCGATATTGTATTTTTGAGCTTGGAAAGTCTTGGAATTGACGAACATATTAAAGATTTACGACAACTTAAACATATAGTTTTATAGACTTGGACGAAGTTTATTTAATGCTTCGACAAAAAGAGATCAAGTTTTGCTAGAAATCTTTGTTTGAAAACTATTAACGATTAGTGCTTGCGTTGTATCGATCGCTCTAAAAGTCTACGAACAACTAGAAATGCTTTGCAATTCGTATATTATTCGAACGTGATGCGACGTCAAGACGAGCAAATTTAAGAAGTCGAATTATCTTTGAATCAAAGATTATATCAATTCTTTTTGTCGTTATCGCTATAGATTTCGTTGAACGTTTGTAAAGGCAATAACTTTAGAAGAATTGTTGAACGTATTTTATTCTTTTATGTGTAAATGGATTATAATTATTATAGTTTTAACAATTTTAACAATCGCGAATCTCTGTTGTATCTCTATATTCCTAGATTGGTCTACATACAAGTTCTTTTCTTTGTTAACAAGCGAAACCAGATACGCGCAAATTACTCGCTAAAGTATTGCGTTGATCAATTCTATGCGTTCTGTCTACAGAACAACATTATACAAGTGTCTAGACATATCAATGAATGTCTTAACAACTTTGTAAAATCTTATTAATCAATATTGAGCGATAGTAGATTTCAATGTCACAAAATGTTCTAAATATCTAAAGCTAGCAATTATCTGGAGCAATCTAAACGCTTTGGTGTATTTTATTTTTGTAACGCTTCTTTGAATATAACAATTCGCAAAGAACTCAAGATACTTGTGCCAAGAGCTAATAGATAAGAAAGCAAAGAGCGTTGTAGTCTTGATTTTGACGATAGAAAGCTCTAATAATTATATGTTTTTGTTGTTGGAGCTTGTCGCGGTTTCGTTATTGTTTTTATATTGAGTATCTATATTCTTTAGTTTTAATCTTCGACGTGTTGGCGTCGTCTTCGAGAGATAAGATTTAGATTTATTTTCTATCTATCAAGTTTCTGAAGATACGCTAGATACGTCTTTTAGTAGATTTTGTTTGCTTGTCTTGAACAACGAGCGTGCAATTAATAGCTCGACAAAGTTAATTTTTAAATCTTTCGCGATAATAGATTTCTTGTAAATCGAAATTTCTCGACTAATGTGTTGCGCGTTCTCTAGCAAATAAATTTCGCAATTCGAGATATTAATTTGTTGTAGTAAATGCTAGTGATTTGTTAGTGTGTATCTCCAATATATAGAAAAATCTATATCGTCGATTGAAGCATTCTAGATAGAGTAATTTTTATCAATTTTTTTTTCAACGCGCTTTATCTAAGTTTGCAAAAATATAATAGTAGCTTTAAGATTGTAATTCGATAAAGAGTTGTAGTAGTATACAACTCGATTCGAAAAATTTACAATTATTAGAGTTCAATAATTTCTAGAGTTGTAAAAAATAACAACTCTTGTATATTTTTGCTCGATCGACTATATAAGATCTTGTTGTTCTTTGATAAATGTATCGCAAGAGTTAAAGTTTATATATCTATTAAATAGAATTTTTGTCGTGTTCTCTTAGTCAAAAAGCGAGAGTATATATATTAGAGATAATGTAGAAAGCTAATTGTTTACACGAAAGCAATTTAGATTCTCTTTTACTTAATATAGATTCTTGAGTCTATATTGTATGTTAAAATAATTGTCGATCAAAATAAATGTAGATTCAGTTGCTTGAATCGCTTCGATAACAGTCTTAGTTTTCGAAGAAGTATCAAAATCGAAATAGAGTAAACGTGTTGGTCGTACAATATTTAGTTCTAGCGATAATTCGCATTTTGCAAGTTTTCGTATTTAAAGATCGCAATCTATTTCGAATATAAAATCCACTTTGGACTTGCAAAATGCTTTTGAAGATCGCACGTTGCTTATATATACAACTTTTCTATTATTGCGACGTACTGCTAGAATAAAGATAGATCCAACAACTTGCTTGACATTATTAATAGCTAGCGATGTCCCAATAATTAGTAGCATGTCTATCTTTAGATTATTGTCTTGGTCGATCAATTCGACCTTGCGTTCGTTTAATAAATCGTCGTACTCGTAAAGAAATACTATGTTTGATTGTAGAAAGCCAACATAAATATTTGTTCTAACTTCTCTAACTCTTCGTTCCTCTACTATGGACGTGCATTGTAGACATAGTATGTTCTTTCCAAAGAGCAAAGTTATTTGATTTATCTTGTTCCAATTCGTACAATAACGACAAAATGTGCATCGTAGAGAATCAAGATTGCTATAAAGTTGGATTACTTTACAATTGTCGAAATCTAGATTATTGTTTAGTTCTACTTTGGCTTCTAGTCTATCGAAGTTCTAAGTATAGCATCTTTGTAGCTTGAAAGAATGTTTAAGAATGCGTAAGAATTAATAGATGTTAGTTTCGATCAAAGCAATAGATCTCGATATGTTTCTTATATTTTTCAAACAATTAAACAACTCTTTTCTTGCGTCTTTATTGCTAAACACATTAATATCGAATAGTTCTTGATTAATCTTGTATAGACTCTTTGAAGACCAAAAATTCTAAGACGTTTTTAGAAATATGTCTGTTCGTAAAAAATGGACGACTCACAAATATACCACAATTAATACTTATTTTGGCATCAACAAAAACAAGAACTTGTTCTATCTTTTTTAGAGTCTTTGCTATCTTTACAAGATCTTAATCGACGCAAACAATCTTATTTTGCTGCTTTAGCTCGTAACTATTTGCGCTATTGCCAAAATTTATAGCGATGTCTAAATTCTCGAATTTAGCTGCTAGTTTGTTTTGATTCTCGACTTCTTCTAATAATTCTATTTTACTCGTAGACAAGAAAGATTTAGACGCTATCAATATTATTCGCTCTAATTGATTCTTTTCTTGTACGAGCACACAAACAATATTCGCGATTTTGTTAGAATTGTCTCTAATCTCTAGTGTATATATTAGTATTCTTAAACTTCTTCGAAACTAAAACAAATTAGTTAATTGTATATTTCCAAACTTTCTATTAGCTATCTTCTTGATCTTAGAGTCTATGTTCGATTAGATCTAGTAGAATTGATTTTTATAAGTTTTAGTATTAGACTATCGATTAATTTTATGCTTTCAAAAGCTAAATAATTGATATCTATAAATGGCGACCGGAGTTTGCATTCACAAACGATGCTTAGATAAGACAAGCATTTTCGTTCTATTGTTAGATTATCTTGTGTGAAAACGTATGCATAGAAATCTCTTAGGTTTTTTAAGCAAAGATTTACTATATTTATCGTTCAAAGATATCTAAACACAAAAGCATTAACAAGCTAGTACTTCGCAAAATCACAAGAAGTATACAAAGTTTTTCAAAATTTATTTAGTCAATTCTTATCAAGAAATTCGACGCTCTTTGAAATTATAAGATATTCGTTTATATTAAGCTTGACAAATCTAGTACTAAACTAAAGATCTTTTAGACGCTTTTTTGCTTGTTGTATTTTTTTATTTTTGAGTCTTAGAAAGTCTTTAGATATAGAGATAATAGAAATCGAATACAAGACAAATATTGCATTATAGACGCGTCGACTCTGTATCTAGCTTTGACTTCTCGCAAATTTATAAATACTAGCTCGAAGACTAGAAGAAACGCTTGACAAACTACAAAATGCTATTATGCGATTATATAACTATAAAGATCTCGACAGAACACAACTAGATCTTTCGACAATCAAAGATTTCTTGTCGACATTATAACAATTAGTATCTTTAAATACAAATAAATGTCTTAGAATTGATGCAAATAAATTCTTCAACGTAAGATAAAAGATAATTGTTGCTATTGCAACAAGAGTAATAAGAACGATCTAACTAATGTTCGCGATATCGTTGTTCGAATTACAAACTATTATAAAAAGATTCGTTAGACATAATTCCAAAACGTAGATATCGATAAAAAGCTATTTCAAAGTTGTTAGATAAAGCTAATTATTTGTGTTATACTAAATTACTAAAATACAAAGAATGTGGTAACGAAATACAAGTCCAAATAGAAAGAATGCAATGACGCCAAGTACAAATATAAGAGATGCCATAATCAAGTATGTCAAGTCTACTAGTGTAAGTAGACAAAGAAATAATACAGATTGTGAAGAATCTATCAATATAGACAAAGATTGTGTAAAGCGAGAAAACGATCTTCTATTGAATCTCGAGCAAGCTTTTAAGACGCTCTTATTTCTGTTTTGGCGTACAATCTATTAAAGAGCTAACAACGAGTTATATAAACAATTCTCCTGCTTGTAGAAGTGTTGTCGCACTAACGAAAAAGTCTTGAATTACCAAATAGAAGAAGAAGTAATTGTAGAACTTGAAAAGATTCTAAGCAACTAACAACGACATAGAGTCGAGACCGTAAAGTATATCTTGTGCAATTTCGATAAAACTAAAAAATAAAGACACGATAAGAAATGTCTGCAAAAAGAGAAAAATAAAATAATATTTCTGTAACAACAACTTGATAGTTGTTCTTGTTGAATAATTTTAATAATCTGCGATAACGCGTAGAATATAAGACAATATTAGTGTTAATAGTGTAAGTATTAGTTATAGCAATATATCTTGAATAATACTCTTCAACCACGAAGAGATCGTGGCCAATTATACAAATTACACTACTAAATTAGTTAGAGTTGTAATTTGCGAAAGAAATCCAATAAAAGCGACGAAAACTGTCCACAAAATAAGAAGTAAAACGATAGCAATCGATATCACTCCAATTCGTACAAAGCAATTCTATTAATAGAAGAACAAGTAATTCTATCTAATATCTTCAAAGACTACACCAACGTGTCTCGCCAAAAGCTGCAGTGGACGAGAACACAAATTAGTCTAGCAAGCTATTTATGCGAACGACTATGCGTTGAATCGAACGAAAACGAATCTTATTTTTGGGAATTCTATCGAAGATTCTTCAATATAATAAAGCTTCGTTAGCTTGTGTTGATTTGTTCGAACGTCTTTATTTAGTTTTGCCAACTTTTGTAAATATTGATTCTTGACATTATATATTACTAAATATAAGAGAATTGGGAACTTCTAGCTTCTACGAGACTCTATACGAATTGAATCTAAAAGAACGTTATCGAATAATAATTTTTCTATTATTGCTATGTTTCTACTCGAGGAATAGTTGTTAGTATATTGTCGACTACAAGAGTAAATAGCCAATTTTATGTTTTTGATAATTGCAATCTTATATGCACAAATAAGCTTTTGTCTTCTTAGTATCTTCTTTGATAGAGCAAATATATCTTGATTGATTTTTATTGAGCGGATCTCTTTAGAAAAAATACTGTATAATTCTCTCAATATATGTAGATTCTTATCTAGAATATCTGTAATCAAAATTGTAGTCGCAAATTCGAAACGTTTATGTTTAGATAAAGCGAGAAAGCAATTGCGAATCTTTAGATAGAACAATAATTTCTTGTATACAATATAATACACATATTAGATTACGAAAAAGATTATAAGAAGATAAATTCAATAGAAATTAGTATAATTCGAATTCACGTTCGCTCAACTCAATCTATCTAGATTGTCAATCTCGTAAGTTGTATTGTTGCTATCGAGAATATTAAGCAAAACAAGAATTGGCACGACAATCAAAGAAAAATAGAGAAAGATTTTGAAAAAAATATTAATATATCGAAGAAAAAAGAAGATGTCAAGATCGAATTGTTATAGAACGACACTTTCTAATATCTGTAGAATATGTCAAATATCTCGAAAACTTGCTTTTTCTATTTGATTCTTGTCTCTTAACAAGAAGAATCGAGAATAACAATATCTCGAGTTAGCAAATTAATATTCGAAAAATCGACTAAGATTTACTAGATATATTTAAGACAATTTTTGAGCAATACAAAAAGAAAGACTTTTACAACAAATATAGACGTCGAAGTAACAAGAGAAGCTAGAAAGTTACATATTGACAATTCGTAAACATATTGTGCAACATCAAGTAATGTATAAAGCAAAGTGTTAGTACTTGGAATCGCTAAAGTTATAAAAGAAACAAATCAAAGTAACGTTAGTCTCAATCTTTGGGAATTGGCTATTTCGAGAATATTTATGCTTCAGCATATAATAACATTGACTTCACATATAACTTCTAGCCTCCCTTTATAAATGTCTCACTAGAAAATGCAAGAAACAATTATAAAGCTTTATAAAAAATCTGGGAGCGACTATCGATGCATAAATCGCGTGAATTGAATGGCAATCCCCACAACTTTTAGAATCTTCGTTATTGTTCTAGTATGCGTAGTACGACGTTGGTTCTTGCTTCTAGTTTAGAGAATAGAATGTTAAAGTCTTAGACACAATATTGTAAATCTTGAAAATTAATCTCGAAACAAAATGAACTTTTAGAAGTCGCTTTATTATATTTTTGTAGTTGTAAATCTAGAAAGAATACATCTCTCTCTTTGCTAGAAACTACATCTATAGAATTTATTAAACAAAGTCGAAGTAAAATTTGAGAAAAACGTTGAGAGATAGTTTGTCTCGTAAATGTTCTCGATTTACTTGACAAAAAGCAATAATCTCAATGTTGTAGATTAGATCTCGAAGGGTCAAACTCTATATAGTATTGTGTTTCTCTTTCTTTAATTTCAAGCGGAAATTTTAGATACAAGCAACATATTGCAGTCTATAATATAGTTCTAGTGGCGTTGGACTTGGAGTGTAGCTAGCAACGTTTTATTTTAGCGCGATAACGAAGCAGACAATATAGTAGCAAATCTATAATTAGAATCAAGTCGAAAATAATTTTCTTCTAGTTAAAAACGACTTCGAAATTAATAGATCGAGACTATAAGAATTTGTACAATAGCAATCGAGCTTGATCTAGAGCATATTTCGAGATCAAAAGCTCGACTGCTGTTATATTGGCTCAAATTTATTGGATCTAAAATTTGTCGCAAAATATCTTTATTTTTAAACTATTTATTATTATAATAGTTGTCGTTTATATAATACTAAGAGTAAGAAAGAAGTCAACAATATGCAAGATTACTCAAGCACGATCTATAAATTCGTTTTCGACAATTTTTGTATTTTGGCTAGACGCTAATTCTTCAAATATAAATGCTCTTGCTTGAGCTCTTTACAAGTAATCTTAAATCTTGTCGATATTCTTTTTGTCTTATCTAAAACTAGACAAAAAAAATAGATATTATTTGTTAGATAGTAATTCTGCTTCTCGCGACTCTAGTAGTTGCACATTTCTTGAAGTGTTTAACTGCTATTATTGCAACAATTATTGTTCTGCAACAACAACTTATTATTGTCGCTTAAGAGTCTTAGACGCTATTCTAGATATATATTACAACAAGCTTTCGTCTTTTTGTAGAGTCTTAAGCTACACATTAGTTGCATGCAATAATAGAATTTCGTCTCTCTAATAAGTCTCTAGATCTAGAATTGTCGCAAGCTATAATTAGTTCTCTCTCTTCTCTCGATAAAGATTTAATAATCTTCGTAATCAACATTTACGATATTTCACTCTCTATTTCTTTTGGTTCGAACGCTAGTGGTTTATCATCGATAGAAAATCCTTTGGCAACGACTCTGGCACATGGTTCTTCAACTCAATATATCTTTTTTACAAAGTGGACAAATCGTATTTACGTGAGCTCGAACCTCAATCCTCAAGACAGCAAAATAGAAGACAGTTACACTAGTTCGCCAAATATCGATATTAGCTATGTAGACGACTACTCTGTTCTAATTACATGTTTTTTCGAAGATATCGCGATTGCTAGTTGCAACATTAATCTATTTAGCCAACTAGAAATTGCGTGCAATTATCAAGTAGACAATTCTATTTGTCTAAATTTAGCAAGAGAATATTCTAATAGTCTCGCGTCTTTATTTTTTGCCGCTTGCCAAGAAGTCGCGTACATCTATTCGAACGATAACGAGACAAACGTTAGTAATCTTCCAAGTCGCTTAATTATCTATTGTATCGACACATTATGTAAGGCTTTTTTATGGCAAAAATTTAATCAGTTCACTCTAGCACGCCAAGGAGCTGCCAATCGTTATAACAGCTCAGACTATTGTTCAAAAACGCTTGTTTTCTTATTGATCTCTAAGCGCAAAAGTAAACTATTTAATCGATATCTATTATTGCTAGCACTACGCTAGTCGACTAATTTTATGCTATAGGAATCCAATAATAGAACTGCTTAAGATAAGTATCTTGTTATAGATATATCGAATGCTACGAAATGGGTTTCTTAGTCTAAGTTTTAAGAAACAACAAAGTATATTGTTTGTTTAGTTTCCACAAATTTCTACATTTGACTTTTTCGTTAAGATCTAAACTACTTCGATATTGCGAAAAGACTTACTATATAAGCTTGTTCGCGTGTTGTAGAGTTGTAAAAAGCTAGCATATTTAAGAGCATATATTGAATAGTATTCTTCGTCAATAAGTCCAATTCTCTCGAAGTTGATTTTTAAGTCTTGTAACAATTTTTTTCTATTTCTTTAACACTTAATCGAACTAATAAGACATGCAGCGTTTTTCTACTTTTAACATCTCGTCGTAACTCTATCTTCTTTGTCTTTATCGCTTTCTTCTCTAATTTCCGTTATTCTATACAATCTATAGACATCGCGATTACTTTATTGCAGAAATTTATTACTCTCTAACTTCTCTATTCTCTCGATCTTTTTCTCTAAAGTTGTGCACTATTTGTTTGTGCAAAAGTCTATTAATGTTGAATGCAAAGCATGTCAAGACTCAAATAGAATAGATTGCAACGTTCTAAGAGTAGATTTAGCTACTATTTTAGATCTTATGTTTGAGTAACTTATATATAACGAATTTATAGTTACATAAAAGAAAGACTACAAGAGATTGTAATTTCTTACGTCAAACAATTATATTATAATAGTAATTACTTAGCATCTCGTTGCGTTTTAAGTCTCGTTAATAAACGGGTTTGTTATCTCAACTTCTTAGTTGAGAATCGCGTAACTCTAAGAGTAGATTTGAGATTAAAAGATAATTTTAGATAGACTTTGTCGCGCTTTCGCAAACAATTCAATTGATTTGTACAAATTGTAATCTTTTCTTCTTTCTTTTGTGTAGAAAGCACTCGAGTTAATTTCTCTTTGTTCTTGATTATAACTAAACCAACAATTGCATTTAGCTTTTAAGAGCGCTCGTCTATCAAAATTGACAACAAGTAGCGATAGCAAATCGAAGATTTATTTGAAGATCTTGCAAGTAGACTATGCGTTCGATTGTGCGAAATGTCAAGATTGTAATTCTTAGCAACAATTATGCTCTTTTGTTGTTTAACAAGATTATTGGGTTTGAGAATATTTATCTTGGTAGAGTTCTTCTAGTGTAGCGCCTATATGCTTATAATTAGAGATCGTTTTAAAGAAGATAGATCTACGAGGCTTACGACTATAGTTGCAAGATAATTGATGTTGATGTCCAAGTTGTAGAATAGAATCTTGTGGTCAAGTTAAATAAGAAGTATAACGTTAACGTTGCACAAAGTATGCAATTGATTGACCTTCTTTATTAGACACAACTTACGCTTTCGAATTATTTCCCGCCAACGACGATCTTTGCTATAGACTTTCATATTGATGTGCACTTATCAAATATAGTGTTAAGATAAAGACTTTTCTTTTGGTTCAAAATAGCTTAGAGAATTATAACCCTTTATATTGTTTTTATATCGCGAGAGTTATGTGTTATGCAGCGTCTAAGCAATACTACTAAAGTCGTTTTTGACATATTAGGATGTTATTTTTGGCTCCAACAACTAACTTTAGACTTACACTTTGTTGATGCTGCTTTCTTACGCAACATACAATATCTTAGTGCTACCAATAAGTTTCGACGCGATAATATATTCTATTTGTAGACTATACGTTATCTTTTGGGACGACTTCTCTTTCTAATCTATTGTATCGAACTTGGAGCATGGCTCGAACGCTAATTTTCGCCAAAACTTTTGCAACTAAAATATATTATTGCAAGTAATATCTTCTTAATCTAAACTACAATATATAAGTGAAATAAGAATTTGGCGTCGAAGCGAAGTAAGAGATTGCTAGCTTCTTTCAATTCAATTTGAATTGTTTTTCTATCGCAATATCTTAAAAGATATAATAACAACGTTTGCGAAGTCGTTTTCAAATTTGGAGTCTCGTTTATCTAAACGAGACTATCTAGTAGCTTCTATTGCGCTTCCCCCAACCTTTAATAAGATATTTGCGATTGCGCCTAAAATATAACGCTCTTATTTTGTATTTGTTTCTTGATCTTCTTGTCTTTCTATACCAAAGCACAGCACAAATAGCAAAAAGACGCTAGATAGTTCGTGCAAGTACTACTATCGATATTGTACAAGACGCGAACTTTGCGACGATTCGAACATTGCAAAAAGTCGATTAGGCTACAGGCCAAGAGGCAAAGCTAGTCGCAACACTTATGGATTGAACTTTGTTAGTTTATGTAGAATTTTCTTAAGAAGGGCAAGGGAGCGACTTAATTAGAGAGACATAAAGACTTATATTGCTATTGCAGTTGCCAAGATTCTCTTCGAGTTTCTTACAACGAGTCTAAGTCTTGTTATAAAGAATGTAAGAATACTAGAATGTCAAACAATTTGCTCAATATTAAAAAACTAAATAATACTATAGTAGAGAGATAACTTATAGCTGCTAATAGAATAAAAACAATCGAATAGAGAGCTACTTCAAGACATGTCTTGTTAATAAATATTCCAAGAGTAGAGTTGTTTGAGATTGGTTTTAATTATATAGTAAAGAATTAAAATATTGATACAATTTTAAAAAGAAAGATCTTCGTTGCTAAACTTTTAAAGTAACAAAATTATATAAGTTCGAGTTGAATGCTTTGAACAAAAGTTATTTTTGGCGCAGATTTAGCAATATTTACTTTCGATGTTCTCTTATCTAATGCATCTATTTCTAGTTTATCTTGGATATTGTCTTTATCGTTTATTATCTTAAGCTTTATATAAATTAATATAAGATCGCGCTAAGGCAAGTTAGATGTTGCGACAAAGACGAAATATAATTGAAGAACATTTATCTTGTTCTTTTCTTACAATAATGTTTACAATAAATTCTATAGCTTTCTAGACTCTTTCAAAAGAGCTATCAAATTGAGTACTTTATAATAGGGCAATTTGAATAGCAAATATTGCAAAAGAGAAATTTGATAGAGTTGTACGCTAGTTTTCAAGTAATATTGTTACAAAGAGATTTAGATAATTCGCTCCACATTTTATGCGTCGTCGACTTTGCAAGTTTTGTGTTTACGCTACTTTTGCTTCAAGCAAATCAAATTTTTCTCCAATTTTAGAATTCTATAATTTCTAGTCTTTACTAGCTTAGTGCTATTTGTATATATTTTCTTGTTCTTGTTGATTTTTGTTTTTAGAATTTTTTTTATCTCGATTAGTAAGTGCTTCAAACTATCAATCTAGTTAGTAAATTTCTTCTTGTCTACGAACAACGCAATAACATTTACTTGTTTTTCGTTCTTCAAAAGCTTATTGTCGTCAATCTTGAGACGAAGTTCATAAAGAATGTTGGCAAGATTAATAAGTATATGTTATTGTTTTTCGACACAACGTTCAAGTAGCGTTCAACTTCGCTTCAAGTGTTGCAAAACTTAATAAATAGCTATATATTAATTGTATTCTTTGTAAAGATTGACTTCCAAATTTGCGCGAATCTAGTGTAATTAATAAGTGTCGAAGTGAAGATTTTGACATTGTGCGTAAAGCTCGAAGTTTGCAATTCGATTTCGTTAATTTGCTTGTTTCAATTAACACAAAGTCTTGCGACAGTTAATCAATTGCATTTGGAGATTCTTTGTAAGAACAATCAAATTTTTGCTAGATAAAATTGTGCTAGTGTCTAACAATATAAAATTATTCTAGTAGAAAGAATAGAGATTAAATACTATTTTCGCTAGAAATACTTTAACTTATTGTAGAAGAGCTTTCGATCGCCAAAGTATTGTTAGAGAGATTAATAGTTGTAAATATAGTAAAGTATTAAGAAATTGTAGAACTCAAGAATTTCTTGAGCTTGATAGAGAATAATTGTCAAAATATCTCTAAAAAGCTTGCATCTATTTATAAGCAATATAGAATCTAAACAAGCTTTGCCAAATGCGATATAGATAGCTTTCGCTCGACGCTTATTAGTGTTAATGCGTTTTTCTAGAATTAGAACAACGATAGACAAAATGTTATTATGGAATTAGATTTTGCGTCAAGACGCTATAGACTTAAGAGATAGTCTAGACCAAGTTTATTAAAAGAGATTTATAAAAGAGAGATAATAATTTGTCGATCAACAATTGCTAGTCTGTTGCGACAAAACGTGATATCTATTTTAGTTGCTGCGCAATCGCGGGCTGTTTACTACGTAAACGTTATATTGATCTACGATAAGAAAATTATTATAGCGCTAAACAAAACATTCTCTTTTGAGTGATTCTTGTATTATTGAGAATTGTAAGAAGACGATTACTCCCGCGAACTCAAGTATACAAATTGGAAACTCGATTTACTTGAGACAAGCATTTTGCGTCGACTATAACGTGTTTCTAATTTTCGATCTCCAATAGAGATGCTTTATCGCGCTTCTTAATTATAGCTACTTTAAAAAAAACATGTGACACATTGAAGCGAGAAGTCGACGTAATAAGTAATATTTAATAATTAGCGACTATTGAAAGAGCGACTATTAGTGAACTCTAATTTATACATAGTATGCTAACGCTAAATTATCAAGAGTCAAGCGTCAAGTAGCTTTTAGAAAGAATGTTGAACAAAGATAGTGCAAAATAAGTAATACGTTTTGGCGTCAACATGTATAAGAATAATAGCTAATATGCGATCTAGCATAAAATATAGTATTAAGAGTCTTCGTTGTCTCTAGATACTAGTTGCGACAACTATATATATTCTTTTTCTTGTTTTTCTTCGAGATCGTACTTCTTGGTCTAGCTTTGTTGTGGAATTGCGTTATTGTTAATCTACGTTTCGTCTATGGTGAAAGTTGTCGTTTGTTGCTGCATTATTAGTATTTGGACTATATGTAAAGATGGGCTCGTGCTTATTGTTTGTATAGATAGATAAGCGCTAGAGTCTATTCTCGTTGGAAAAGTTATATCTTGATAAAAGTTAAAATATAGCGACTAGATTGCAGCGTCTAAATCTAGCATCGTCGCTTATGTTATAAAAATATTCGAGAACAACGAAATTTGATAAAAGTTGACGACGAATATATATAGATCTAGATGCGAGACAACGAAAGTATTGTGACTAACTTGTAACAAATATATTTGTTGCATTGTCTTGTTTATTCGACTCTATTAATCTTTTAAGTTATCTATAGAACAATTAGAATATTCCAATTTTTGAACTTCTCTCTTGTAAAGCTTTTCGATTATTCTCTAGTTTATTTTCTAAATATTCTAAGTTACTTGCAAGATAATAGTTCTCAAGATCTTACGTTTAGTAACTGTCTAGCGTAGATGCGAATTTATGTTTTGTTTGCTTCTATACAATGCAATAAGTAGCAATAAGATCGAGAAGTACAATTCAAGCTTTTAGCGTCAACTTATTTTATTATTAATAGGCGGATAGAATCGTTCCAAAATCGCTAAATGTTAAGAGTAAACAAAAAAATACAAAATTGATCGAAGTCGAGATAGCGTCTCTAGCTAAGCTTGATTCGCGATTATCGAAGTCTATTTTAGTTTACATACTTTCGTATATAAGTTTACAGTTACACTTTTAGCGTAATTTTGTTTTCTTAGAAGAATTTGTTTAATTGTTTTTTCTTGTTTTGCACTTATCTAATAATTCGTCTTACTATAAGCTAAGATTTCAACAACGTTGTTAGAACTTCTTACAAGTTATTTTTATAAAGAACTACAAATTCTTTGAACAATAATTGGAAGCTCTAAGTCTAACGCAAATTGTTTCTTGGAAAAATTGTAAAACTCTCGAGCAAAAAATTGAATATATGTACAATACTATAAGATACGAGCAATGCTAAGAATCTTGTAAAGTAGAAGATACAAGAAGTTCAATTAGTTCGCTAAAAGCGTACAAGAAGTTTTATATTCAATAAGAAGAATATGCGCAAATTGACTCAATATATTGTGGTGCGAGCATTTTGTGCAATAGTCGAATTTCGGGAATATAATAATCTTGAGAAGCTAACAATTAATCGAATGTGTTTTTTGTAGCTTTGCAAGATTAAACTAGTCTTTGCTTTAAATAGCGATTAGAACTAATAACAAGCAACAACAAATAAAATTGATACGACAAGAGCAACTTTTGTAATGCTAGTAATTAGTAGAAATGTTTGCGCTTGCTTTTTTGCAAAATTTAGATCTATTGTGCAATAGCTCGACTAGTGTAGTTTCTTAAGATCAAAAACATCGAAGCAAGACTTTGTTGATTCGATAGAATTTTTGCTGCAAAGTTAAATACTAATCTATCTTTAAAATTACGATAATCTCTAGAACTTTAAATTCTTGATATAAATTACAATCTTAGAAAAGTCTATTATCTAAGAATTGCGAAGCTCTCTAAGATTTAATATATTGTACAAGATTGTGTCCCCAATTGTGTCGTGTAGATTCTTGGTAACGCTAGTAAATCTAAGTAACACTTGTAGCTTGGAAGAGCTTTATAGAAAAGCAATAAGTGTCTATAATTTCTTGTTTAAGTCGCTCAATCAATTACATCGATTATCTAATTGCTATAGCAACACAAAATTTGTGTTACACGCACATTTGACATCGCTCTCGACACGAGTGTCAATAGAAATCAAAGTCGAACTTCTTAGATCGCATTATTCTTCGATTATATAATAGTGTTGTTATTTCTAAAGAGAACCAAATAATTAGAGCCTTTGTAGCGAATTATCTAATATACTAACTTAGATATTTACACAAAAGTTCAACTATCTTGTAAAGCTTGCAATTTTATGCTTCTTCTTTGACTAGTCTATTCTCAAAACGCGACAATAAAATAGAATAAACTCGTTAGACGTAAAGCAACTTAAATTATGTTTGTTTGTTAGAGACTCGAATATAAATTTATTATAAAACGTTTATTAGATAATATAATTTTTAATAGAAATTCGAAAACAATATTTGTTCTAGAAGAATTCTGGCAAAGAAGTGTCAAACTTTATCTATCTAATAAGTTAGAATTAACTACTTTCGACGATATTTTAATGCTTTTACTATCTATATTTTGTAAGCAATTCTAGTAACATATGTAAGAAGTTGATAGCTCTATACACGTGAATAATTCAGCTATCTTACATAAATTCAAGCGCGCCAAATATATGCAAGATAATCTCAAAGCGAACAATAGTCAAAACTCGAAGATACGACATCAAGATCAATATCGCTTTTCAAAAGATTGCTTCTTTTTATTACTAAGACGAAGCTTGTCAATCTAAAAAAGATTTCTTCTATAATACTTTGATTGCTCTTATAGCGACGAAAACATAATGTTCAAGCCACGCCCTTTGGAATTTAGAGGGCAAAAAAAGATGCTAAGACGATAAAAGATTAGTGCGCATAAAGCTCGATTAAATACTTGAAAACTTATCGTCTTTAGCTCGAAAAGCAAACTAAATTGCGTTTTAGCTAAGAAGTTCTTGATATTTAATCCGTCGCTCTATCTTTCTGGCGCGACCAATGTCGTTGTCTTGAAATCAAGAATGCTAATAGCTAATTCTATAAGCTCGATTATAATAATGCCAATGCACTTGATATCGATATGGACTTTGGCAAACAAGATAGCTTTCTTTTCAAGAATCGATTCTACGATATTGGCTACAATCTGATAAGAAATTTTGCTTTTGACTTGTTATAGTATAATATATCAATCTTGATCTTATCGTCCTGACGTAGTAAAATAGTATCACAAGACAGACTGTTATAGTATATAAAAAGCTGCTTATAAATATAAGTAAAATCTTCAACTAGCTATTTAGATCTACGTTAGCATTCTAAGACATTTGTTTAAGAGAAGTTTAATCTTCTTGTATATAGTCGCAATCTCAAATGCTTGCAACAAACTATTCGCTATCACCATAATATATCTAAGTAAAACATTTATTTGCTTGTAGATTATTACTATCTCTTTCTTGTTCACAAACATGTCTTTGATATTGACTACTTAATTGTTTACAAAATTGAAGATTCGAATGTGTTTAATACCACTCTTCTTTGCGCATTTGATTGCGACAAAGATTTTGTCTTTGTTGTTATATACAATAACGACAGATTTAGCCTAATCTAGAGATATAAAGTTATAGTAGAACTTTGCGCTTTTATTGAAAACACATTTCATAGATCTCTCTTTTCTAGATTTTTTCGGCTTCGCAATGTTGTTATTATAATTAGTTGCAATAAATAATAATGTAATATATTGTTGCTTCGCTTTTTAAGATTTCTTCGATAAACTTATTCGCATTGAAAATCTACTTTGACGTATATATAAAGAAGTTGATTAAAGATCTACGAGTTCTCTATCTATTAAAATCAATCGATTTGTTATAGTTGTTCGAAATATAGATATTGCAAACTTGATTTGTCGATATTGTAATACTTCTATAGTATAGATCGACGTTAAAAATGGCGTCGAAAGTAAATACTATATTATTCAAAAATAATATCTATACTTTGTGTCGTGTTTTGATTGCTATTAAACTTTTACTTTTTTGCTATATATATTCTCTTATCTATTCGATCAACGAAACATAGTAGTCGAGTCTAGATATCTATATCGTTTAACATAGAACGTGCCAAATAAAATTATGTTTATTATTGACAAAATATATTATTCGACTTCTTTGGACGACGTGAACGATATAGCTATTTTATTAAAGATAGTCTCTAGCGATTGCATAACGAAGAAATTGTTGGCAAAAATCAAAAATCGTGCAAGATTGCCAAAGTTTGCAACAATTTGGAGTTATGCGTCAATTCGATCTCTCTTTCGCAAGCGATCGATATTCGACAAAGTTAAAGATATAATCTCTCTAGATTATTGGATCGCTAATTACAACAAAACAATGTCGACTTACAAAAAATTTCTATATCGAATTCAATTCTTAAAGTACATTTTGTCGCAAAGTTTTAAACAACGAGTCGAAGAACTTACGCACGAGAAGAGCTTTCTACTATAGAAGCTAATATATTTTAAAACATTTCAAACAATTGAAACAAAATTATTCGAATCGATTATTACACTTTGTACGGAGATAGAGAGAGTGTTAGCAAGATTCAAGAAAATCTTGAATAAAAGATCAAAAGCACGCACTTAGATAGAAGTAGATCTTTGCAACTATTAAGAAATAGACTTTGACAACAACAACGTAAAGAATGCAATTTTCTAGAGCTATCTTAGAAAAGCGTACAATACTAAGATACTTAAGTCTTAATCCAAATATAATAGTGCATATGCAAGCCAAATAGCATTATGTCTATTTGTAGTTTATTATAATTCAATTGCTTATAATTTAGAATATTGTCTAGCTATCTATAGTTGCATCTTTTTTTTAAAAAAGAGATTAAAATTTGGACATGATAATTGATTGATGCTTTAGATCAAGTAATTTGAAGTTGCTATTAAGTTTTTGTTTAACTAGACTTCGAAGATTGTTTTATATTTGTCGATTTGCCAAAACTATCGAAAGATTATATTATGTTGTAAACTATAAGATTGTCTATATATTTGTAACTAGCTTGTTTGTTCTTTTGTCTAGATTTTAGAATCTATTCTATTGATCGAGCAAGCTTAAAAGATTTATCGCTCTCTTTCTATATGTTAGACGATTATGCTTGTTAACAATTAAAAAATCTTGTTTTAGACTTTTCAGCATATAATATATATCGATACGAAAGATTTAGTTTACTTAGAAAGATATATTTTTAATCTTCGAATAAGAATTTATATAGCTATTTGAGTTCGTGTCGTCTCTTAGAATTCTGTCGATAAGTTTGCTAATTGGTCTTCGATTATTTGCGAAAGCGTTAGTAAGAAATTGTTGCAAAAGATAGTAAGTATCAATGCAATATAACTGCTAGACTAGATATATATTACGCGTGCGAACTCGATAATTGTTGAATCTAGATATCAACTTTTAAAAATAAGATAGCTGCGCTACGATGTTCGAGTTTGTAGCAATTATCAACACTTTATTATAGTTGTTAACGAATATGTCACGTCTATAAGATTCGCTAAAAAGAGCAAGTCGAAAGTCTAATAATTAAGAGTCTTCTTGGACATTCTTGTACTCGAATATTAGTTGTAAGTCTTTACTTGTATCTTTCTCGAACAACTTTTGAAAGCTTTTGTTATTTGCTCTCAATTGGCGCTCGTGCGAATCGTACAATAAAGATCTATTATTTTTAGAAAGTCTCTTTGAATAATCGTTGTCGACTATACTTTGTTTCGAGAACAACTTAATAAATTTCTTGGTCAAGACGTACAGTTTGCGAGTAAGATCTCTTCTTAGAATTATTATAAAATCTAAGATAGTATTGCTCTCTTGCGTAATCTAAGAGACGATTGTAAATAAATAATTTTGAAGAAAAGATTAGAAAAAAATTGAAGACATTTAGATATTGAGATATTGTTCGACTTTAACAATCAATAATCTAGAAACACTAATACTTATTTTTACAATATTACGTTGCTTCGATATTAGAGCTCGAACGTAATCGTAACAAATACTAATATTGCAATATAGAAGAATTAGAGTCTATAGAATAATAATTGATAGAAAAATAACAGACGTAATATATATATACAATCTAGAAAATTTCTATTCGAATATTGTATACTTCTATGTGGCGGATTTAGTGTTCAACGCAACAATTTGATAATTGCGAAGATACAATTTGTACAACAACAAACAAAATTATCGAAGCGAATAAAGAATTAGAAAGATTATAAATATAAGAGTTTTAATTAATTAGCTTCTAGTCTCTCAAAGAAGTATTGATCTTATTAGAGATTCGAATAGTTGATTGAAAGGTTAGAACAACTTGAGTTTCGAGACTTTTGCAATTTTGATACCAATATAAATCAATTCTAGTGTTATTGACATAATCTCGATTGTAGCATAAATAATTCGATATGTTCGCAAAGATAGATCTAGCATATCGCTTATAAAGCTCAAGTGATAAGCTAAATACGAGAACATAACGTTGATAAAAGACAAGTTTTCTACACAAATGCCCACATCTACGATGCTAGAAACTCGAAAAATATCGCAAAATATATTTATAGCTATGTATAAAACATAGTAGAACAAATCGACCCTAGTTAAGAGTCCAATAAGATGGTGTCTCTCTAAGACAAGCGAATAAAAGAAATGCTTGACGAAAAGCGTATTGTAGCTTTGCAATAACTAGCTAAGATAGATTGTTTCACACACAATTATATATATAACGAAAACCATCTCTAGGAATATAGTGTAGACTTAAGTTAGATCCATAAATGTCTAGAATCAATTGCAATATAGAAAAGCGATTGCGACTTCCAAAGCACTATAGACAAGAGCGTCTCTATCTTATTATAAGTGCATTCAAAAGTAAAAATTGTGGCTTAGCATAACATGCTATGCTATAATTGGTGAACGTAGCGCTTGGTCGGTTTGGGCATCTAGAAATGGATTCAAAGTATTTATTTTTTTGCTTCGCCAATTGTGCGTCGCCAATCGCAACGCATTTCGCGTTGCTTAAGAGTGTAAAAGAATCTTTGTTATACTAGCGATCTAAGTATGGCGAAAAGAATCGACAAGCGACGAGCTTTGTAAAAAAAGTTTCGCAAACGTAGTTACAATCTTCTTAGAAAGACCAATAAATTGTCGCAATAGATAGAATTTAATATTTATGTTCTTATCTATCGAAATCATTGTTACTATAGCTATCAATCGATCGATCAAGCAGAGTGGCCAACATTAGAGCAAAATATTGTAAGTTTTATTATTCAACTTTATCTATCTTAATATTGGACACTAACAAATCGAAGAGAGATTATTATCTTCAAATAGTAACTCGCAAACTAGACAACTTCGAGAAGCCAAACGAAGAGTATGTCGAAGCGCAAAAGAAAGAATTTGAGATTGTTAATTAAGAATTGAGTGAAGAGACTCTTTACGAACAAGACAAAAGAGTGATTTTTATACTAAAAACATCTTTGCTTCAATTAGAATCAAAGAGCCAAACATTATAGAGAATATCTCTTGCATAATTACTATCCGAGTCGTATTTGCTTTCGTTTGTTCAACATATTGTTAATTTTGATTGCTATCGATTTAAGAAGAAACAATATCTAACAATCTTTGGAGCGATTGTTCTCAAAACTTATATTGAAGATAATAATAGAATAGATGTTGGGTTGTAACATATGTTGACGTTACTATTATTCAAGAGAATAGCAAGCCAATTATTAAGTATCTTAGTTCTTTTTCTATCTTTATATACACTTCGCTCTGCGCATAGTTGTAACTAGACTTAATTCTATATATAATTTAGACACTCGAGATCTATGCTATTGCTTATAGCTACGACAATTATTTTTGCGAGCATCTACAATACGCAACGCGAGTGAATTTGATATGGTCGATAAGCTAAGTTAGTAAAATAATTGAAGATAAAGACGCATTCTAGATAGTTTAATCTTCTAGATTGTAAATCTCTAATACAAGTAAAAAAGTAAATTTCAACAATTGTTGTAGAAACAATTTTCTAAGAGAGTTGTTGTAATTAGCTTATTAATAATAGTAGATTGTCCAAGAAAATAATATTTTCAAGAATTACTAAAATTACTTCTATGCTACTTCAAAAATCTTTGTGTGACGAAGTCTATTTCGTAAACTTAGTAGACAAAGCTCTTGTACTTAGAATTAGTCGATTTGTTGTCTAAAGAGTGTAATTCTTTGACAATATTAATAAAGAGATCGCGATAGTAGATAAATAGTAATGCGCTAACTTTAAATCTCTTGATGTCAAGCCAATTATTGAAGAAAAGTCTAGTGCTAATTCTACATAGAAATTTGAGTTAAGATGTAAAGATGTTGTTGTTGATGTTGCAAAGCTAGAGTCAATCTAGATTTGCGTTCGTTTAATTGACGCATTCGATACATTACTCGACGTTGTCAAATCGAATATAGTAAGATTCAATAAGATTGTAATGTCAAGCTTTAGTTGCTTGTAAACGTTCTTTCTATAACTAACAATTGCTGTTAGAATTACTCTTCGATAAATCGATCAAAACATACGTTGTTGCAATTTATAATGCCAAAAATAGTACGAATCTTATAATTGCTATGCGATAGTCTATAGTAGAGTAGCAAAGTTATCTTTTTATCGAATTGACTTACAAATATACGCCATTTCTAGATAAAAAAATATCTAATTTGGATATCTAGCAATTATTCGAAAGTAACACTTTACTTAATTTCAAAAATAACTCTTGTTGTTCGCTTGCTTTTATATAAAGATAATATTAGAGCGAATTCTTGTCTAAATTATAATTGATTGTAAAAGCATCTCTTCTAATCAAGCTCTTCGATTGAAGAACACAATAGTTACTTAGTTATTATAACTAATAACGCATTCGTACAAAACCCACCAAATGGCTCTACAAAGAATGTTGTATCCGATTCGAGACTATCGACGTCTACGACATCGATAGATCCAAATAAAGAACGCAACAAAGTAGATTAGCGAAAACAAAAAGCGAAAAGTTCAAAAGTTACTGCGCAGAATGCAACTTTTGTCGATGCGAGAAAGTTCAAAGTATCTAAGCAAGATAGCGCATTTATCAATGCAAGAATTTCAATATTAGTTGAGCAAGAAGTGGCGCTTATTAGTTAAAAAACAATAGTATTAGTTGGGCAAAAAGCGACGCCTATTAGTTAGAAAACAACAGTATCAACTAGACAAAAAGCGGCGCCAATTAGTTAAAAAACAACAGTATTAGTTGGGCAAAAAGCGACGCCAATCAATTAGAAAACAACAGTATTAGCTAGATAGAAAGTCGCGTCTACTAATAGCAAGCAAGAAAATTTGCTCTTGCTAAAGAAAAAGAACGATGTTAGATCGATGCAAAAAAAGATTGTTGAACAATTCAATTGTATCGAGAAGAAAGGGAAAAAGATTTCTAGCGATAGAAAGAAGCTACAAGCTATAGATCGTGTGCTCTATTGTGATTCGATCAATTTTTAGGAAATTCTCAATATTATATCTTCTACAGGAAAGAAGTAGACTTAGAAAGTGTTTATTAGAATGCTTTTTTTGATCAATCTTAATAGATTGTCAAGTCTCGACCAAAAGTTGATCAAACGTGCTATCAATGTCTATAAACATGCGTAGACGTCGTTCTTCAAGCTATCTTTTTGTATATTAACAAGAATTATAGACGTTAGAATAATCAACAAGAAATTCGAATTTCTAGACTAGCCAATCAATAAAGATAAAACTAAATTCGATAATATAAAGAGTATTGTGTCGATTAATCGATTAGAACTTCTTGAGCGCATCTATAAAGAGATCGAAGACTTACTAGTTGATTTATTCAAAAACTTCGACGATACTAGTATTCAAGCCAAATTGAATAATAAGAACAAGAAGATAGCGACAAAAAATAAAATTAATAATATTAAGACAAGCGAGTATAATAATGTCTTGATTGACATAAAGACAATCTCTAAGTTCTTTGTAAGACAAAACGTCTTATACAAAGAACTAGCTTAAAGTCTCAAAGATTACGTAATGTACGAGAACTTACTAGAAAAACTCGTTAAAGAGTTTGTATTATTTATAGATAAAAACAGCTATTCTATAAAATAAACGAATCTCTTCAACTTGATCGAGAGATTTGACTACAACAAAAAAGTTAAAATCTTTAACTCTCGCGACAAACGCGAAGTGCGAGTCGACTTTATTTGGGACGAAGAGTCTATTCTAGTATGTTAAAAGTTTATAAGTGGCTATCGATACTATATATAGATTCTTGTTAACAATTACGAAATCTATAATGTGCGAATCGCAAACAAAATCGAATCTATAGCAAGCAAAATCTATCTAAACTAAAATCAATATGTTATGGTCGAAGAAGACGCACGCAAATATCGCAAAAAGAATGTTAAGAGATTTGAAGAAATTCTTTATGTCGCATATACATTGGCGAAAATCTAAACAATTCCAAAAGATTTAAATCGCCAATTAAGGCGATCGCTTACTAACATATATGCTATCTTTGACAAGAAAGCTATCTAAATAACGTACAATAATTTGATCAATATGCTAGATAAATTTGAAGCGACCAAGAAACTCGAATTTTATTACAACAACCAACTTAAACAATATCTCTAGAACGTTCTGCCAAAGAGAATTATTACTATGTATAAAACGTCGAGTTACCAAAAGATTGCAAATGCTTCGCTTGATCGCCCAAAATCGACAATTGCGTTGAAAAACAAGTTCGACCAAAACGCACAAACGAGAAAAGCTAGAGATAACAAAATAGCCGCTCTAAAATTGCAAAACGCGAAGATAATAAAGAAACTAAATAACTTGATTCAAATGTTGACACAACTTACGATCAACATTGCAACAATGTTTTAGTCGATACAAACTTAAATATTGACTCTCAAATTATGTCTAAATGCTTAGAAAGAAAGATATTGCTAAAGCAGCAATTAATAATTTAAGTGTTTTTTCTATATTTTTGCTTTTACGCAAAGCTTGTCTCTCGACATCTACCAACTTAGATATTTGTTGTTTATTATATTGTTTACATTTTTACGATGTTTCTTCTATATTTAAAGCATTAAAGTTATTAGATTTGCTAGAATTCTTATAAAGAAAACATTATTAATATCTATCAAAACTAAAGAAGTCTTGATCGAGTAGTCTTCTTTTGCGATTTACTCAACTTTATAAAGTAGAAATCTCTTAATAAAGATTGCGATTACTGTTGATCTAATATATAGTAAGAATTAGTTCTATAAGTACTAGTCGAGAAGCTATAATCGAGAGCGATATATTACAATGTCGAATATATAATAAGCAAGAACTAATTTCTTTTAGAGAATAACGCAATACTTAAAAACTATAGAAGTTATAATTGCTCTTTTTAGCTAATCTTAAATTCAAAAATAAATAAGATTTTAAAATTACTTGTGTCTCTCGAAATATGCAAAGATCGAAGATGGATTTGCTAGATCTCTAATAGTTATTGTAGTTAATATCTATATCGCGATAACATTGAACTTAGTTGTTGTGTTTCGAATATATTTTTTCGACTTTTCTAGTTTTATTATTTGGATTTGTTTCGCCAAGCGTGCAAGTAAGCTCAACTATAGATATTCTCTCGACGAAGATGTTTGTTCTATAATATATTAATACTATTCGATTGTGCGCTAGCGATGCGATAAAGACACCAAAATAATAATTAGAATAAACGTTTTTACAAAAAGACGAAACAAAAGTGTTGTGTTTAAGACAAAGAGACACAAAACCAATTTAACAAGATCTAGAATTACGCCAAGAAACATAATTTGATTTAAATGAAAAACAATACAATATTAGATAAGTTGCTAATTCCACGACAGCTTGTAACGAGAATTGTGGTTAGTCAATAGCTAAATCTTAAGAATGTAAAGAACAATTAATATAAGATTATATGCTAGATTGTTGTCGCTGCTAATTATTGTTAACAACTACATAACACTTAATAAAGAAAAAAGATTATCAAGATTTAACTTTATATCTTCGCAATAAGATCGATTTCTTTAGTTGTAACATTTACTTTTCGTTGTTTGCGTTAGACACATTACAAATAGAGAAATAGCTTAGAATTTTTCAAGAGATAGAAAGCGCTAGAAATAGAGATAGAAGCTACAATAGATTGTTTACTTTTCGCATAAAAGCGACAAAAGAGAGAATTTACTCGCTCTATAGCGACATTGTCTACAAATTGTAAATTGTATATCTTGCAATCCTAAGTTTGATATAAAGATTACGAATATCTATTTAGTTTGTAAAACGCGTATAATATAGACTTACTCTAGTCAAGCAACTTAAATCGCGCGACTTGTAGAATTAAGTGTTATCAAAAATTATTCGAATATATCTATAATATTTAACTTAGAATAGTTGAGACTTATTGCTAACTATATATAGTAAATAGACTTAATATTGCGATTGAGTTTGCAAAAATAAAATTAATTACAAATGTCGACAATTTTTATGTCTGGCAATTTCTATTAAAGAAACAATATCTTTTCAAAAAATATTTGAGCAAGTATTTTGTCGAAACTTATAAAGAATTGTGTCGAGAGATTGATATATTGTTCGAAGTAGTTCTGGTCGTCGCGTTAGATTATACGTCGAAAGAAGAGATAGAAGTAGATACTATAGTATGCGATCTTTTCTATTGCTCGAGCTTAACTTACAAAGATAAAAGAAATTCTTGTATGTCGAAACTAGTTTCGTCGTCGTTATCGAATAGCTAGAATTGAATAAAATTAGATTAACAATTAAGTTGATTAATTTCAAGAATCAAATAACACAAATTATAGTTTTAAAGAAACTCGCGAAAGAGGAAGAAACTCGATTAAAATCGATAGTGTAAATAGTCGATCTAAATAGATAGATATTACAACAACAAATGCAAGATCTAAAAGAAATAATAATATATTTTAAGAATATTACGATAACATTTGTAAATAATTTTGCAATTAGACTCAAGCTTGATCTAGAGCTCTTAATTGGCAACTAATAGCAAAATTTAATAGACAATAAGATTATTGAAGAAATTAAAAAGATAATAGTAATAGTCTCGATAATATAGATAGCGTTCGCGATAATTTAGATAGCGATCAACAAGAAAATACAAATAAGAAATTACTCTTTCAAATTGCTCTAATAAGTCTTGAAATAAAAATAGAAAAGATCTAGATCTTTAGTTCTCTCTTTCTATTTATGCTCGATTTAGAGTATCGAATTTGTTCGCTTTAAGTTGAGTTAGTTGCAACAAAACTTTTGATTTAGATGCTATTTCTTTTGATAGACGTAATTGAAAAGTAATACAAAATTTGATAGTTGTAATAAAAATTGCTTTCAATTTGATAGTGTTGCTTTCGATTGTGTCTAGCATATCTAAGCTCTTGTCAACAAATAAATTGTTGCTTTTGGGAATTGTAATATTCGATGTCAAGCTCTTATATTTACAACAATAAATATAATTGCTTTCGTTGTTGTTGTTGACGTCTTCGAAACTAAAAAATAAGAGAGATCGAGAGCGTAGAAACAAGAAAAAGAATGTATTCTCGTTAGAAAAGAGAAGTCTAGAATTGTTGTTACTATTGTTTGAAAAGCTTTCTTTGGAATTAAGTTTATTAAATAGTTTGTGTTCTTATATTTGCAAAACGTTTTCTATTTAATAAAAGCTATTTTTGTCGAATAATAGAGTTAATTCGCTAGCAAATAGTTTAAGTAAATTGTGTTGATTCTCTTGGGAGATTATATCAATAATAAAAATTTTGGGCATTTAAGACGTAGAGATTGTTGTATCTACTATTTCGCTAGATAAAGATTGCTATAATATATTTCTTATATTGTATTTGCTTTGTTTGGATGTTTGCTCTTTAACTCTATTTTTGTTGCTACTCTTGCGCTTGATCTCTAGAATGTTGAAAACTTAATCGACAAAAAATCTCGAGTTTTTGTTTTGATAATATTTGTTAAGATATAACTTTATAGTTAAGCTATAAATGTCGATTATATAATAGAGAAACGATATTTTATTGTCGAGTTAAAAATAATATAGAGAGTAAGAACAATGCAACGACCAATAGATTGTTTGCAAATGTGATTGAAGATAGATTTGTAATTGCTTTTCTCGAATTTAGTGTTATTATTGCAATAATATAGCAATTTGTTTGTTGTTTAAGTAGAATGAACAATAAGTAGATCGAATTAGAGTATTGCAATATGTAAGTCTCTCGCATCGCTTGTACGATATCGATTTGAGATATATATAACAATGCTTATTCTACTCTTTTTCGACGAATTAATTGAAGTAGACAAAGCAATATTTTAGTTTGATTTTATTTCGATCAAGAGTGCTTGCTAGCTTAGTGTCTCGATATTGATGTACGTGTATATTGTGTTAAGACTTTAATAATAAATTGCGATTGTTAGATTCTTATATATCGATAGAAAGATTTTTTGATATTTATCTTTGTATTGTTATATTGTAGTCTTGTATAAAACACACATTATAGATAGACTATTTATTAGACAAATAGACTATTGTACAATCTCGAGATGCAAGAGAACAAAGATTCTCGACAACTTGTTTTTGTTGTTTATTGATAATAATTTGTTTCGAGATTATTGCGCGTGCTAGACAATCTCTTTTTGACATAATTTGAAATAGAATTTCTAGCTAAATTGTTTTGTTGTTGTTGTTGGATTGCTGCTTTCCACGTGTTGCGATTTTTCAATCTCTTCGCTCTTAAATCTATTCGATTTGATATTTTGTCAAGCTTGTGTTAGCAAAACTACAACAATAGCTTCGCATCTTGTTTTGCGCAACTTTGATTTTGTTTTTGATTATTTTTGCAATTTGAAGATAACGCACTTTGTACTCAAGCTCTATATAATGTGAATTCTATTGTAGCTCGACTTGTTTTTTGGCTAACAAACTAATCGAAAGATCTTTCTTTTGAAATTTTCTAAAAAATTGAAAATAGTTGATATAATTATGCTAAGTAGATTTGTTAAAGAAAGTCGACTTTCTATCGATAGAAGAGATATTTGCCACGTAGTTTCGACTATACGTGCGAGAATTAGTCTGCATAATATGTTGAAATCGCTCAACTTTAATATATTTCTCTATATTGATTAGTAAAAGTAAACGTCGTATAGCGATTGCGTTTACTATTGATTTTTTTGTCAAAATAGCAACGTATAGCGTGGATTGTAGTTTTGTCAAAAAATTCTAAGATTTTTAGCACAAATTTAACAATATGTTGAAATATGTTTCGAGATAGCGATTTGATCGAAATATCTTTTTTTTTAGTAATATGGCGCAAAATTGATAAATATTTTGCTAAGTCTCTTTAGCAAAGAATTAGCTCGCTATCGTTCGAAGAAATTTGTAGTTGCTAGAAATTGTTAAAAAATTCAATATTTCAAAACGTCTTATTTGCAATAGCTAAGACAAGAAGATACTAAATATTATTGTAATTAAGTTTGTTGTGCTAAAAAATAGATATATTATATTTTTAGATCTTTATTAGCGCATATATTATTGCAAATATAGAAGAACGAACGTAATGTTTTCTAAATTGCGATTATTTTTGATTTATTGTTGATCGATTCTATATATTATTTTCTATTTATTCTTAGAGATTTAGATCAAAACAATCTTAATATTCTATATACAATTATTAGAGCGCTTCGAAGAATTGAATATAGATATCTACTTGATATCGAAAATTAGTTTTATTTTTGTTGTGCTTATTAGAAAAGAAGACGTTAATTCTTGCTTTAGTTTAACAATATATCGCGATAGCGAAAAGAATTTGAACTTTGTTGCGCGAATAAATAAACCAAATATTGTTATTAATTTAAAAAAATTTGTGAAATTGAATTTATTTTTGCTTTTCAAAGAGATACTTTGACTTTTTCTTGTTTACAACAAGAGTTTTTCGAATTAGTGTATTTCTAGTTTACTAATAGAGTCGATTAGCTCAAAAAATATTAAAATTGATTTTAGAATATTTATATTTTGTACAACTTATATTTGTCTTTTTTGACGTAAAAATTGTCAATAATACGAGCAAATTTGGCGAAAAACTATTTCTCGAAAGTTTTTATAAAATCGACAATAGATTGTTTCTTGTTGTTAATTACTTTTTTGCTAATAGAGACTTTGAAACGCAAAAAATTCTTTAAACTTGCAATATCGAGAGAAAATATATCTTTTTCTAGACATTTCGATATTGCACTATAATATTGTTTCGCTTGTTGCTTCTACTTAATAAGAATTATTTATTTGTTCGATCTTGTAAGTATAGATTTTTGATTGCAACTAATTTTAAGAATCTATACTTATTTTTGAAATTGTTCTATTGTCGAGTTTTGATTTTTTAAAGTTTTCGCAACACTTGTTTTCTTGTTTTTGATACTATTTTGCGCGTAATAAGTTTTTGATATATAATTTTTGACTTGAGATTTGATCGAGAGTTTCTTAATCGTTGCTTTCTTTCGACTTATATTGCGATCGCATAATACGAGAGAGAATCAATATCTTTGAAGATTGTAGAGATCTTTTGGCTTGAAGCTATAAATGGCGATAGATTGTTGTCTCTTATATTTCTATTTAGCGATTTGTTGCGAATTATTTGAGTGGAATTGTGCTCGCGCGAGCGAGAGCACGCGTTTGTGGATGCTCGCTCAGATAAGTGAAAAATGATCGCTCACTTAAACGTAATATTGCGCACCCAGATGCGAGTGTGGATCACTCTAGCTGTTCACTAAAGCGGCAGTCTCGGGCGAGCGTCGAGTGAGCTGAGTGCAGATTGCAGTTCGATTAACCCGCCAAGACTCGAGATTTGCGAGATTTGATGTTGTCGCCCTTTCCCCGCAAAATCTGGCGAGCATCTTTCTGGACAAGACCGGCCTATAGCAGCCAAGAATCGAACAACGTGCTTCTCGGATACGTGAGCACTGACACTCTGGTTTCAGAAGTCCATCCAGGAACATTCGCGAGACCCGAGGACGATTCAACGGCTTGACCGCTTGTTGACTTCTGTCTCCTGTCTGCTTGCTGATCCTGGCCTTGCCGGAGCTTATATTTACTCTGCTCCTGCTCTCTTATCTCTGGCTGTAAAAGCCACAGTCCAATGTCCACTTCATGTCAGCTCCCTTGTATGTTGTGGAGATCACCTCACCCCTGAGATTGGTGAGGTCTGATAAGGATTTTGATAAGACCAAGCAGCACAATGCCTCAACATCCAAGACGCAGCCAAAGGCGATAACGCCCAATGTCGCTGCTTCTCACCGGGTGGGACAAAAATCACGCTCCTTGATTGATGTCTCTGATGATCGTGGGCGGCGGCTTCCCAGTTGGAACGGCTGCAATGGCTCTTCCTGTTACACCAGTACCAGCGATGAAGGAACTCCCCGCCTCCTCCCCGTCCAGGACGGAAGTAACGACCTCCTTCCCATTGTTGGGAGCGATGCAAACGCTTTGGATTTCCCAAGACGTTTGCTACAACAAAAAACTCTTCCCTCATCACATTCCAACATAGCTACACTGCATCAAGCTTTCTCCCATCTAGCCGAAGCCGATCTATCTGATCCACTATCCAACAGCAGCGCTATGGAAGAGAATATTCAGAAACCCCCAAGCACATCAGCGCGCCGTGGCCGTTCCTCTCCCCCCACTCCTGATCTCTTCTCACCGGCCCACAAATCTACGCCCGCGCCATCTTTACAGACCATATCCGATGGCACGGATCAACCGTCCATAGAAACGGGAAAGTTAAGAGAAAGCGATACGACCGATGAGAAAGGCCGCGGTCTTTACAACAACATGGGGTCAACCATGCGAGTAGGCGCGGAACAAGTGGAAGACATAGGAAAGAGAAATACGGGCCCAAGTGGCAAATTTCACGCCCAAAAACGCGTCGGGACAAGTGCGGTAGAAGCGGAGCCTACAGCGAATGCAAGGAGTCGTAAGTCTAGCCACATGATGCAGCTGTTCAAGGATACATCTCCAGAGCAGCCGACGGAACAGGACAAGAACCGACCAGATATCGTCGCGCAGAAAGCCAAGTACGCTAATGAGGACGGAGAGGTTACATCTGGAGCGCGGAACGGTGCCAGACCCTCGAAATATGTCTGTGCTGAGGCGTTTGTCGACGATAGCGGCAAGGCAGCGCAGGAGAATGTTCCTCTCCAACCATCTCAGGGAAAGGCCTCAGAGGGACATCCAGAGCACGAGCGTCGCGAAAAGCCACCCCAGCCACTCAATGATGTGTCAAATGAGGCACCGAAAGACTACTTGACAGATGCAAGACGATCCCCGTTACCGCACCCTGTGCTGGCAGAGACCTATAATCAGATTGCCCAGCCAGTCGCAGACGATGGCGAAGAAGAAGAGCCCTCCGATAAGGAGCATGTGTCCTCCGCAATATATTACCCTCACAAGGCGCCATCTCCCGACACAGTACATAATGCTATAGGGGAAGCTGGACAAGAAGCAAAACAAAAGGGGCATTACGTAACTCTGTCTCGACCAGAAGCTAGACGCTCACTGGAAGACCAAGATGACTTGCTGCAAGTAGGTCACGTCAGTGGGCCTCCGTCATCAAAAGCGAGTGACAGTGGCGTGTCTTCTGCATCGGACTCCGAACATAGTTGCACTGATGCAGAGACAACTCCAAAAGCTACACCTGCGGCTCGCGGCAAATTTTTGGGATCTCGAGCTCGAAGGGGTCGTCGGCCGCAGACCGTGCCAGTTCCCACGATCGAACTCTTACCTTTCAAGCATCAAGTTGGTGGTCACACAATACTCTACAAGTTCCACAAGAAGGGGGTAACCAAGCCGTTGACGAATGAGGAGAACAA
>JAABUL010001203.1_pt1 | contig 50451 bp, 31 predicted proteins | sample 5559151 | NCBI WGS metagenome assembly JAABUL01 (sample SAMN10711876, study PRJNA513368) | rock metagenome | isolation source: Antarctica rocks | place: Antarctica: Victoria Land, Pudding Butte sud
TTTCAACTTTTATAATATAAAATATTATTATTTCATTATTTCATTATTTCATTATTTCATTTATATATTATTATTTTATAAAAATATCTTCTTATTAAAGTACTTTAATTAATTTAATTATAAATTATAAATTTATATTATAAATTATTTTATTTTCTATTATTATATTAATTAAAAAATATAAAATAAGTTATTTATAATTAATAATTTTAATAATAAGATTAAGTTATATCTTAATTATATTATAAATATATTAAAGATAATATTTTATTTATACTTTTTATAATTTTAAATTAAAGGTTTTTATATCTTAATAAATATATTATATTTAATATTATATTTTTAATAATTATAATATTAATTCTTAATATTATTAATTTAATAGCTAGAGCTAGAGTTTATAATTACCTTATATATATTATATATTATAATAACTTTACCTTTATTATTAAAGAATTACAAATCTTATTTTAATATAATAAATATATAAGCTTTTATTATAATATTAAAAATAAGGTTAAAAAGCCTTATAATAATTATTAGGTTTTATTATAATATAAAGATATATTTATTTATTACTTTATTCTTACTTTTATAATTTAAATACTTTAATAATATATTAATTAAGATTATTTTATTTTATTTATATTTTATAATAATATTATAAGTTAAGAGTCTTATTACTTAATATACTTATTAATTATATTAGGCCTTTATATTTATAAAATCTTTTAAGTTATTATAATTTATAAGTACTTTAATAAAATAAAAATTACCTTTTAAGTAATATCTCTCTTATTTAAATATTATAATTATTATAAATAACTCTTTATCTTAAATTTTATAATATTTTTTAATAAAGGTTATCTTCTTACTTTAAAAGACTATTAAATATTATTATCTTAATTATTAAAATTATAAAAGAATATTAATAAATTTAAAATTAAATTTATTAATCTTAACTTATATAAGTAATATAAGATTAAAGTATTTTAATATTAATATATTAAGAAAAGCTTAATAAAGCTTATTAAATATATATTTTATATTATTAAGTTAAATAAAGGGATTTTTTTAATATCTTTTATACTACCTTTAAATAGGCTTATTAAAAGTAATATAATTTAAGAATATTAATAAATAAATTAATAATAAAAATTTATAAATCTAAGAAAGATTCAAACTTTATAAAAACTTTTTAACTTTAACTATAATTAAATTAAATTTACTTTATATTAATTTATTATTATACCTTTAATTAATATAATAAACCTAGAAATTTAATCTTAATTATAAAAATTTAATATTATTAAAGTTATTTAATTATTTAATATATATAATCTTTATACTTTATATATAATTTTAAGTAAATAAAAATATTATTAAAGTAAATAATATAAAATTTATTTAATAACCTTATTAAAGACTTATTAATATAAATTTCAAAGATTATTAATATATTCAAAAAATTAAATAATAATATTATATATTTTAAATAATTATAATATATATAAAATATAATATTTTTTTAACTTCTTTCTAAATTTTAATATAATAATATATATCTTTAAAATTAAGTTTTATAAAGATCTTAATCTTATTTAAATAATTTAATATCTTATTAATTAAAGATAATAAATATTAATTTTTAATAATTACTTTATTAATTTTATAATAATTAATATATAAGTATAAGCCTTTATCCTTTTTAGAAATCAAAAGAATAAGTAATTTTATAAAGCTTTCTAAATATTTAATTTACTCCTTTATTAAGGCTTTATTTAGATAGTATCTTAATTTTATTAACTTTATATTTAATAATTTATATAATAATTTATAAAGAGAGTTATTAATTATATTAATAATATAATTACTTCCTTAATAAAATTATAAATATTTTATTTTATTTATTAAAAATATATCTAAGAAGTTATTAAATTTAAAAGATAATATTTATAAATTAATTATATTTTTTATATTTTAATTTATTATATTTATTACTCTTAAATTAATTTAAGTAAATTCTAGATTTAAAATATTAGAAATAAGAAATATAGAAATAATAACTATTTCTTTAAGAATTTTTTAAATTATTAAAGTTTATTAATTTAAATTAATAAATTAATAATTTTAGATTATTATTTCTTTATACTTATATTAATTTTAATACTTATTAAATATTATATAAGCTTATTAATAATTAATAGTAAACCTACTTTATTAATAATATAAAAGATATAAATAAAACAATAAAATAAATCTTAATTATTTATAATCTAATAAATTATATTATATATTTTATAATAGAAAACTTACTTATTATTTATAAAGTTTAAATATAATAATTTTATATCTTTAATATATTTAAGCTTATTTTAATAATATAAGCTTATAAAATTATATTTAATTAAAAATTATAATTTAAAGGATTATTATATTAAAAAGGATTATTTTTTAATATTATTTATACTTAATAATAATAAAGAATTAAAAGTTTAACTTTTTTTTTATATCTTATTAAATTTAAGTTCTTAATAGGATTTAACCCTTTTTTTTTTATTAACTTTAATTATTTATAATCTTAAGATTAAGATATTTTAAATTAAACTAAGACTTATTTTATTTAAATAATTTAAAGTAATTAATTATATAATAATCCTTCTTATTATAATTTTAATAAATTAGTTTAAATAAATTATATAATTTAGACTTAATTTATTTTTACTTTATATTATTTTTACTTAATTTATATTTATTTAATTTATATCTTTTTATAATATTATTTTTATTTATTTATAACTTTTTTTTTATAATTTTTATAATATATTTTATTAAGCCTTTTTATTAAGGATCTTTATTCTATTAATATTAACCTTAAAATATATTATTAATAATAAGACTTTATTTCTTATATTAAGAAGGAATTTATAATTTAAAAAGATAATTTAAAATCCTTTAATAAGTTTAATATATAAATTTCTAATATATTTACTTTTAACTTTTTTAAGAAGTTAAGCATTTAAAAATATTAAAAATATTTTAAATTTATAAATTAATTATAAAGGCTTTTAATATATATTAATATATTATTAATATATATTTAATTCTTATTTAAAAGAATCTTTAATATAATTTAATAAGAAGTTTATAAAATTCTTTTATATTAATATTTTTAATAAATAAGAATATAAATAAGTAATTAAAAGTTATTCTAAATAACTTTTAAGTATTAATATTATAAATAAAATATAAAATATATTTATAAAAAATTAAATAAGGTTTATAAAAATAATATATTATATTATAATATTTAATTTTAATATTTATAAATACTTTTTTATAATAATTAAGAATAAGAGTTAATTTTAATTTATTTTAAATAAGAATAATATACTCTTTAAATTTATTATATATATACTTTTAATTAATATTACCTTTTTATATTAAAATTTATTTACTTATTTTAAAAATAATTTTAATAATTTTAATATCTTATAATAATTACTCCTATTTATATATTACTTATATAAAATATTTAATTAAAGGGGGAATACTTTCTTTATTTATTTTTATATCTTTATTAAGATTACTTCTAATATTATTATATTTAATGATTTCCTTAAGATTAATAATTCTACCTTACTTGTTTAAGGGAATAGGATTATTATTAATAGTATTTAATAATCTACTTTTATCCTAATTATATAATAATAGTATATTACTTATAATCTTATTAAAATAAATTATATTAATTATAATTAAAATAAATTATTATCTTTTAATAAGTAAAAGAATTAGAATTATTAGAATTATTAATTATAAGAGGTATATAATAATATAATAATAATCTTATTTATAATAAGATTAATTCTTAAGGAATCTAGAAGATCTTCTATAAAGAATCTTTATAAAATCCTAAGTAGAAGATATATAAATCCTATATATTATTTCCTTATATAGCCTTATTAAATAAGTAAGATATATACTAAGAGTATATTATAAGCTAGTTATAATAAAATTCTTACTTAATTAATAGTAATAAAGATAGTAGTAAAGATAAAAGGCTTCTATTAATATTCTTTAATTATAAATATCCTTATACTTCTCTACTATTATCTTATATATTCATACTCTTATAATTTATAACCTTATACTATTATATTATATATAAGCTATTATAAGCTAATTAATAATAAGGCTATTTATATATATAATAAAAGTTATATATATTAGAGTATTAAGATAATCCTAAGCTTAAATAAATAACTATTAAATATTAATAATTATAATATATATTAGTTTAATACTTACTTAAAGTATATTAAGTTCTTATAATATTAATAAGTAAATAAGTTACTATTAAAACTATTAACCTTAAAAATATACTTATAAACTAAGAATTAATTAATAGCCTTATAAATTTCCTTTATAAGAGTAAGTTTATTATTTTCTAAAAGATCTTAGATTAGAAGAGGTATTATAATATAATAGATGTATTATTTTAATATTAAAGATATCTTATATAATTAATAAGTTCTAAAATATATATTCTTAAAGCTAGTAAAAGTAATAGTAATATAAAGATAATATAATATATATCTTATAATTACTTATTTAATTATTATATCTTATTAAGTAATAATATTATTATAAATATATAACTTATATAATTATTATCTTTATAATATAAATATACTTAGATATTAGTCTATTAATAGGCTATTAAATCTAATATAAAAGTTACTAAGTCTAATATAGACTTATATACGCTTATAAGGATAGGATATACGTAGATAAGGATAGAACTATTATATAATATCTAATTAGGTGAAAAATACAGTCCTGTAAAGATAAGGTAGATAACGTGTAATGTTAAGGTTAGTACGTCGCGAAGAACAAATAAAGACTTGGTAAGTGATTGATTAGTTGATTTATTCATGGATACATGATCTATCTACTTGGTAACTACCTACTGCTATGTACTAGTCGCTAAGACGCCAAGCAATCATGTCATGTTTGCAATCGTAGCATGCAATCTCTCGACGATCGGTTCTTTGACCGATATACACTTCGTGAGAAAGGAGTAACCCGGCCGAGAATTCCTCCAGGATCTGAGAAGGAACCCTGATGTTCGATTCAACGAATCGTCCGCGTTTCGTAGAATGAAACGATCTGAAGGCTGGAAGTTCTGGGGATGAAGTCGTCTGTAATTTCACACAGAACCTTCAAATCTTTCTTCAGTGAATCGCCACCAAGCTGGAGGGACCTGAACAGCTGGTTTGGTTGCCAGTAGTCGGAAAATACGTGGCGATTCAAAGATTATATCACGATGTTCTAGAGCAACATCTGTTGGCGTGTTGCAAGAGTAGAGAATAGCGAGCCCGTATTCTCTGGGCTGATCCATTTTGTTCTCGTGATCCTTCGTCCCGGGGAGGTACGATGCGGTCGGAGTCAATCAATTGATGATTCTCGAGAGGTTCAGACCTGTTCATGGGACGTGGCGTTATAGTTAGCCCGAGCTGTAATGCTATATTAAGCGTACACAAGACTCTCTGGACTTTTTGGCCCTGGCCACTGCCGCATCCCCCCAAATAGATCATCGAAAAACAGCCTCTTAGTAGTAGTAGAGCGTATCTTTTCTTAATTCTTGCTGCGTTTTGATCGAAAGAAAACCTACTACATTCCTTGAATTCAGGTCTTCCCGTGTTAGTAAGCCGTTGAACCATGGTCTAAAATTTCTAACGTTCGGAGCAAGTCTTCCTAGTCATCCGCCAAAAAGCATGCTCCCCCATATCTTATGAAGGTTGGTTCAGCACCGAGGATACGTCTTAAACATGCGGCTCTAGTATTCGGAGAGCGCCACCAACTAAATGTAAACTCCCAGTGACCAGAGTTTGCATGCTTGACCCTTGATCATATGACCTCGCCAAGTTCAAAGCGCCTTCAACAGTCGACTCGAAGGTTGTGTGGGTTTTAGGGAAGATGCTCCTCCAGGCATTAATGTACTGTTCCTGCATATCGGTCGAGAAAGGCCGGTCCGCATGTCGAAAACATCGATCTACAGGGAAATGAGAAAGCAAGATCTTGAACACGGCGTGTTAAAAGCTCACCAGTATCGTTGACGCCGTCCAGTCGTTGCTCGTATGTACTAATGATGAGGTACTGGATTGATGTGTGGCGCTCTTGCAGAGTTGAAGCGATGCATCGGAGGAGGGTCGCCCCATCTCGTTCTGATATGTGGCTGAAGATGATGATACGCGTGATCGGCCTAGGCACGCTGGTAAGGTTAGCCGGAGATGTCATTTTCCGCCGGGAATGTTCGGCGACATTTGATATTGTGCGGCCATCTTAACGAACCACTCCGCAGCATTCTGAACACTCAATTCGTTGTGTGCTCCATCAAGAAACCATTGGTGACGTCCCTGGGTAATGTGTTGGAATCGTCCGATCCAGAAAAATTGCTGTATACCCATGCTGATATCCTGTTCAGTGAGGTCGCGGTAGGCCGCTGGCTGTTTCTCTGTAAGGAAAACACGGGTAAGAGCAAGTGCAAGCGAAGCGTTCACTCTTTGGACTTGTGGTCTCAAAGCAGACGCATTCACTGGAAGTAAGGGATCTACGTCAATGTATTCCAATACAACATCTCTCTCACTTGCGCGGCGCTCCAGCATCGCAGCGGCTAGCGGCTCCTGAGGAGCTGAGAAAGCCGGCCTTCCGGACTTGAAGATTCCCGCTTTATGCCAGGCAATGTTATCAAGGGATGGACCCAGCTGTTCGACGTGATCCATCCCGATGGTTGAGATACCGGTAACAATGGGCCTTAGGAAAATGTTCGTGGCATCATATTCCCCACCGTTGTGAGTCTCGTAGATCGCGGCGTCAACACCCTCTTTAATGAAAGTATGAACCGCCACGAGCATTAGTAATTGGAGATATCGAGGTTCAGGAAGAGCATGAGACGTTAGATGGTCCCATACCTCGAAGACGTACTTCGTAAAAGTCTCTTCGGAGATCGGCTTACGGTTGATTTGTATTCTTTCTTGCACACGTTTCAGGTGTGGCGAGGTATACAGACCAATCTTTTTGGGGTATCCAGTCCTGTCTCCGTGAACATCCAAGAAAGAGTTCGTAAAGGCGCATGTGCTCCCTTTGCCTTTCGTTCCTGCCACGTGTATGACGTTCAGTTTGTCAATATCATCGTTCTACACTTCTTGGTCAAGAATTCTTATCAAACGAGCCTAGAATGCTAATACCGAGTGACCAAGAGAGGTCAACCAAGCCATCATCCCCGACAAGCTAGGTTTTCCCGTAAAGGTTGGCTTCGCTGGCATTGCTCCCAGACCATCAGCTACCTTTGGTATTATTGACTTAGGTCGAATATCACGGCGCCTGCTGTTAAGAAGTTTAATGGCGTCCTGGACATGGTTAATCTATGCAAGCATTCCTCAGATTCATATCCTTACGTCGTATTGTCTTGCATTTCCGACTGATGCTTGCGAGGTAAAAGTTCTATACATCCTGAGCATCTTACATGGGGGAAGCGGTGCGGAGACTTTCCTTACAATCCCTTCGAGGTCATACTAGTGGCCCAACCCGGACTAGAAGGTACGGCAATTTATCCGTACAATCGTAGACAAGATCCGAAACACCGTAAACGGCAGAAGCCTATATACCATTGGATAAGTTTCATACGGCGGTCTTGGCATTGGGGGAGAAAACCAAAAAACCTCCATATGATTGGTACTGTAAATACCCGCATATCTCTAAAGCGCCTAGTAGACGTCTTAGGTAGTCTAGATGAAGGTATATACCTAGGAACCCTCTAATCTAGACCTTATCGCTTACTACCGTTATCGCTGTCGCCGCCCCGAGTTATGAACCAGCAGCCCCTAGGAGCCTGGTTACCTTAGGGTCGGTCCCGGGCAAGACGGCCGTTAGCTAGGGCCCTTCGGCGCCGTATAAGTAAGCTCTAGGTTGGCTACCGACCCTAGAGTCCCGGATAAGGGCCCTAATCTTTAGGGACATAAAGGCCGCCGCTAGGCTATAAGTCGCCTAGAGCGCGGGAGCGATATGTATACTAAGGAGGCGCTAGGCCTTATCAAGCTGACATGCCGACATACCGACGGTTAATTACGATTTTCTCCCGCAATGCCAAGACCGCCGCATGGATGTTTTTGCATGATATCTATTAAAATTTTAAGGAGTATAGCTAAACTTAAAAATTAGAGAGATCTCTAATATACTGAGCTACGAGCACCGGGTAGCGGAGGTGAATTGAGTCAAGTTTAGAATTTTACCCCGAGGCATTCGCGGTATTCTCTAGTGATTGAAACATAACGTAACCAGATATAGTAAAGATAGCAAGCAATTATGACACCGAGCATGCACCTCACCGAATCGAAACACGCCGACAGTACCACTGCCACACCCTCGCGAGGAGTTGCGTTTGGCACTGCGTCTGAAGAGATAAGACCCATCTCTCATGGCACCAGATAAGATTGGTAGGTGATTGGGAGGCCGATGGAGGAAATTGGAACTCTCCTGTGGTCTAGCGATACTAGCCTAGACACTGCTTTCGCTTTTCCACTCTGTTCTATTCGACCATGTTTTCATTTTACAGCCACGCGCTTGGTGCTCAAACTGCCTACATCTGAGAAACGTATTTCTCGAGTACTTCTATCAAGAGACTCTTGAGCTGGAGCCTTCAGATGGTAAAATATTTGAGAATCTGTAATAAACCTTTGAGATGATAATGGTTTTCTCACTACTCACATGGCTAGCCAAGACTTCTGTCGACAAACCCACGAAATGGCAAGCAGACAGCCGCGCCTGCGTCAGTGGGATAGACATAATCGAGAAATGTTATCTCACAGGTTCCCCAGTGGTAGCGGAGCACACGCCTTGCGGTTATGTGTGCATCAGGTCAGTTCCTTGAGGGGTTGATCAGTCACATGCCAACCTTGCTCCAGGTGGATGTATGATCCAAGTCGAGGCAGCAGGCCCAAGCCCTTCTACAACGAACAGAACCATCCGAGGCACGATCAATAGTATGGCAGGCCAGGTTTGGGTGTATGTATCGGAGGGACATCTTTTCATGGCGGTTCCACAGCTTCAACACTGTATGGTCCCAAGCACTAGGTACGGTTGCAGAAACCAACCTCAACTATGATTAACTTGAGTTCCGCATGAAATTTGTCTCTAGGAAACATGGCCATGTTGCAGACGAGAACCCAACGCTGACGTCATTTTCCTATCAACACGTGATACCTCTTGCATCACAGTCACCATCTCAAGTACTGTCTCCACTTGGATCTCGCTAGGCAACTAAAATGGCGACATTGCACAAAACTCAGCCCATACCGAAGTCGTGGCCTTAGAAATAGAAGTCGCTAGGAGTTCTTTGAATGATAATTTGCGTCTTCATGTGAAATGGTTCCCTCAACAGGAACAGAAGATGGAGCGTAGGGAACGCCGCGTACCATGCGGGGATGACCCGGGCCGTTGGAGTTGTGGGAAGTAGGGATGGCGGTAAAGACGACAGCTTCTATTTTTTTGCCTGGTGAGATGGGAATAGCACAATCAATCCTCGTTCGATGCTGGAGAGGAGGAAGTGTGCGCATATGACTGGTCTGGAACGTCCAGAAATGTAGATGCCGAAATCGATTTCCTCATACATCCTCGCTTTCGATAATGCTGACCAGATTGAATCTGATGCCCTCGATGCGAGCAGGTGCAATTGTGGCATGCGTTTTGAACAGCCTGACTCTGATCACGTTTCAAGTCCCAATGATTACTATTCCAGGAACATCTCCGGTGCCAACCGTAGACCAAGCCATTCATTTCTAGGATCGATACTGTCCACCAACTAGCACAGCCAAAGGCAGACCCATAAAAATGCAATATCCCAAGTTAAGCATAAAGATTCAAAGGGAGGAAGGATTTGGTGTTATGATAGAGTTTAGTTGTGAAGCTGTGCTTTTTCTGCCGTCCAGTCTTGTACATCTAGGTATTAGAAGAAACCAGGTATTCCCAAGGACAACCGTGGCTCAGCCTTGAAACAGAACACCATAAGGTGACAAAGATTTGTAGGTCCGTCGTGCAGGTGGTCTGCTCATCCCGTTCTCATCACCATCCACGCTCGGCCTATAGGGCATGTGAATTGGCATTTTGTGTGCGCGATCGCCATCCACACTGGGCTGCCCGGCGATCTTCACTTTCGGCTGCATGGAGCTTTGTAGGGGTATGGCGGTGCTAGTCGAACTTGTTGGCCTAATTTCATTGTCTCGAACAGAGCACCCATCATCGATGGACATCCGCCCGTCGTTGGTCGATCCAAACGAATAAGCCTTACCAGCAATTGTTGGTCCTGGTCGACTCATGAAATGTGATTGCTTCGATTCACCGAAATCGGAGGGCTGTCGAAAGAGTGGCTTCCTTGCCTGCGGCTTCGGCTCCTCCGGACGATGGTTTCTTGGAACACCGTCGCTCCAACTCCTGGTAGAGATTCCAGTGAATCGATTCTCCTCGCTTTCAGGGTCCCATAAGATTGCTTGAGCAGTATGACTAGAATCCGGGTTGCTGCTGCTCAATTGTGCAGGCGCTGCCGGCTCGGGATCGCTTTCACCTTCATCTTCATCCTCTACAAGGATCACCATCCATACGCCGATTGCATCGTTGACCCCCAGCAGTGGTGTGCAATGTATCCACCGAGCTCGAGACCTGGGGGTAGTTTTGGATTTCCACTGGACCTTCGCAGTGACTTTCCTTCCAACCTCAAGAGCGTGCGCAAGTTCATCACGAACCCTCGTGCTGCCTCCAATTTTGCTCAGAAGAGGCGATTGCAAGATTCCAGGCATTCGTAGATCGGGCGAGGCGAACAAAATACGAAGGGAGGGAAATGGCCTGACGAGTAGATAAGTCTTGTAGTACCCAAGCGGTGGTGCGCTGCCTTCGCCGTGCATTTGAAACGTATTGTCGAGGGAAGCTAATGGCGTTCTCGAGGACAACAACGCTTCCCGCTGCCCTTCAGACTCTTTCACAACACCCTTGTGTTCGGACTCGAGTTGCTGCCGCTGCCGCAGCTTTACAAGCCTTTCAAGTTCCTGAGGGTTGAAAGTTTCACTTAATTGCTCAAACTCGTTCTGTTGAATAGTTTCTACTGGATCATCACTAACTTTGATGAGACTTCCATGGTTTTCATGTCGACGCATCAATCTTTTGAGAGATGTAAACCCGGTGGACTCGTTGACGAGATCAGTGATATCGAGTTGGGCTCCGAGATAGTACCTTACTTTCCCGGATTGATCGCGCAACGGCACACACATGATCAGATTAACAAAGGGTGTGCCATCCTTTCGACTTTGAGCCATAGCCAGTCAGCAACTGATCAATCGTCCAACAGGAGACCTTACTAATTCAACAAGACTTCGCAGTGTTCGCGCTCAACGTCAAGTGACTCACGAAAGCGGCTAATGCCGAAAGCACTAGTCCTTGGTCCTCCCAGAGTACGGCAATTGCGACCCAAAAATTCGTTTCTAGAGTAGCCTGTCATTCGGTGGAACTCTTTGACTGGTTAGCTTGCTCTGGATACTAAAATAACGCAAGCTTGGAGCTACCTTCAGAGGTGAAGACTATCGGATTGTCTGGTCGAGCCGGATCCGAGAGTACGAATACTTCCGCCAGACCATCTGCAATGCCGCGTGATTTCGGATCTTCTCTTCCTGTTATCCGATCGACCAATGCCACGTCAACTATTTGGACGTAAATAAAGGCGATGAACGCCGGGAAGTCATCTTTTAAAAGGATGTCCAATGCCCGATCGGATTTGTCCTCCATCACCCATGCCATGGTGGCGCTGTTCGCTTCTGACGTGAAATCATGGCCGGGAATGGGCTCGAGGCCATTGATGATAGATTCGGCGTATTTGATCGTCTTCAATGCCTTTACAGCATCAAGATAGTATGCAAGAATAGGGACAGATTCTGGTCGATATATACGCAGAAACTCTGTAAATTTGAAAGACAGCTTTTGGTCTGCAAGTATCAAGTGAAGATGCTGTCGAGAGAAAAGTAGTTCGCAGCGCTGCTCGAGGGGTTCAAGGGCGCCCGCGTTTTGGCCTCTGTCATCCTCCACTTCGGGCTGAGCGAGGCTGAAGCTATCAGGCTTGGAAGTCTCAGCCAGCACCGGGAGAGGAAGGCCAGGATCTGAGCTGCGTCGCGGTGAGACTACACTCGAGTCGTCGTCAAGCTCTTCTATAGGTGATAACGGAGGTGGGCTGTCCTCGTCAAAGGGGTCAGAAAAGGGCCGGTACTGTGGGCATGAATCTTTGGATGGGGAATAAGTCGGCAGTTGTTTTCTGCAACCCAATAAGCATACAACACAGCTAAAGTGGGAAAAGATGGCGCAGGTACTCCTCTAGGTGTACCACGAAAGCGTTGCCAGCAGTGCCAGAAGCGGGATTATAGAAATCGTATCTAGAGGGATCGAAGCCATCCCCATTCTTCAAACCATAATCCACGACGGGCGACAGCGGCTCGAGGTCCTCAATATAGCCATGCGTTCCCTCGTTGATAGGATGATTGGCCATGGAATTGAATTTGAATCTCTATCGAGCGCAGGCCATCAATTGCACACGCGACCCAAATAGACGTGAGATGATGCTAGCTCAATTGGGTGCCCAGACGTGCAGGTGTCCAAAAATTGGGAGAGTTGGAGGTTCAGATTGCAAAACGCAAGGCTATCGAGTACATAGTAATTTGTAGTGTATATATAACATATGAGAGCAGCAAATGTGAGGACGAAGAAGGAAAGCATGCGGCACACAGTGCAAATATGGTGACGCAAAATGGAGCTGACCAGGGTCCATAGATCTGGTAAGCAGCAAGGGGGGAAGCGCAGCTAGCTCGGAAGCATCGGTGTTAGACCGGCTTGGGCGTTGTCTGTGCCGTGTGGTAGCTTACCATTGGTGGGAGGCGGCGTGGGAGGTTAGGCCAGCACCGGAAGAGGCTCCTTCGAGTTCGAGATCGAGATTCCTGGGGGAACTTCATCGAGCTTCGACTGGGACTTGACCCGGGCACCGGGCACGGGGGTTTCAAAAGAGTTCGGACACATGGTGAGTGCTCAATTAGTCCCAACAGCAGTACAGAGTGGTGGTGAATAACTCACCGTGCTCACCTTCTCAGTTCTCACCTAGATTCTTCCGGGCTCACCCGGCTTTCCCGTTAGATTGCTTCATTAGCCAGATGCAAAATCGATCTGTTAGCCCCCCATCCATCACCGATCACGATCGATAGATCATATTTCCGAGTGCTCCTGATTGGTTGCCAGGCATGAGTAAGTCAGCTCGGAGGCTTCTTACCCAGCATCTACCGGCATCTGGCCTGGGGTAGCCATGGCCCCATTCGGCACAAGTCATGTTTGACTGTGCACCATTCTTGGATTTTTAAAATGACCGGGGCTTTGACAGGCATCATCAACGGCTCGAGTTGCAATTGGAAGCGGCATCCGCTCCACAAACACTAGAGGAAGTCACGCCTCTCGACATCTTACGCATGCTGCTTTTTGGATTTCGTCCACGCGACAGACGTTACTGTTGGGAATGTCGCTGATAACGAGGGAGATGGCCGCCCAGAATGGTACGGGTCACGCTGCTTCGGATGGAGATGCGAGGTCGACCAGCAGTCAACGGCTGCAAGTTGCGCAACGCATCATCTCTTCCGCCAACGGAGAAGAAGTCTCGCGCGACTACAACGCACCTCCATCCTCCTTCTCTGCCCCAAAGCAGAATGGCGGCACGGACAAGAGAACCGATGTCCTGGCCGACTTCTTCAGCTCCGAGGTCTTCCAGATTGTGCTGCACAATCCCACCACCGCCCATCGAATGCTGAAGTTCAGTCAAGCTCGAATGTGCGGCGAGAACATGGAGTTCTTGGAGAAGGTGGGAGGCCATCACAACTGAGAGCGTGTCCTCTGCTGACCGTCTTTCGCTTACTTAGGTGGATCGATACCACGCGCTCTTGGACGAATTGACTACGATCATGACTGACATCCACTACTCATACACTGCTACCGAGGCACCCAAACAGATCGGTATCCCTAACAACCTGCTGAAACGCATGAATCAAGACATCAAATCGTGCACGACAACCACCCTACCTTCCATGGAATCGATCTTCGTGGAAGCGCAAGACAACGTGGAGAACATCCTGAGGACGGCTGTATACCCACGCTTCGTCAAATACCAGATGACCAACAGCGCCTCGAAAGCTTTGTCTACCGATCGAAGCAGGTACCAAGGGCTGGGAGACTGCTTCTGTCTGACAGATCCGAAGTAGGACAAGACACAGTCCTGAACGATGAAAGGAGGCTGATTTGATGGAATATAGCATGGCAGACAACCCAATCGTATTCGCATCAGACGGCTTCGTCAGCGTCACCGGCTACTCGAGAACGGATGTGGTACCACGTAATTGCCGATTCCTTCAGGGTAATTATACAGATAAGACGGCTACGAGGAGGTTGAAGGCCTCGATCGAATCAAGAGAGGAAACCGTCGAACTTTTGCTGAACTATAAGAAGAGTGGGGAGCCGTTCTGGAACCTACTATATGTCGGTAAGTATTGTTGAGCTGGACGATTTCTTTGGTTCGAAGTGCTGATCATCGAGCAGCACCATTATACGACGCAGATGGCAATTTGAAGTTTTTCATCGGTGGGCAAATAAATTGCTCAACGACCATACGCAGCAATACGGATGTGCTGAAAATCTTGTCCATGTCAGACGACCCAGAAGATGACAAGGAGGCTGCACAATCGATAAGAGATACCAAGCCGAAAAGAAGCCTTTTCGGCTTCTCCAGGAAAGACAGCAGTGCTCAGCTCCCTCAGAGTACGAAACGTGTGGAAGTTCGTGGCGAGGGTATGGAGCAAGGGCTATTGAAGCAGATTGAGAAGATGAACTTTCGAACCCAGATGGAGATATTCTATACGGCTTATTCGAAGGTAGGTCCTTTCGGTTCATTATGTACTTCTCGAATGAAACCAGTGTCATGCTAACACTCTGTAGTATCTGGTGATCAAATACGACAAGTTCACCATCCAGCACTACTCTCTGGGCGTTGTGGAAATACTTGGCCTCAAAAACAAGAACAGCCATGATTTCGTTGGGAGTGATATTTTCAAATTCCTAGGCCAGCACACTGCATCCCTACCACGAGAGTACAAAACGAAAGTGACGTACGCCTTGAAACATGGCCAAGCCATTTCCGCAAGCATCAACCTGTTCACACTCCGCTCACTGGCACGCTCAAAAGGCGATGACAAGTTCTTCACCCATTGGACACCTTGCAAGGACGAAAAGGGCGCGATAGGGTACGTGGTCGTGACATTGAGCTCTACGTTATATAATTGATATATCCCTTCATACATATACCCACTTTCTGGAGCATGTTACCGGCTTTTGGGGTGGCATACTATCCACAGCCCGGTTCTTCGACATGCAATAGTCAGGCGCCCACATGTATCTTAGTATTACCATCAGGATATATTACGGGCGATTCCATGTTGCTGGTAGTCCTAGGTGTGACGAGATTATGAAAACGTGAAATGTCATGTTGAAGTAAACTGTCGATGGAATTAAGCAAATGGATCGAATTCGAACCAAATTGCTTGGTGAGAGCAAACGAACAATGGATGCAAGTGCTTCGACATGTACCTTCTAGGTGCCAATAGCAATGGCAGACTTGTGGTGGGTCGCTGTTGAAAATTCTGTCACGTAACATGCATGGACATCTTACTGCTCTCATTGTACTAACTAGTCATGTCCCGGCCGCTCGCTTTCTCTCAAGCTAAAAAATTGTCCGGTCAAAGCTAGATCAGACGTCCGAGTATGATCTCGAGATCGCCTCGAGGTAATCTCATCATACACAACATGCTTCTCCCAGTAGCAGCACACCTAATCGTCGCGGTCTGCGTTTCGGCGCGAGACATCGTTTTCCCTCCAGTCTTGAGCTTGGAGAGTTTACAGCATCCCTTTGGACAGGATGATGGCATCGACATCGTCACCGGGAGCGGATTCAATGGCCTGACTACTTTCGCGCATCTACCTTATGCCAATTGTTTCGGAGACGAGGACATGGACGCGTATGACATTGCTATTCTGGGCAGCCCGTTTGATACGGTCAGTTTTACTTGTATCACTGATGTTGTCTGGGCACTGGCGAACTCTTTACGTTGGTGTTTGCCGTGCGGGCAAGACAGAGGTTGTACGAGAATGTGATGGAATACGGCTGATGTACGATGCAGGCAGTGACCGCACGGCCAGGCGCGAGGTTTGGCCCTACTGGCATTCGACTGGGTTCTCGACGGATGTATGCAGGTTCCGGCTGGAACATTTACACTGGTGAGACTTTTTTACCTTCATATCCTCGACCTATGCTTAATCTATCTGGTATTAAACTGGGTCTCTGATGCCAGGAATAAATCCATTTCAAAGTTGGGCTAAGATCCTGGACTGTGGAGATGCGCCTTTGACTTTCCTTGATAATACGATTGCCCTGAAACAGCTCGAGAAGGCACATACTGTATGTTACAATCAGTATATCTTCCGTCAACTTTTTGATAGAGGCTCCAACTGCGTGCTCACATGCCAAAACCTTTGAAAGGTGGTTTCAGGGCGGAAGGCGAAAGCAGAGACAAAATCGTTGACGCCTCGTATCATCGCCCTTGGAGGCGATCATACTACAACTCTTCCCGCACTCCGTTCCGTAGCTTCACGATGGGGAAAGGTCTCCGTGATCCATTTTGACTCCCACATAGGTATGTAGCCCTCCCTCCCAATCAGCTAGTGCGACTAATTGGTTCTGTAGATACTTGGGACCCGAAAGTTCTAGGTAGTTCCTGCCTTTGAGGGCCAAAAACCTTGATGATACTGACTTGAGCCCCCAGGCGGCGGGCAGACACAGTACATGTAAGTAGGAGTAATTGAAACAATTGGCCCCCACAATGTCCATATGACTGAACTCCGAGGGACCCAGAAGCGTCAATCATGGTAGGTCAAGACGATGACTTCCACCGTCAAGGCTGCCAGCTAAAGACACAATTAGGAACCTTCCTTCACCTCGCACACGAAGAAGGGCTGATACGAAACACATCGATTCACGCAGGCATTAGAGCACCAGTGATGAGGCGCAAGGGAGATATGCGCAACGACGTCCGCTGTGGGTTTGACACTATCAAAGCTAGAGATATTGATCGCATTGGCGTAAACGGCGTGATCAAGAAGCTCAAGGAAAGAGTCGGTGACACGAATGTCTACATCTCAGTAGACATTGATGTGCTCGATCCAGCTTTTGCGCCAGCGACAGGAACGGCAGAAGTTGGAGGTTGGACAACAAGAGAATTCCTTTCTATTCTAGATGGTCTCGAGGGTTTGAGGGTCGTAGGTGCGGACGTCGTGGAGGTTGCCCCGATATACGACAACCCTGGGGAGACAACAGTCCTAGCTGCTGCCGAGATTGTTCAGTCGCTGTTGACACTAATGATTCAGCAGCCAGTCGGGACAAAGAGGTGATGATTTGCTGGAAAGGAATAACTGTTGGGTGACAAGGTGCATTAGTCTGCATGAGGTTAGAGGAGGTGTAGCTTCTAATCCTACTCGCTGTGGTAGGACAGCGGTGCTCAAGACTGTTTCAACGGTGACCGCCCCAAATTCCTCAGGCAAGAAGAGCATGACGAGCGTGGGATACGAGCGAGTTTCAGGCCCACACCTAGCGCCGGGATATACATCAAGTGCAGTTAGGCAGCCGTTCACAGCAGCATTAGGGCAAGGGGTAGCCCGGAACCCCGCCGTGCCCCGCCGTCGCTGACTATCTAGGGAACCTTTGCGACAACCTCTTCTCATTCAGGCATCAGCAACAACGAAATCCTCCTTGACAGTATTGATACCCGCATTCCGCTCGCACCCTACCAAAGTCCGTGGTCCGAGCCCATTGATCAATCGCCGATTGAGCATTGAAGGAAGATTCGAGCAATGGCTAGCACGGAAACTAAGTCCTTCACTCCTAAGGATCCACCCAAGCTCCATCCTCCCAAAGATGACCCAATCAGTCTAGCAGACCTAGCAAAGTGCGATGGTACGATTATCCTATCAAGCCGACTTCAATACTCCTGGCAGTACCTGGGAAGTTTCGAAAGGCAAAGAAAGTCCTGCTAATTTGGTTGCAATCCCATCAAACCAGGCACCGACTCCGCGTACCCAACCTATGTGGCTATCATGGGCACAGTCTTTGATGTATCTGGCAACACCGCCTACGCTCCCAAGAACCCATATAATGGTGTGTATACGAACCACGCTCCCACCCAACGGATAAACCCCGACGGCCTCCAAAATTTGGCGGGAACCGATAGGTAGCTGACCATCTCCTCTGTCATATCAGTCTTCACCGGCAAAGACGCCTCGCGCGCTCTCGCTCAGTCTTCACTGAAACCGGAAGACTGCAGAGCCGATTGGGAGGATCTACCCGACGACAAAAAGAGCGTTCTTCGGGACTGGTTTACGTTCTTCAGCAAGCGGTACAACGTTGTGGGGAAGGTGCAAGAGTGAACATCAAAGAAGTCTAGATTCATGTGGAACAGAACGCCCCGTTTGGCTGCGTTTTGATTGTTTGACCAGGCTACGTCGGTCGATACTTGCGTCTTGGCTATCATTGCAGCCCGCCATTTGGCCCCACCTGATTTTGGCTAGCCCCGCATGATGCCACCCTTTCACTCTTTCATGGCGCTACACGATTGCGTCTTGCTGCTAGTGTTCAATCCGGAGCCTCAGATTCGCCTCAAAGGGCGAATGACCGCCATTGGAGACCGTCGCTTTGCGCCCTTCTTCGCAAACATAGCCGTATGCACCCTTTGCCATACCAAGGTTCTCACCCTTGTCTGAGACCAGCAGCCCGCGGGGCCCAGGGATGCAGGTTCTGGGAGTTTCAAGCAATAACGTACGGACCGAGCAATGGCTCAAGGTTCGTTTGAACTGGTGATGACTTTTATTGCAGTGGAATACATACTGCCCTTCATGAGGGGGAGTGCCTTGATGATGGCCGGCAAACGACATGAATAAGGTACGTGAGGGTTTTGAGGTCCAATGTGCCCTGTTGCCATGGCGTGACGGCCCGATGGGGACCGCTTTTCGTATACGCCATCCTCGTACCTTGCGAGATGCAATGCAAAACGGATTCACTTGAGTGTGTTCGCCCCATTCTCCAATGTGACATAGAATGCTCCATGCCCCTAAATGCATGCAGCAGACCGTGACTGTAATGTTCGCAGCACTCATTGTCTAGTTGTCCAACAGCACGAGGCATACCTTGCCTTCGGTACTACGTTCACAGATTCATAGTCCTGTGCACATGTTTTGCAATTCTCCCGGGGGTGGGTCCGTTCCTGCTTCCGTTGTTTCACACCAACGCAGATTGCGTGGTTTGTTACGTGCGATGTGGCAGTAAGCGAAGCCACAATATATTTGGTAGCCCGAGGGGCGTAGTGTTTAGTGATAAGCTCTTGGATGACGTTTCGGAGTCAGCATTGCCAGTATAATGACATGGCAATTTTCAACCAAGTCCTATAGTTCAGAATGCTACGTCGATAGCTGGACAATGACTGCCGAAATACGTACACACGTCGGGTAGAAGCCGTTGTTGTAGTGAGCCGCTCCGGAGAGATTGAGGTTGGTAATGAGTAACGCTTCGTCCACAAGGTCGGGCGGTTCGAGGTACTCAATGCTTCACCTGCAACACGAACTGGTCTCGGCTGAAATAACAGGACTTGGAATACGAGCTAGGGTAGGAGACGTCTACTTATTACTCGAGACGTAAAGCGTGAACCTTGGAGTCGAAGTCTAGTGAGAGGGATGTGTCCTGTTAGTGGCATTGCGCTGTAACATCGAGCGCCTCCATACATTGAAAGAACGATTTGTTGAGAATCAGCCTTGTTTTGTGCCTGATGAGACATCAAAGAGCTGGCACTCGAACGCAATTTGGCATTATACTGGCAACCTGCATAGCTTCCCTTGTAGCTTGCATAGGAGAGATTCAGAGGCTAAATAGAGCCCTTGCCAAACATATTGTAGGAATCCTGAACGAGGTGACATCACAGGATGAGATCAGGGTCGGAGCAGCTGATCAGTGCTCCCGATCAGACAAGGAGGTGGAAACGAACAGAATTCTCAATCGGCGGGAAATGGCAATGGAAATGAGAGCGAGTGACATTGAGTGATGCAAGCTTACCGTAGGTGAATCTTGCATATGACTGAGTCTTGACCTCCTCGCCTACGTAGATGAAGAATGATCGGATTTCAGATGCATCGATTGTGGGTAAAAGCACCACGGAAGCAAGGCAATGTTCATCAGAAGTCGCTGTCACAGATTGAGAAATCCCATCCCAAAGACAAAAGATCAGTGACTATTGACATTTGACACGTTTCAAGCAGTCGCCGATTTGCCCCTCGATCTTCGCATCATCCTCTTCCTTCCGATGATTTGCTGTCGCTTGCTGCTCTTGTCTGAGTCGTTGGGGGTAGTAGTGTTTGCCGTGGACGTATTCCTTTGCCTCGGGGGGTCTGACGTGGGGCTCCGCTTCCTTTTCATACCCTTCCTCGTCTTTGCCATCAATTGGTCCTTGCTTAGTGTCTTTGTGGAAGTAGGCATCGAGATCTCGCCCTTCTCGCGTTTCTCTGAGACGACTTTTGACCGTTCCCGAGCTTTAGCCTCTCTTTCATGCCGTCTCATGACGACCTGGGTATTCTCAACGGCAAATTCCACGATTAGTCGTTTCTTCCTCTCTTTGGTCTCTGGTCCAATGGCTGCACCGTCAGATACACCCACTGCATGCCCGTTCAACCATCGAAGTCCCTTTAGGGCCCATTGATGTGAGGTATATTCGACAAAACCATAACCTCTGCTTCGACCAGCTCCGTTCTTCTCTGCTACTTTACTGCCTTCGCGCCCTTCAAATTGGACTGTAGCTTGCTTGACAATCCCTTTTCCTTTCGCTTTACGAGCCTTCTCGGCTTCTCTCATTTCCTCGCCGCCTCGTGAACGTTCCTCCTTTGACAATGCATTTCGCGCTCCAGACTTGACGTCTTTGGCGAAGCCAACGACCGCTTCTCGAGCAAGAGCTTTGAGGTCTTTGGAGGTGATATTGCGGGGTAGATTGCGAATCGATAGACGTGTCAAGCTAAGGTGAAGGCTAGGGTTGCTTCTAATCAGTGACTGCCGCTGCCTTGCGCTGTCCTCTCGCATCTTGATCTCGGTCGTGGAGAGAAGTTCGTATAGAGGAGTGCCAGCCGGCACAGTCCCCTCGGAGAGCAAGTAGAGCCGTCGCTTATCCTTGTCTCGGGCATCTCGTAGATTGTTACCGGCAAACGTGAGACGGGTGGCTTCTCTTCGATCAACTGCTCGAGATACTTGAAGGACTCTTCCATCAATGGTAAATCGTCCAGAGAGATCCTTACTCGTATCTTCTAGGAGAGAATGCTTGTTCGAAGAAGCATTGGCACTTCTAATTACAGAGCCTGTTTGGCCCGAGGGAGGCTGCACCCGAGGGGCCTCTCGAAGGCAAGCATCTGCGTCTTCTGCATTGATAAAGCATACGAAAGCAGTGCCTTTTGACATCTCTGTGGCTTGATCAAATACTATTCTTGCATATCTCACAGGGCCAAACGATTGAAAGTGTTCTTTCAGGACCTCATTGGTACAGCTGAACGGAAGATTTCGTAAGAATAAAGTTGACAAGTCAAGTTTCAGTTTCGAAGCCGGAAGAGCTGTCTCTTCCTCAGATGCTTCGTCTGTGTTAGACAAGTCTTCACTGCTATCATTGTCTGAGGCGCTCGAGGCGCTCGCGTCAATCTGAACAATACCGGTAGCGTCTCCATCTCCAATCGTTTGTGATCCTAAGGCTTTGCTGTCCTGAACATTGGCCATCCCATGGTCTACTTCTTGGCCAAGTTTTGGCTCCTTTTTTCCAATCTGTACGGTGTCCCAGACCTCCTTGTCCACCGCCCAATCTACGGCAAGAGTCCGCCCCTCTATTTCTCTGCCATTGATTTGTTCCAATGCCTTTTCCGCATTCTTTTTTCCTCGAAGGACCACAAAGCCGAAGCCTGCTGATAGACCTGGCTCCTTCCTTGGTATAGTGGCATGCTTCACCTTGCCAAAGCTGCGAAAAAGAGCTGCAAGCTCTGAGTCCTTGATCGTCCAAGGAAGATTTCGGACGATAAGCTTCGGTGCTGGTTGGAAGTTGGGCTTTTGCCTGTTTGGTCTAGGTGTTTTCTTATCCCCACCAACAGAGCCATCTTCATTTTGTTGGCGTTGTCGAGGCTCTGCAGACTCAACTTTGATCTTCTGGCCCTCGAAGAATGACCCGTTGAAGGTCTCTTTGGCACTTTGAGCATCTTCCACGTCTGCAAAGGTGACAAAACCGTAACCTCTGGACTTCTTGGTCACCGAATCCACGACCACTGTAGCATGTTTGAGGGGAAACGATTGAGAGAAAAGATTGGTCAAGCTCTCTGTAGTCACACTTACAGGTAGAGAGCGTACGTACAAAGAGCGCCCTTGTTGCTTTATAGCCTGCTTCTTGTTGGCTAGTTGCGACGCTGTTCCTATATCAGGACGTTCAGGTTCATCGTCGCTGGCGACAACACGATCTTTGCCATCAGCCGTAAGCCGCTGCCTTTTGAGACGAGACATATTGAAAGACTGTGTACGAGCCTAAATAGACAATTTCACTTTTTGCACGCAAAAAGTATCCGATGATGCTGACTAAGCGACTGCGGGGCTAGAATAGTTCTATTGGCCCGATAAAGACTTCCGAGGTTCACTACTCGCCTTGACTACGAGACTGGACAGAGCATTTCGTACTGGCCGAAACGACTGAAAGACCGCTAGTTGCTCGTCGTATAATTGACTTTCTCAGGCCCCCAATATGGCGCGGAGCTGAAGCGGAACGCGACCAGGGTCTGAAGCCAACGAAACGAAGGACCAACACGAAACAATCAAGTGGTTAGTAACGGATCCTAAATGTCTCGGCGGTGAGCAAGAACCGAGGCTCAGGATGGAATGTTAGAGGTAGGTAACACAAGGTTGATAAAGATCTAGATCCATTGGTAGTTTTACATGATGCTGTTGGGCACAGCAGCTATCGTCGTCATCGTTACAGCTCATGCAAATTTCAAATCCCGCAATGATTGGGGAATCCCATCATTTGGAGCTATCACCTCCACAGTCCTGATAGATTCCCAGCGCCAGGGTTCCATCGCTATCAAATCCAAAAGTGCTCCTATCGAATGACAAGCCGTGGTGAATCCGGTATCGATACTGGCGTGCCAGGGAAGATCATCGACGGCGATCCCGCCCTCGAATATTCGAAAGAATGTGAGTGCGAGAGTGGCGGTGTCTGGCAAATATGCCATCAGTCACGGTCTCATGAATCGATATGAGCAACGATGAAAGACTTTTTTGATAGGGAAAGAACGATAGACATCGAATAAGAGAAGAATTATTGAAAATGGAAGCTGTACTCGGGATGATTTACATGAACATTAGAGTCCGAATAGGACTGCTGCATTGGCAGATCCATGCTCCCAAACGGCGCATAGCCAGTATCGTACTGGTCGAAAATGTTGTCGTCGAGATACCTGTTGCTTTTGGATGGTCCAAGGTCATACTGTGACATACTGGGCAGGGTGGTCGGTAATGGTGGAAGATATTGTGCCTGTCCGGAGTACTCTGCATAAGGAGCTGGAAGAGTGTTGAATGGGGCGTGTTGCGGATAAGGAGGGTGGATAATAGGTTCAGGAAGGGTGTGAGAGTATCCATACGAAGGGGGAGGAGAAATGGATAGTTCTCTGCCGTACTGGTAGGTGGGAGAAGTTGACCGTTCAGTCTTCACAGGAGGGTATGGATGCGAAAGACCTTCTGGCGACTTTCGTCGACCTCGGTTCGCGGAGTCCTGCTTGGGTCTCTGCCTCTTCACGCTGTCATCGTGTCTCTGGTGAATGGGCCTCGATTCGATCATGGGAGCGAGGTCTGCGTGTGACTGCTCCGGCGAGGCTGAAGATGAGCCTGCTCTTCGCTCGAGGTCCTCGAGACGTCTCTTAATCTTCTTGCCTGTCCTTTCGTTAGCTTTCATTCTTGGTGTTTGACGACATTGGCACTCACGATAGTTGCGTTGAGCGATCCTATTCTGGATTCTTCGTCTCTCAGCGAGATCTGATATCTTTGTCCAATCTTCATTGGGATTTGCACTGGCGCTGAAAGCACTGCTGGTGCTGTGAGATGAAGAATATTTTGGAGAATTCTGGGCTCCACAGGGGAGCGAGTAGCTATTGTGACGCTGCATGGTTCTGTTGCAGTACGACAAGGTGGACGGAGTGTGAGTGATGAGCAGTGAGGCTGGGGAAGAGAAGTGGGAGGACTACAAGCAAAAGGCTGTAAACAGGAGCGGTTGTATCCGCGGTTTGAGAAATGTGGAGGGGAAGGTGAGGGAATATCTGGCAGTGGGATGAGGATCAATATATATTGCGGCGGGGGAATCAAGGTGCCGTGTGTATTATTCGTACACTTTGCCTGTGCAGTGCAGCTGGCCCTCGAAATGTTACCATCCCTGTTCCCACATGGTAGGTACGTACCGATAGGCAGGGTGCCGAACGTGGCACTTGCACCGCTTCGACGATTACAAATCAATCATCACTTGCAGCCTTTCGCTAGAGAATGAGAGACCTGGCGTCCAAGGCTGCGCCGAAATCACACGAACTACCAGGCTACGCATTTTCGCGTCTGGGCGAGTAGCAAACGTAGTTTGAGGTTCCAATTTTGGGCCTTACCCAGGGTGTTGCGTCGAGGTTACACCACACTACCGTCGCAACGGCGAGCGAGTGGTACGAGCTACGGACAAGGGATTTTAAGCTCGCGATGGGGAAAGTGGAAAAGGGCTGTACAGCTTGCGAGATGCACACCATATTCCGCCAATCAAAGCGAATCCTACGAGAGCTCTTACGAGTCGACCCATTTCACGAACGATTCTTTTGGTCAACAGATCTACGAAGCTCGGGGCTTGAGCTGCGGATTTAGGCGAGCCTAACACTATCACGCATTAGCTCGACTTAACAATAGAAAAGCTATAAGGCTGCGTGCATTCATGCAATAATAGCCCCTGTACGGTTAGCGTGACGTTCGATCTAACTCTATATGGGTCATTTGAGAGCTTAACCACCGGTCAGAATAGAATGGCTGACGCTCGAAGTGTATCTATTACTGGCAATTCTAAATTGGCTGCTGTCCCAAAGCCATGCATCCTCGATCCCTCATGCGAACAAGGCAGTGCAGTGCACCAGCCTGAATTGGCGGTCAGGAAGGCGAGAAGACTATTCAATAGGTTCCATCGTCTTGGGACTAAGGATCTCTCGCCCTCCTCGCCGCATCCTTTGGCGGCGTTGAAATGACCAGACATGTGAAATCATGAAAACCGTCTTGGCTGCCCCATCTCCCGGCTTTGATGTGTGACCTCCGCATACAATACCACGGACTAACCGCGATTTGGCAGCACGAGGGCAAAACCTTGCGAGTCGCCTAAGCTCGGACTACCTGTACAGTGCACCTCTCGTTATCGTTTGTGAGTCAGGCACAAGCAGTATCTGCGTCAAGGCTGGATTTATCAGCCAAAAGGCGGTGGCAGTGACGCTGAAGAGAGTTACCTGCCTTTCGTTTGCTGCTCTGCTGCCCCGATCCGGCCTTAGCGCGTCCAACCTCGTGGCTGCGGCTGAGAGCCCTTGGTCCTCCCCCCACTTGATCGGAGATGACTTCGCATGAATCTTCACGCTTGTTCGCCGTCGAGGTAGGAGTATGACTGTCGCCCAGTTCACCGTGCTGTGATCGGACGGAGGCATGGTGATAAGCCGTGCATGTCCGACCGAGATGACGCGGCACCCTGGCACCTTGGCACACTTGAAGCTTCGGTGCATGTTCCAGCGCTGACGCCTGACGCGGACTCAGCGTGTCCCGATCACCGTACTTGAGCTATCGTTTCTTCTTTGTTTCATACGGCGTACGAACGAACTAAGGTATGCTTCAGGATGGGCCAGCCCGTATTGGGCGCAAGCAAGCTAGCTCCAGCCGGCAACCTGCCCGAGAGCCTGATAATAATCTCATTGGTCGTCCAGCTCTCGCTTAGCATCCGATGGAATTAATAAGGCCTTATTCGTGTCAAGCGAGACACTAAGCCGTCTGGTCTTCACCTCTCTTTGTCCAATTGTCATGCTCTTGCTTGCTTCCCACCTTCCATTATTCTCGGCAGCCTGGCAAGGCCAGCACCATATTAGTCTTCCCGTCGTCTTTCGCAACAGCTATGCTTCATTTGGGATGCTCCGATTGGCGCCTTCAGGCCCCTCCACTTTTTGCTGGGCATTACGGAGCTGAAGAGGATGCCCGTGCTCTTGAAATATCGGTCGCCTCTCGGTCAAGAGGTTGGAATAGCTTCAATACCAGAGTACTAAGAGAAGACTCTTGACACCATTATTTGACTTTCGATATCTTCTCGATACTGTCATCAGTTAGCATTGGCCTATCGCTTGCTGAGAACAATCACATGAACTCTATTCATTCTTCATTATGAAGCCCTTAGGCATCCCACTGCTTCGATCCTGCTCCCATTGCATGTAAGCCACTGTTTCACAGCCCACGTCTACGCCATTTGGGGTAGTTTCTGCCGTGTGGCAATGCTACCTCCTCTCAGGACGTCGTTGCCCAGCCCAAAGACTGCCTATCGACCCGGACATGCGACATTAGAGTCGCGATCGAGCAAGCACTGGTAGCATCGGTCCCTACAACATATTCTTCCATCCATCTCGCACCATGGTGGAGTTCCATTGATGTTGTAGACCGCTGGTCATCGCGTGGCGGTCTACTAAATGGTCATTGTTTCGAAAGATAGTGCTGACTTCTATTTCCCACGTGGCATGCCACCTGTACCTGACGTTCTCACCCCCTTTCATGCAGGTCACCCAACGCTTAGCCTCCCCGCCTTCAAAGTCCCCGACTCGGTTGAAGCTATATAGCCGGTTTGATGATAGTATAGACAGCTCCAGGAATCATGCTACCACATCTGGATCGTCCTTGATGGGCCACTGTTCCAACGGCAGCGTGGCAGCTAGGGTACCTCGCATACCACACATGTCACTGTGCAAGCGTGTTTTATCTTTGAAACTCCTCAAAGCGAGGCCATTGGGGTCATTGTGGCTGGCTCACACATACTCCGTTTGTCCCGAAATCCATCAAAATCATTTCTCTAGTTGAGTGCGATTGGGGCTACCATTACATAACTGATATCACCTGAGCCATACTTAGATTATAAGTCATAGAGTCCTCTGGGACGACCTTCCGGTACGATTCACAAAGAGTGGTGTGATCAAATTGCGCTCCCAATGTGATTGCTTGATCGCCCGCCGTATCAACTTGATTTGCTGTTTACAATTCATGCCGTTCGCTGCATGGTTGGAAGAAGAAATTCAGCATCCGTGCAAGGGATGTAAGTCCTGTAACCTCTTGTAGCAAAGTAAACGGTTGTAGAGAACATTCGACCCCATATCACTCTCATGTTCATCCATTGCAAGTAGACTCTAGGATCTTTTCAAGATGATATTCACAACCCCTATTGCAAATCTCAACTACAGATAGAAGACTTGGCCCTGAGATCTTTGACGGAACCATAAGCCGAGATTGCCCTCGGCTGTCTGCTAACCGTTTCGCATTGCAGCGTTGATCAGGCCACCAAGGTATCCTGCTGGCCCAGCTAGTCGAGGTTGCAGTCTGCTCTGCCCATAGTAATCGAGACTCAATTCTCTATGCAACGTGCTCATTGATCATTTCCTGTTGTCGCCAACGTGTGGAGCAGCATGATTCCTAGCTGTTCGACATCCTCACGATGCTACACTTCCAAAATCCAAGACATGGCAGCATTCACGTCTAGATATCAGATTGCCCTTGGGCTACACGGTCGAAGCGTCACTCCCCCACCACAGCCCCTTTGGCAAAGCTCAAGCGTGAAATGATGCTCCGCTCTCGTCCATGAACGCCGCCAGAAACGCTCACAAGCTCACAGCTAACCGTCTCATAAATGCTGTCTTCTTTGATTCATCTGCTTCGCCTTCTGAGCGATCTCATACTCGAGGAAGACAAGCTAGAACTTGATCTTTGAATGACTGAATGCTCAGGGAAGAGGGAAAAAGCCAAGCCTACGGTGTGTACTGACTCTGGTCATGCCAAGTCAAGCGACTCTCGATGTCGGTACAAGAGGGTCGTCTCCTCACGTCAAAAGGCAATCGGGCGAGACGCAGACCAATTCTGAAGCCGGTCTCTCCATACAAGCATCCAGACCCATGCAGCCTTACGGTCTAGTTGCTGTACGATGATCTTACCAGCAACTGAGTATCTCTTGTGGATGGTGGACACACAGTCTACCTAGCTTGCAAACAGGCCTGGTCAAGTGCCGTCACCGGACATAGAGCCCCATGAGGTTTCCTTTGCCCGAAGTGGGCAGTCGTTCTGCGAAAATTGAACAGAAAGGTACATCAACGCCTACGAGGCGTCGCTTTTCATATCATAGCTACTGACTGATCTATTTCTATGGCCATACACTTGGTCGTCAGTGTGATCACAATCGCGTACAGCCGTCGCTATTAATTATGACCTGCAAGCGCCGGTAGTGTTCATAACAGCTTTTTCAAGCCGCGTGAAAAGGACTATAGTTTTTGCATTGCAGCCTGGTGGGAGGGCTACTGTCAGCACGAAGGTAGGAAGATGTAGGAAAAGTCACTCACCACGTCGGTGGATTGTACATGATCCTCGATACCCTCGATCTCTGCCTGCAAATCGTCGATCGAGACCTTTTCATCTTCCACTACCTACACGTGTAGCGTGAGCCATGCCCATGCAAAGAAGGGCGGAGACTCACCAAGTTGACCTGCAATTTGCTAATGCCGTAACCAACAGGTACGAGCTTGGATGCTCCCCACGTAAGGCCATCCATAGAAATTTTACGCATGTTGGCTTCTAGTTCTTTCATGTTGGTCTCGTCGTCTGTCATGACACGGGATCAGCATCAAAATGGACATCCCTTGTATCTTGTGAGACTCACCCCAAGGCTTGACGTCCAATGTGACGATACTCTTGGCGGCAGGCTTGACCTTGCCCTCCTTCTTTTTCTTGTATGCCGCCAGGTTCGCCTCCTTCACCTTCTTGGCCTCCTCGTCCTCCGACTCGTCAGATCCAAAGAGATCATCTTCGTCTTCCTCTGCAGCTGGAGCGTCCTTGGGATTTGTGCTGGTAGCTTCCTCGGTCTTCTCAGGGCCGTATGTTGTATATGCTTTCTATCATGGTAACACAGGTCAGAGTATGGTCCTTTGATTGAATGAAGCTTAACCAAGACCTACCGAGGGGTCGCCGGGAAGGGAAGAGAACTCAGACTCGTAAGAGGACATGTGCTTGTACCAGCGATAGGCATGTGGGTACTTGGCCGCCTCAGGTGTGGCCTTCAACGCTTTATAGCATTGGACATCAGCCTGCGAGGGGCCATAACTAGGGCACGATCAGCGTTCGCTTCTTATTTGCTTAGTTTGGACTGAACGCATGGCATAACGCAAAATCAGAGATGCGCACAATGCGCGTTTGGGTGTGTATCCATTGTTGTACGGTGTCTTAAGCCGCTATTCATAAACACGGACCAATATTTGCTCATCACGTAGGGGCAGGGACTGTGTTGGGCTCCAAAGTGCTCACCCTGTAATGTAGGATCTAGTCCTAACCCACGAATTGAGACCTCCATGTGTTAGCAGAATCTGGGTGTAAGTAGACGTAAACTAACAACATACTCGAGAGGCCGGCATCGGTAAGAAAGTCCAAGAAGCCCATGTTTGTCGTGTCTTTGGTGTGGTGTAGTGTGGTTAAAAGGCTTGCTGATTTTCATAGTACAAAAATTCGTGGTTGGTGTAGTGTTTCAGCGGCCAATGCCAAGGCTGAAAGTGGCCCTAGGCACGCCAATACTAATTTGGCGCTAGGCCAATGGTCGTCATATCTTGAGGCTCAACTAGATTTGTTGATGCAAATTGCTCCATTCATCGCACGAGGTAGCATGGAGCTGTTCTCTACTCTCAAGTACCGCTAATACTGGCTTGTACTTTGCTTGTCAATCATATGCTGCGATGTCGTCGAGGGCGCGTCTGGCGTTACGAGGTCTGCCACCAGCGTGGAGCCCCCATAGACCACTTCGGCCAAACCTAAGAGTATCTGCTCAGCTAAGCTCCAACAGCGGGTCTTCCAGAAAACATCCCCATGTATTCGCATCATGGCTTCCGGCAGCGCCCCATATATATGCCTGTCGTCGCTATGCCAGCGGCCGAGGGGGTCAACCGCCCGGTGGGACATATCGCATGAATCTCGGTGGTCAGGAGGAGGAAAAGCCCGCATTAGAGAAGTATGGGATGGACTTGACCGCAAAAGCAAAAGAGGGAAAGCTAGATCCGGTCATAGGTCGTGATAGCCATATCCAGCGGCTCATACAGATCCTTTCAAGACGCACGAAGAACAATCCAGTCCTCGTGGGCAATGCAGGAGTAGGGAAGACTGCCGTGATGGAAGGATTGGCCCAGCGAATAGTCCGCGGCGATGTGCCGGAAAGTATCAAAGAAAAGCGTGTGATAGCCCTGGACCTGGGACTCTTGATATCGGGGGCTAAAGTATGGTAGCACAGAGTACAACTGGTGTAACTCATGATGTGCTGACTCTTGGTCTTACAGTTCCGGGGTGATTTTGAAGAGCGCCTGAAAGCAGTCTTGAAAGAGGTGGAGGATGCCCACGGCGGAATCATACTCTTCGTTGATGAGATGCATTCTCTGCTCGGCCTCGGCAAGGCTGAGGGCTCCATGGACGCAAGCAATATGCTGAAGCCTGCGCTTTCCCGTGGTGAAATTCAGATCAGTGGGGCAACAACTCTCAGTGAGTATCGACAGATAGAGAAAGACGCCGCTTTGGCGCGCAGGTTTCAGCCCATACTGGTCGGAGAGCCGACTGTGCAAGAGACTATCAGTATACTGCGGGGCTTAAAAGAGAAGTATGAGGTTCATCATGGAGTTCGAATCCTTGACAGCGCTCTCGTGGCTGCTGCGAACCTGTCCAATAGATACATAAGCGAGAGATTCTTGCCAGACAAAGCGATTGATCTTGTCGATGAAGCGGCATCTGCTCAGAGGTTGCAGCAGGTACGTAGTATCAGAGGAGACCTTTCCGCAATGGACTCACTCTTTTCACTCACGAGGCGTATCTCAAAGGAATCCTTTTTTCCCCTGTTTTAGTATTGAGCTTGACCTTGCGAACTTAGGCTCTATCAACATTGCTAACATCAAATCTACGTAAAGGAGAGCAGGCCTGAAGCCATTCAGGATTTGGATCGCCAGATCATGACGATTCAGATCGAATTGGAGAGCTTGAGGAAAGAAACAGACATTGCCAGCGTCGAGCGCAAAGAGAAGTTGGAGCAGTCTTTAACTTCGAAAGAGGATCAGATAGCGAAATTAACGGAGACTTGGGACAAAGAGAAGGCAGAAATAGCCGCTATCAAGAACGCCAGATCCGATCTCGAGTCAGCACGGCTTGGGCTTGAACAAGCCCAAAGGAACGGGGAATATGGCAAAGCATCCGAACTTAGATACTCTACCATCCCTAGACTGCAAGCACTACTACCAAAAGAGGGTTCGGAGTCCTCCGCTCCTGGCATTCTTCATGATTCGGTCACTCCAGCCGACATCGAGGCTGTCGTGTCCCGTCAAACAGGGATACCAGTCACGAAATTGATGTCCGGCGAGATAGAGAAGTTAATATCTATGGAGGATACACTACGCCAATCCATACGAGGCCAGGATGAAGCTCTCATGGCCGTGGCTAACGCTGTCAGATCTCAAAGAGCAGGCCTGTCTGGGGACAATCGACCGATAGCATCATTCTTCATGCTAGGACCCACAGGAACCGGTAAAACCTTGCTCTGCAAGAAGCTCGCAAGTTTCTTGTTCTCGACCGAATCCGCAATGATCCGGTTTGACATGAGTGAATTTCAGGAGAAGCATACAATCAGTCGATTGATAGGATCTCCTGCAGGCTATGTCGGCTACGAGGACGCAGGCCAATTGTCTGAGGCTGTAAGGCGGAAGCCATACGCTGTATTACTATTCGACGAAATCGAAAAGGCCCATCGTGACATTGCGGGACTGCTCCTGCAGGTGCTCGATGAAGGTTTCCTCACAGATGCCCAGGGGCACAAGATCGATTTCAGGAATACCATCATTGCCCTGACCTCTAATATTGGTGCTGAAATATTGGTGAGTGCCGATACTTTGCACGAAGAGTCGACAGAGATATCACCTGGCAACAAAGACGCCATCATGAGACAGGTAGCAGCGAGCTTCCCGCCAGAATTTATAAATCGAATCGATGAGTTCGTTTTCTTCCGAAGGCTTTCGAAGTCCGCATTACGGGATATTGTTGATATACGTCTGAACGAACTGCAGGCTCGCCTGGATGAACGTCGAATTGTATTGAGCGTGGAGGATCAAGCCAAAGACTGGCTGACCGAGAAGTCTTATGATCCGCGTTACGGTGCAAGGCCGCTCAATCGTCATATTCAGAAAAGTGTCACCACTGCTTTGGCTGATCGTATTATAAGGGGCGAGATCCGGGGTGGTCAAGAGGCTAGGGTCAATGTTGCGCCAGACGGGGACACACTCATGGTTTTGCCAAATCCATAAAGAGTACGTAAGACCCCAATACCAGTGAGTACAAATTGGCATGGCAACAAGGAGCATAGCATATGTAGGTAATTCTGCTCAGTCGTAGAACGTACTCAACTCCTCAGTGGCTGTATGTCAAAAAGCAATCAGAAGGTTGTGAAGGTCTCATTATTTCCAACAGGACCTGTAGGAATCATCATAATTTCAGGTCTGCTAATGAAATACTGGCTTTGGCATGAGTGGTCATGGTGTGAGACCAGCCAGTGCCGGCCTCGGCTTGCGAGAAGGTTGACCATACATATTTTCACAACCTCAAAGACGAGTTCTATCGCTTCCATTCCTAAACCTATATCATGGTCGGCTCCAAACGCCATCGCGAAGGCTCCGTAACTGCGACGCCCTCTGTCGGCGATAGCCACGGCTTACAATCGCCCTCCATAGCTCCGTCTTCCCCAATTTTCCAGTCGCAGCAGGCGAGAGGGTCTCAGCAGCAGCCAGCCAAGCGAGTCAGTCTACATCCTCCGAGAAGTCACCTCGGTTCCCGAACTACAACTTCACCGCGTCGTCAAATCCACCAGCTACCTCGCCCCCGATCTACCACTCCTTCTGAGAGGGATCTACGTCCTGAAGATGCCGCAGCCATTGCCGAAAGGGAGGACGCTGACTCCCTTAATGAGGTTATCATGTGTGTAGACATGAGAGATAGAGGCACCGTAGGATGCTGCTATTACGTTGCAAGGACCCAGAAACTGTTCATCATGGCAGACGTGACTTATGGTGGGATTGAGGTCGTCGATACGCGTTCGCTGCATCTCGTGCCTAGTCTCGTCCAGATTCTCACCAATGGCGAACAGTGAAACTGCAAATCCAACCCACAGTTGTTATACTCTCGACGCGAGTCGATGAAGCTGTGGAGTTATGCTTCAACCCTGAAGGCTCTGAAGGTATACACCTCTAATGTGGATGAAGGTCTGACTTACAGTCACCATATATAGGGGATCAGTTCGTATTGCCATACATTATCGAGTCCCGACCATCTCCGGAGTTCAGCTACGAGGCTGGAAAATACAAGCTGACCAAGCTGAATCTGTCTACCGATGGCGGCCCTGAAGTCTCCTTCATCACACCAGGGTACGACGATGCTTACGAGACCTATGGAGGGGGAAACGAAGCCGGCTTCACTGGACGTCAGGGCAACCTCTTGAGGCTTTCCGCGTGGATCGACATGGATAGTCGTCTAACCATTGGATGCGCCGGTGCGCTGCTCACGTACGTGGGAAGAAGGAAGGTAGCCCAAGATCTTCCCAACGATACCGCTGTTGGCACCTTCATCATAGCATCTGTAGAGATGTTCAACCTTGGAAGTATGATGTACGCTACTAGAGTATTCATCACAAAGTCAAAAAGATGCTGAATGATCTTTAGGTTTGTCAATGCAGACACGCTGGCGTCCCTTCAAATTGTACAATCCGAATCTAGTCCCAACACTCATAGTCAAGGACCAACCAATATGGCGTCCGGCTCGAAGGAAGGGCTCTCAGTCTACGGTCTTTTCCATCACATTGCCAGGACTCCACAAGGCAGGTCCCTTCTCCGACAATACTTTTTGCGCCCAAGCTTGGATATAGCCGTTATTAACGAAAGGCTGGACACTGCAAGTGTCTTTCTCCAACCCGACAACAACAGCCTGATGGATAGTATAATGAAGAGCCTTGGACAGATTAAGAATATGAGGACTGTCATGGTTCACCTCAGGAAAGGTGTCAGCAATGCACTGAGTAAGACCGGTGGAATCAAGAGCGGTATCTGGTCAAGTCTTCGATCAGTACGGTGCCTTCACAGCACACAGAGCGCTGCTGATGATAATAGTTTGCATTTTACACGCTGCAGATCAGGACCGCTGTTATGGGTGTCATCGGGTTGGAGAGAACAGTGATAGGGATCAAGGTAGGTTCAATTCCATCTGTGGTCTGAAATGTTCCTCTGATCACATCATTCAGGTGCTTGAGAAGTTCGACACCCACGAGATTGCAATGATTGGTAGGGCTATCAGCGAAAAGGTTAGCTCGCCGGAGCACTAGAACTAGGAGGAAAGCGCCAACCGACCTGATAACCCTTTCCTAGGTAGACTTTACCTCTTCGGCAGAGATGCATCGAACCGTCATCAATGCTGGGGTTGATCTTGAGCTGGATGAGATGAAGCGACACTACGACGGTCTCGAGGATCTGCTGAATCACACATCCCGTGACATTGCCTCCACGGTTCCTGCAATCTACGACCTTGATCTCAATGTCGTATTCTACCCACAAATCGGCTTCCTGATCGTAATTACGAGCAATCCCGCCACTGGTCGAAGCGACTATGAAGGCGGTACGGCCGAGGATCAACGTTGGGACCGTATCTTTTCTACTGGCCAGAAAGTATACTATAAGGACAACCGAATGCGGACTTTGGACGAGGATGTTGGGGATATATATGCAGTAATCTGCGGTACAGTTTTATGGAGCTCGACTCTAGCGATAAGATCTGACATGACGCTCCATGCAGACAGTGAGATCGAGATTGTACACGAGCTCGGACAGCAAGTACTGACCCAAGAAGAGATGTTAAACACGGTGTCGGACATATGTGGGGAGCTGGATAGGTACGTTTGGCGAAGATGTCTTACGACCGATCCCTGATAGCGACAGCCTTCTCGCACTTGCTCAAGGTGCTAGAGTATATAAATTCTGCAGGCCACACATCACAGAGAAGAACATCATCCACATCAAGGGCGGTCGGTATGTCTCGTTACTGTTCAAATTACATACGAAGGCCCCAGGGCTGACTCGGCTAGACATCCACTACAAGAGCTAACAGTCCCATCGTTTGTTCCAAATGATACCTTTCTTGTTGGTGGTCCCGGTGGAGGGCTGCAGACCCAGGATCTCGACGCTAGTGACCAGAGCCTCGCAGGAGGTTCCCAAGGACGCTCCGACCTCAAAGATCTCCATGGACCCAGCATGCTGATGATGACTGGGCCGAATTATTCGGGGAAAAGCGTCTATCTCAAACAAATCGCTCTCATCGTTTATATGGCCCACGTAGGCTGCTTTGTCCCGGCAGATAGAGCCACCATCGGATTGACGGACAAGATATTGACCCGCATAGCTACCAGAGAGACTGTCTCAAGGTTTCAGAGCGCTTTCATGATCGATCTACAGCAGGTCGCTCTTGCTATGACGCAGGCAAGTCATAGAAGCTTGGTCATAATTGACGAATTTGGCAAGGGCACCGAGTCAAGCGGTATGCCGTAGAAGATCGCCACGGGCTATTTCCATAGTTGACTTTATTACAGATGGTGCTGGATTAGCCTGCGGCGTTTTTGAGTATTTTCTTGGCTTGGGAGAAGATAGACCGAAGGTCCTGGGCTCAACACACTTTCACGAAATCTTCGAGAATGGGTTTCTAAAACGGCGAACTTCTCTGGGATTTGGCTATATGGAAGTGCGCCTGGATCGAGAGGCAACAGACGTGGAGGATCAAATCACCTACCTCTACAAGTACGATAATCGACTTCTTGTCGTATAATTGCTGATAAACGGAACAGCTTCCACGCCGGACGCAGTACCACAAGCTACGGGAGCTGGTATATTGTCTCATTACATTTGTAGATCGAGCTGATCGTTCTACAAGCTGCGCTGCCCTGAACGGTGTCGATGCCGCTGTAGTCGACCGAGCAAACGAACTGGTAGAGCTAAGCGCGAAGGGCGAAGATCTCGTAACAGCATGCGCAACAATGTCACGGCAGGAGGAGGAAGACTTGAGGGAAGCGGTTAGCTTATCCTGTCCAATTCAGCAGACAAAATCTGAAAGCGCCATAGGAAGATATTGCAAGGGAATTTCTAGCTCGGGACTTTCGACAGATGGTCTCCAGAGACGGCGAAAGCGATGTACCTCAAGATCCGAGGAGCGTCCTGAAGACATTGGTTGAGGCGACAGAATCTATGGAGTGACCGTGGTGATTTTGAAGAGGGGAGCATATTGTTTCGGGAGCACTCTCAAATTATGGCCATCCTGCTCATTTGCTGCGCTGTAGCCATGTATAGATTGTCATTTCATGATACGCCTGCAGTACCTTTCTAAATACGTCCCTCGTTAAGAGAGGTACTTGTAAGATTGAAGGTCTAGCGGACGAAAGTGAAGATTCTGCCCGAGACTTCCTATGGACTTGGCTGCCAGGCTGCTTTTCCCATATGCAAAATGAATAAGAATCCTTGGCATAGGTACTTAATATCCCATCCCCACGGATCCGTACTTCTAGATAGTAAATCCAGTCTAGAACTACTATTTCTTTATGTTTAAGGTTATAATCTATATAAAAGATATCCCTAAAATATTAATCTAAAAGGTAGACTACTGTAAGAACCAGCTGGTGACGTGGCGCCTGAGCTACGTTATAGCGCCGTAATAGTACGGCGCTACCCCTTTCCCTAGTATATAAATAAGGGAATCCCCGGAGAAAGGGAAGCTAGTAATTAATCTTAAGACTTATAAAATAAAGAGTTTAATATATATATTATTTAAGCTACTTAATAGCTACGTTATTATATATTATCCTTATATTTTAATTACTTTAAACCTTATTAAGGGTAATAGCCTAGCTATTAATAATTATAATTAATAGAGTATTATAATTAAATTATAAAAGATATAATAAAGGACTACTTATAACTTATATAAATATAAGGGAATAAACTCTAAGATTAAGTATATCTTAATAATTAATAAATTAATTAATTAATAAAGAAGTTATATAATATACTTTAATAGAGTATTTAAGATCTATCTTAATTATACTTATAGAGTTTAAGACTTATATAACCTTAAAAGATAGAACTAAAGAGCTAGAAATATAAATTATAAAGAAGTAATAGATAAAATAGTTATAATAATAAATAATAAACCTAGAAAATAAGGTATAAGATAATAATAAAGGTATTTTAAAATATTACTACTACCTTTCTTTAACTAATAACTTAAAATTAAAGAGAGTATAATATAAATATATACTTAAGTTATAAGACCTTTATATCTATTATAAGAAGATTATATATAAATATTAAGAATAATTTTATAATATTATTAATTTTATAAAAGCTGGTTTAATATACTTCTTAAATAATTAATTTAAAATTTAATATACCTTATACTTCTTAATAGTAAATCCTAAGTCTACGTAGTATAAATATATTAAAAATATACTTAAAAAAGAATAAATATAAGAGTATTTTAATAAATTCTTATTAAATTAAATAAAAGATTTATACAATTAATATCTATTAATTAATAGGTAATATATAAAAGTAAAATAAAGCATTAATTAAAAGATTATTAATTTTATTATTTATTTATTAATTATAAAGTAATAATTTAATTTACTTATAAATTATATACTTTATAATAACTTATTAAATAAATTATATTAAGACTTATATAATCCTATTATTATATAATTAAATATCTCTAAAATAAGAGATACTCTTATTATATTAATAATCTAAATAAAGTTAAAAGTATTATATCTTATATATAATAAGTCTAAGGTTATTATAATTAGAAGAGGTTATTATTAATTAAACTTATTATTATTTTAAGGAAGAGGGAGTTTTTATAAAAAAGGTAAAGAAGATAATCTTTATATTAAATAAGAAGGCTAAGATAATTATAAATTTATTATACTATAATAATAAGATAAGTTAGATTCTAAGAAATTAATTAATTCTAATATAAAATACTATTATTATTATAAGAAAGGTTATAATATTAGAAACTACCTTAATAGTATTATAACTATAATAAGTACTATAATTAATAAGCTTATAAGGAAGGTAATAGACTTAAAAAACCTTTAAGTATTATTATTATATCTATTATAATAATATAAAGAAAGAAGTAAATAAGAAGGCTTATAATTATTATATAAATAGAGTTTAAGTATTCTTAGAAAAAATATATTATATTAATTAACTTAAGTATTAATATTAATTATATTAATATATACTTAATAAAGGAGTAAGAATAGGAGATAAATCCTAATTCTAATAATATATTATATAATAAAATTAGTAATCTAATACTCTTAATAAGTACTTATATTAATAAAATTAGGTTAATAAATTTATAAGGGATTATATAATATTATTAAGGCGCCTTTTATATTATTATAAACCTTAATTATAACTTCTATTTAAATTATTTATAATTAGAAGAATAAAATCCTTAAGTAAACTAGCCTATTCAGAATTAATAATTCCCTATTAAATTAGGAAATATAGCTAAGAATATTAATATTAAAGAAGCCCTTAAGGAATACTTAAGGAATATTATATATATTATTATGTACTTAAGAGTAAACCTTAATAAAGAATTTAAGAACTTAAAGATTTACTTAAAATTATTAAAAGAATTTAATACTTTTTAAAATATCTTTTTAATTAAGAATATTAATATACTATTAAATTATATATATTATAATTATATTATTAATATTAAAGAGGATAAAGAATCTTACTTTAAGCCTTTATATAATTTATTAAAGAGGGAGCTCCGCGTATTAAAAGAATACCTTAAATAGGTCTCTAAAAAAGGTTAGATCTATTATTTTATAAGTTTAATAAGTATATTAATATTATTTATCCTTAAGAAGGATAAGATATTATAATTATATATTAATTATAAAGTATTTAATAAAATTATAATTAAGAATTAATACTTATTATTATTAATTAATAAAATATTAATAAGATTAATTAGTATAAAATACTTAACTAAGTTAAATCTTAAAAATACTTACTATTAATTATAAATTTAAAAGGGAAATAAATAAAAGATAGTATTTTATATAAGGTATAATTATTTTAAATATTTAATTATATCTTTTAAATTTATTAATACTCCCGCCTTATTTTAAGTATATATTAATAAGGCGCTAATAGGCCTTCTTAATATAATATATATAATTTATCTTAATAATATCTTTATTTATTCTTAAGATAGGGACTCTTATATTAAAATAATAAAGGTAATACTTTAATAACTTTAAAAATTTAAGCTTTATATTAATCTTAAGAATTATAATTTTATAATATTTAAAATAAAGTTTCTTAACTTTATTATAAGTAATATAAGTATATATATAAACCTATATTATATTAAGATTATAATAAATTAACTTAAACTTAAAAGTATAAAAGATATTTAAATCTTCTTAAGATTTATTAATTTTTATAAATAATTTATTAAATATTACTCTTTTATTATTATTACTCTTATAAACTATTTAAAGAAAGAATACTTAGATATTAAAAGGGGAAAGTTAATATTAATTAATATTACTTATATAATATTTGAATAATTTAAGTAGCTCTTTTAAAAGATATTACTCTTAATTTATTTTAATTTTATAAAGGAAATTTATCTAAAAATAAATACTTTAATCTTAGCTATTATAATTATTCTATCTTAAAAAATCTTCTTTAAGGTAAATAAATTAAAGGTAAAGTAATATATTATTACCTTCTACTCTTATAAATTAATATTTATAAAGATTAGATATAATATATATAATTAAGAATTACTTATAATAATAGAAGTATTTATAATATAAAAGTACTTCTTAAAGGGAAGCTTATATTAGGTAATAATTATTATAAATTATAATAATTTAAGGTATTTTTATATCATATTATTATTATTAAGAAGATAGTTATATTAAATAATAAAGCCTATTAATTATAATTTTAAAATCTATTATTATATAAATATTAAAAACCTAGCTAATATATTATCTTAATAATTAAATTATAAATCAATAATAAAAGAAGATAATACTTACTTATTAATATTAAAGAATAAGTTAAAGAATATAAAATATATTCCTTTAAATAACTTTTAGGTATATAATACTTATAAAGTATAAGATAATAAGACCTATATTTAAAAGAGATATAAAAGGTTAATAATAAGGCTTAAAGAATCTTATACCTTAAATAAGGAAGAGAGTAATATACTCTTAATAGTATAATATAATATAAATAATAGCCTTAATTATATTACTAGCTAATTTAATTATAAATAAATTATATTAAGGAGGCTTATTATAATAGTATTAATTATAAATAATATTTATAATAAGTATATTACCTTAATATTAGAAATTATTTAATATCTTTAAAAGGGAGATAAAGAGTTATTTAATAAAAAGTTATATTAAGATTAAAGACTTAATAAAGGCGTATAAATATTATATAAATAATAAATAATATAAGAACTCTTTATAAAAATAAGGCTATCTATATACCTAATAATAAGGTTATTAGGTAGGAGATTATAAGACTTTATTATAATAACTTATATACTAGCTATTATTTATAAAAGCGTATATAAGAGCTAATAAAATAAAACTTCTATTAAAAGTTAATAAGTTAAGATATTTAACTTATTAATTAATAAAATTATATAAATATACTATTTATAGGATTCTATTACCTTTATTAATTCTAATAAAGCTATTTTAAGAAATTATAATAAACTTTATTATAAACCTCCTATTAAGTAAGTTAAGAGGTAATATTTATAATATAATCCTTATAATAATAAACTATTATACTAAGGTAACTAAATACTTACTTATAATTAAAATAATAAATATTATTAAGGTAGTTAATTTATTATATTATAATATCTTCTTAGCTTATAACTAGCTAAAAAGTATTACAAATAATAAGGGAATAGTATTTATAAGTACCTTTTAAGTAGTAGTATATTATTATATAAAGGTATAATAAAAGTTAAGTATTATACTCTATCCTTAAATTAATAGATAGATAGAAAGATAAAATAATATATTAAAGTAATACTTATATTATTACTTAAGTTAAAAGTAAGATAATTAAGTAAAGCTATTATATTTAATAAAATTTATATATAATTATATAAAGTATATAAGTATTACCCTATCCTTATATAAAGTACTTTATAAGTATTTACTTATATTAGATATTTAATTAATAAAGTTACGCGCTAAGGATATCCTATTAATAAAATTAAAGATAGAAAACCTTTAGGAAAATAAGAAGATATTACAGTAATATTTATATAAAGCTTAAAAGATATAAGTAAAGTATATAAATAAATATAAAAAATTAATATTATTTAACCTTAAAGAACTTATTTTATTAAATATAAAAAATATTAATTTAACTTAGTTAATTAAAAAGCTTTTATAAAGGTACTTAGGACTATTTAAGGTAGTTAAATATATAAATAAATAGGCTTATAAATTAGACCTCTTTAAAATATTTTAAATATATCCTATTTTTTATATCTTACTATTAGAGCCTTTTATAAGTAATAATAATAATAATATAAATATCTTATAAATAGAGCTTATAAATAATAAAGAAAATTATAAAGTAGAAGTTATATTAAATTATAAGATCTCTTATAATAAATTAAGATATTTAATAAAGTAGAAAAGTTAATTAAATAATTATAATTAATATTTATATAAGTAGGACTTAAAGTATATACTTAATATATTAGAGGTATTTAAGTAAAGTTAATAAAAGTTATAATTAAGAGAAATATTTTATTACTACCTATAATAATAATAGCTATTATTATAAGGAGAATAGCTACTTATTATATTATTTACTTCTTATTAATAGAGGGGCTAGTTATAATATCCTCCTCTTTATCCTCTTCCTTACTAATTATAATAAGCTTTAAATAATTTTATATACTATTAATATAATTCTTATATTAGGGGTAATAAGAAATATACCTTATAATATCTTATATTAAGAAGGCCCTTAAGGGCGCGCGTAATCTTATTATCACGAATTACTCTTACTTTACTAAGTATTATTAAGGATTTGTCTTAGTAATACCTTAATAGCTTTCTATCTTATAGATAAATAGAATAATTAATTAATATACCTTTAAAAAGACTACGCCTAATAAATAGTAGTAATACTAATTATTATTATCAAATACTATATCCTATTTACTAATACTAAGATTATATATTAGCTTGCTAACGTTATTAGTAAAGTACTAGCCGAAGTCCCTAATACTAGAAATACTAATAGTCTATTACACTTCCGTATTACCTCGTTTAATAGGACGTTATATTATCTAGTATAACAAGGCCCTTTATATAGCCTCTTTATTAAGTCTACCTCCTTATTATTACTATTATCTTGTTAGTAATCTTAATAGTCTTCTTAATAATTTTACTACCTACTAAGAAGTATCCTGGAGAAGGTAGTTATAGCCGCTTAACCTTACTACTCCTAATTTACTAAAAACCTTATCTATTATCCTTAATCTTTAATAAGGTCTTTATATTATATTAGAGTAGCTTTCTATTATATCAGGTAGTATTATTTTCAATTCTACTATCTTATAAATAGTTTTCCGTTATTCTAGCTCCCCTTATTACCTAGGAGATTATTATTCTTACCTTCTAATTATCTAATTTTATCGCTTCTAGGTACGCCTACGCTAACTCTATTAATGAACTTAACCGATATCTTATTACCCTTATTATATAGAAGAACTTCAGGCCTCCTAAACTACCTAGGACTACTAACTCTTAGGAATATAGTTAGCGCTCTTAATCTAATTTTATAGAGTCTATTAGCCTTATAAATCTTAAATCTTTCTATTCTTTAGATTAAATAATTAACTACTCTCTATTCTATATAGTAGTCCTTAAATTTTAATAATACCCGTAAATTTAGAGCTCTTAATAGTATCTCTAGGAACCTATTATACCTTCTAATTTAAATCCCCTAGGTATAATATCCTTAAGATTATTAGGTACCTTAAGAATAACTATATTAAGGTCTATAATTATAGATAATAATATTATAATCTAAGTATCCTTTATAAAGGAGGTAATTTACAGATATCTTATTAATCTTAAAAATATTAGTCCTAATAATATATTAGCTAATAAACCTAATATATAAGTAATTATTAATGCCGTAGTTATCTAATATATATAAGAGAACCCGCCTTAGCTTAATACTACTAGCGCCTAAGGTCCTTAAGGACCTCTAGGAGTTAATAGTATTAATAATAGTAATAGTAATAGAAATACCTCTACCTTATTAAAAGTTAAGGATATTAGATACTTCTTTCTAAATATTAAGGAAGAAGGTATAATTATTACCTAAGGATATTACTCCTTTTATAAAGATATCTATAGGTTTATAAATTAAGTTTAAGATTTCACTATTATTAAAGGTAAAAATAAGGTCCTTAATATCTTAATATCTTACTTTTATAGTAAGGTATATAAATAGTACTTTATAAAGCTATTAATATTAAAGAAGGAGCTTTTTAAAACTACTCTATTAAAGTTACAAGTAGATACCTTAATAAATTATTTTAAGGAGAAGATAACTATAATACTTTAGAAGTTATAAATTAAAAAGTTTATTATAAAAGATATAAGGACTAGTAAATCTCCTTATACTTATATCTAAAGTATTTTATATTATATTAAAGCTATAGACTTTAATAAGATATAAAATTAGCTATCTATTATATAAAAGAATTTAATAGTTAAGTTTTACTAATATATTCTATAGCTAACAGCGTCTATAATACTATTATAGTTCCTTAAGTAGTTAGATAAGAAGTCTAAGATTTAGTACGAACTTATAAATAAGAGTTATAGGTAATTTTAGAAGGTAGTAAAGTCTAATAAATATTAAAATAATTCTTATTAATAAGGTAACTTTTCTAGGCTACTATTTCCTTATTAATAGTATAATTAGAGGTAGTAATATTAAAGATATACTCCTAGGCTATATAATAACTATAATTATAGAAATAGTAATACTAATAAATAATTTAATTCTTAGGACGCTTAATAAAATCCTCTCTTACCTTCACCTTATCAGCGTTTATAAATTATAGATAGAAAAGATAACTAAAATCCATTAAATTTAATATTATTAAACTAAATAAATTACTATAATAATAATAATAATAATAGTAACGCCAGTAATTATAGTAGCTACGGAAGGCCTATAAATTAAAGAAAAGGATTCTAAATACGCCGCTCCTAGGATATTACCTACTAGGCTATTAAGGAAGATACCTTATAAGTTAATAATACTACTAAGTCTTTATATTTTATAGAAGACGTCTAAGATAATAGCTAACTTAATGAAAGCGTAATAAAAGATTTAGGTAACTATTATATTAATAAGGACCTTAATTACTACAAGCCTTAATAAGATTATAAGGTAGAGGACTATTTTAATAGTATATCTATATTATTACCTACGGAGTATGAATAGTAATATTACTACTAGATATTCCTATCTAAAAATTAATTACATTAATATCTAGGTAATTCTAGAAAAGGATATTATACCTTATTATCTACCTACCTAGGTAATTTACCTTATAATAGTAAGGTATTTCCAGTCTTTAATACCTTATCTATACTAGGTACTAATAAACTTATTAAGTTATCTACTAACTTATCTAAAGAAATTAGTACTAGCTACGCTTTTCATAGATACTACTATATAATAGCTAAGGTAAGGCTTATCCTAAATAATCTTAATAAAGACTATTACCTTAATTCAGGCTATAATATCTCCCTTATTAATTATATATACCTTATAAAGTTAGCGCCTAATATATAGATCTACTATATAGCTAGCCTAATTAATATACGTAGTATTAATTCTAATAAGTATACTATATTAAAGTATACTATTATTTCCTTATACTATCGTGGTATAAAAGATAGTAAGGAAGTTACTACTATAATAGCACTAAGAGAAGTATATATTATTAATAATCTTAAGGTAAATATACTTATTAGTAATAATATCCTAATACCTAAGAGTATAAATATACTTATATCCTAATTAAGGGCCTTAATTAATAACTATAAGGTCTCTATTCTAATTAAATTAAGACCTTATAAGAAGGTAATTAGATATCTAGTATATATAAAGTAAAGTATAGTTATTCTATTATATTCTTAAATATGAATTCCTATCTATTATATCTTCTTATTAGATTATAATTTCTTCTTTAAGCCTAGTTATAGTTAGGCTCTATTATTATATACCTATCTTATTAATATACCCTTATCTATTATACTAGCTAAGAATAATACTAATAACGCTATTATTATCCTAAGGAACTATTAATTAGGGATAGTATAAAAGTTGGAATTTAATAATTATTATTATATTATAATAGGTATTAAGGACGTAGCTAAGCTAGCTATAAGACGTCTTATAAAAGAATATTATATAAGTTAAATTAACTATATATTTAATAAGGTAGTAACTGTATTTATAATTACCTTACTTATAATATCTACCTTGTAGGTAATAAGGCCCTTATTACCTACTAATATATTAGTATCTACTACCTCTATAAATACCGTCATACCTAATACATTTTTAGTAGTCGCCCTAAAATTATTAAAGTCATAGACGAATTCCTAAAATTATAGGAAGAAGGTAGTTTTATAGATATCCTATAGGATGAGTAGATATATATACTATTAAAGTCTAATTAGGAGTCTTATATTCTAAGAATAGTATGTATATATCTATTAAGTAATAAGTTTAAGGTAGTTATTAACTAAACCTTTAATAAGCTTTATAAGTAAGGTAGGCTATTATAGATAGTAGAATCTACGCCCTTTAACTTTCCTATTTTCGTCGTTTAGAAGATTATACCTAATAGTAAGTAGAAAGGCTATATAATTATTAATATATATAGCCTTAATACTATTACTTAGATAGATATCTACGCTCTACCTTTATAATTAGATATAATAGCTTATATTAAGAGATATTAATATATTAGTATTATAAACGCTACTAGCTTTTTCTACTACTAGCGAGTTTATCCTAATAACTACTATAAGCTTACTATTATTAGCTACTAGGGGTAAGAGTCTTTTAACGTCGCTGTTATAGGCTATAAGAATTCGCCTACCTATATATAGAAGTAAATTAACAGGCTTCTACGTACCTACTAAACCTTTACTAAGGTATACGTAGATAATATTATTATCTACTTTAAAACTTTAAAAGAGTATATAAGGTACCTCTATTAAGTCTTTACCTTACTAAAAAAGTATAATATCTTAGTAAATCTAGTTAAGGTATTTCTTAGCTACCTATTTATTTAACTACTTAGCTAGAAAGTTAACTCCTTTAGCTTATTAACTATTATTAATAAGTTATTAGCTATATTAAGGCTCTTATTCCCTAAATTATTATCTTAACTTAAGATATACCTTAATATAATAGGCTAGTTATAAGGCTATATAGCCTACTACGCCGCTATCTCTAAGCCTCTATAGGATAGGAAGACGTTAATACTTATTTTATTACCTAAATCTAGATACTAATAGAAAAACTTTATAAAGTGAAAGGAATTAATAAATCTATTAGATTTAGAAATTACCTTATTTAAGGCTTTATAAAAAGCCTTATTATCCTCTATATTCCTAGTATATTTTAATAATAAGATTATCCTTTTCATAGATCTTAATACTAGTAAGGTTTTCAGTTTTAATATTATAATCTATTACGTAGATAGTACTATTAATAGTAACTATCCTACTTATTCTTAAGTTTACCTGATACTATTCTTAAGCCGCCTCCTAAAGGATACTGAAACTCGCTATTAATTAACTAAGTTAGAGCTTATAAGTATTATATAAGTCCTTAATAAGATTAGATATATAGTAGAGTTAATATTAAAGATAGTTACGTATATAGACTATAATAATACTTTAGGTATTATAAAGTAGACTACTATATCTATATTATTTATTATAAAACTTAATCTACGTCTTATTTAGGTATCTAAATATATTTAATAATTTAGTGATATTAAGTTCTACTATAAGCCTAGTAAGTAATATATTATATTAGACGCTCTATTACGCTTATATACTATAGCCCCTAAACCTTATATTAATAAAGAAGGTGAACTTAATACTTTATAAGGATTTACCTATATAACGACTTACCTAGTCGAGCTAAGTCCTAATTTAAAGAAATAAATAGTAGAAGGCTATAAGATAGACGTCTTATAAAAGTAGGTTATTAAGGTCCTTAATACTAATAACTACCTCGCTATTAAGGACGCGGTAATACTTCCTTTTTACTAGGTAGATAGTTTAATATAGAAGGTAGAATAGGTAACTAATAATTACGCTTTCCAGCCTAATAGACTTTATATACTAGATACTTATATTAAGATATTTTTTAATATCGCTTATATTATAGAATATATTAGGTTCGCGAAGTACTATAAAATCCTTTCAAGATAATAGTATATCTATAGCCTATCTTATTAGTTATAAGAGTTTCTTTAGTATTATCTATAATATTAATTATATTAAACTCCTAGGTATATACCTTATAATTTCTTATAACTTATTATATTACCTCCTATCCTATTCTATATACTAATAATTAATTTTATTCTTATCTTACTAGTCTTTATAAAGGGATATAATATAATCCTTATAATTACTAATAAATTCTTATATAAGATTACCTTAATATTAGGTAAAAAGACTTTTCTACCTTAAATTAGGCTAATTAACTACTACGCTACCTTTAGAAGATTAATTAGGATCTTCCTAAGGTAATTATCTTAAATTATAATAGAAAGTTCCTTAATAAGTTATAAAGGTCCTTATTTAATAGACTTAAGATTAATCTATTATATTCTATAGCCTATTATTTTTTAAACTAATAGATTAAGTAAATATATAAATTAGACTATTAAAATTACCTTATAATTTTAGATATTAACTCTTAATAATATTACTACGTAGCCCTTAACTATTCTAGCTATATAAGTTAATTATAATAACTTATTATTATTATTAATTAGTTAGACGCCTAATAAAGTTACTTATAGGTTTTCCCTTAACTAGCTACTCGACCTTACTATATATAAGAAATAGACGCTCCTTAAGAACGTAGTATAATTATAGGTATCTAACGCTATTACCTTTAGGTAAATAAACTCTAAATTTTATTATAATAAATATTATTAGCCCTAATACTTTTAAGTTAATAATAAAGTTAAGCTATATTTATATTATAATTATAATATACCTACTATAGTATTAATAGGTAAGAAATATATCTAATAATTTATTAGACCTTTTAAAGTCCTTAATTAGATTAGATATCTTACCTACTACCTTAATATTCCTTTATATTAATAAATATATAATATCTTTATAATAGTCTAATTAGAACTATACGCCTTACTTAATCTATACTATTACCTACGGCCTAAAGAGCCCCTATTTATATATATAAAAGGTAATATTAATAAGTTTAAGTCCTATAAACTTAATAAGGTACTTAATAAGCGCCTTATTTAGAAAGGACGTAGCCTTACTATAGAATACCTTATAAGATAAAAAGGTTATAGAGTATAGTATAACTAGTAGATAAATATCAAGGAGTTATAAAACGCTATAGACTTAGTAGATAACTATAAGAAGGTAAATAGAAGGCCTAGAGATAGATAGGTCGTCTAGACTACTAACGTACCTAGATGTTAGGAAGGTCGCTGTCGCTGTTAATTAATAAGAACGTCGACGTCTTCTTTTACTACTAGTATATTATCATGAATTACTCTTGTTTTACTAAGTATTATCAAGAATTTATCTTGATAATACCTTAATAGCTTTCTGTCTTATAGATAGATAGAACAATCAATTAATATACCTCTAAAGAAGACTACGCCTGATACTTATTTAACATAATAATATTAGATATTAAGATAGGGGTTATAATAATAGTATTAAGGCTACTAATATAAATTAGGAAATAAATATAAATAAGGATATTAATAAAGGTATATTAAAGGGTTATAAGTTTAATAATATTACTACTACTATTAATAACTTTATTAGAGGTAATAAGAAGATAAGAAAGAGGATAATAAAGAGAAATAATAATAATAGGATTATAAATTATATTTATACCTATATAATAGGAGTAATAAATAGACCTTATAAAGGTAGTAATATAAATAAGGCTATTAAAAGACTTAACTATTATTAATAATAAAGAAGGATATATATAGATTCTTCTATTAATTCTAAGTATAATAAAGATAATAGTAATAAGGTAGAATAATTATAGGGATAAAATATATAAGAAGAGGAGGGGGAGTATTAAAGGAGGTACTAGCTTAAATTTATTAAAAATTATAATAGAAACTATTATAATATAGTATATACGCTGAAATAACTACTAGAATTATAAGGTATAATAGAAGCGGCGGGGGAGGTAATATTATTAAACTTAATATTATTAATTTTTATAAGAAAGAAGTTATAAATAAATATTATAATATCTCTTTATATACTTAATAAAGGCTTAATACCTTCTACTTATTATTTATATTAAAATATTAACCTCCTTATAATACCTTAATAGGAATAATATAACTTAATATATATCTATATTAAGATAATAAGTAGATCTTACTTATAAGGCTTAAATATAAGCTTATTATTTATTATAAAATACTAGCCTCTAAATATTAAA
>JAABUL010001205.1_pt1 | contig 50357 bp, 93 predicted proteins | sample 5559151 | NCBI WGS metagenome assembly JAABUL01 (sample SAMN10711876, study PRJNA513368) | rock metagenome | isolation source: Antarctica rocks | place: Antarctica: Victoria Land, Pudding Butte sud
GAGCTGTGAAAATGCCGCTGACCATTGCAATTCGGCAGGGGCTTAAGATGCACCTATGTGCGACTTGCAATGCACGTCTGAACACATCAGTAGGGAAGAATGCACATTGCATTGCAAATAACATTATCCACCTGGGTATATTGAAAGCAGCAAAGTGCTTTCAATAAAGGGCCCGGCCCGCTGTGCTGTCTCAGCACGTCTGCCCCACAACCTCCCGATTCGGTACGCCAATCCCTCAGGCGTCCTCCCCGACAACGGTCGGCTGCCCGCCGCCGCCGCCGAGGCCGAACAGGCGGCGCAGCTCCCGCAGCGACAGCCGCTGCCGCACCGCCCCGCCGTCGCCGCCGCCATGGCGCGCTTCTCCTCCTGGGGAATGAGAGGCAAAAGTAGCATATTGGCATAGGTTCTGATGGAGATTTTTGTGTTGAAACTGTGCAATCTGACGGCTGCCGTCAAAACACAGGATGAAAGGTGGAGGCACATCGGCACTCGAACATTCACATGACCTTGTTTCCACCTTCAATTGCCCTGATGTAGTGCTTGCACACAGCGTTGTGCAACGGCACCAGCGTGACGTGGCATTGGGACAAGCAGACTGCGACAGATCCTGACGGGCTCAAGTGGCTGAGTGCCTGCGGCTGATGGCGGTGCCGCACCTTGGTGACGATGCCGTCGCGCGTCTGTCCCAGGCGGTGGCACCGGTCGACCGCCTGCAGAGGAGGCAGCAGGCGGCTGTCAGCGCGATGCTTGGAACTACAACGACGATCCTGGCATTCCCAGCACATGTGTGCAGATGCCATTGCCCTTGCACAGGCTGAAGTGAATCGCGAACAGGGAAGCAGCCTCAGCAAAAGCTGAGGGCCGGCGGCGCCCCCGCCCTGTCAGCTTCCCCGTGCATAGGGTTTGGGGTTGGGAGTAAACGGAAGCAGCTGTACCTGGTCCTCGTGCGCGCTATTCCACCACACGTCGGTGAGGATGATGCGGCAGGCGCACGTCAGGTTCAGCCCACGCCGCCCGCCTTGGTCGAGCACAGCAGCACCAGCACCTGCGACAAAGCACGCACGTAAAGGGGTGCAACTTCCGAGTGTCACAAAAATAACTGAAAACCACCGTCTTGGTAGTCTGCCGGGTCCCCGCCGCCTCCGCCGCCTCGTCCTCCCTGCAGTTGAAACGCAGTGGCGGAACTGACAACCCAAACTTGCGTGGTGAAGCAGGGCGACCAGCGCGAAGACAGCTGTGGCGGCGATCGGGACGGCACAGGGCATGCTGCTCCTTGGCGGCATTGTCAGAAACGCATGTCCCTGCACAGCTGCTTCAAGGAGCGCTGACTTCTGTTTCCCACAGGAGCAGCGGCGCACCCCGCGGATCTGGTCGAGCGTCTCCAGCACGGCGTCGATCTTGGTGCTGGACGGCATGTTGGCGGCCACGCCCGCCTGCCGCATCATCCACTCCTGCACGGTGTTGCACACGTATTGTTCTCGTTGGAGATTGTGAGAGTGCAGCCGGTGTAAACTCTTCTGTCGGCGGCCACCCGGGTCTGCCACATCATTCACTCCTGCAGGACATCGTGTGTGGGATATTCATGGTCTGGGGCTCTGGGTTTTCTGGGGTCGCATTTTTTTTCGCTAATAATTTTAATAAAAAAATCATTTTTTACGACTGTAGGACCCTGAAAACCTTTCGCTCGCGTTCACGCACACCGCCATGCACCTGTCATGGAGGATCCGGTCAGAAAACACAGTATGCTTGTTGCGGATGCACCTGGGAGTGCGGCAGTGACACTGACCTGCTACTGGTCTGTCAAAAGATAGGATGATGACAATAGATGAGCAATACGAGCAGGAACCCAACGCAGGACGCATGCAGGACGGGTTTAGGGTGGAAACGATCGGCACCTCCAGCTCGGCCGCCTCCAGAGGCTTGTCCGTGTCTTCACCGGCTGCAGACTGGCTCGGCTCCGCATCCAGGTCCCAGACGACGGGCTTCGGCGGAGCCAGCGGCGCCAGCTGCGCCCGCGCAAACAGGCCGGACTGCGACAGCGGCGCCCGGCACAGCGGGCAGTTGCCATTTGCCGCGTGGTTGTCCTCCAGTGGAGATGCAGAGACTGTTCAGGGCGCAGGGTCGGCGCTCGATTTTGATGGCACTGACCACCATCAGCGCGCGAGCACACTCATGTGCTGTCGGTTGCATGAGTGAACGGCCACACGTTGAGGAACACAACGACCTCCGATGAAGGCATCTGCAGCAGACCCCTGTGGAAAGTATGTAGTTGTCAGGGGTGGAGCCAGACCTGGTTCGGCAGGTGCGCGGCGATGCAGGGGCGGCACATGGCGCCGTGGCCGCAGCGCGTCAGCACCGCCTCGTCGGCTCCAGGCGCATCGAGACAGATGCAGCACTCGCCGCTGTCGCCGTCCCACTTGGCCAGCAGCGCCGCCTTCTCTGCCGCGCTCAGCCCTGTAAAGAGTTGCATTCGATCACAACAGTGTTGTTGTACCAAGGCCAAGTTGCCGGTCACGCAGGTCTTTCCGCAGAGCTGAGTCCTGCAAAGTGGAACTCGCATGCAACAGTGTCAGCACACATGTGTGACAAATGCAGTTCCAGATGCAGCGTCTATATCAACGTCAGCAGCAGCTGCCCATTTTGCCATGCTCAGCCTTGTCCAAGACTCAACACAGATAATCGGTAAGAAACGCCTGTGCCAAGTTAGACAATTATCCTTTCCGAGAAACTTTCCCAAGGCACACCTCCGGGCACGGCGTCGGCGCCTTCCTCGCCTTCCGCAGCTTCCGCCGCGTCGGCCCAGTGCCGCCGGCGCCGGCGGCCCGTGCCGCAGCCGTCTGCGCGCGCGTCTGCGCGAGCCCCAGGTGGATGCAGGCCTGACGCAGCTTGACCAGCAGCACCTGCGCAGCAACATAGTTTTTGCACTTAATGTATGCAATACTGCGATCCACTGGTACATGTTCCAGCGACATGCAGGTGGCGGCAGCCTGTCAGCGGAGCGCATGCTGTCCGTCATCAAGCCAGGCTTGCAGTGGATCAGAGGTGTGCAGCAATGTGCGAGGCACCCTGCAGTCGTGTGCTGTGGTCTGTGTATGTTGATTGCACAATTGTCCACGCTGGAATGCACGCGGATGTTGGCGTAGTCCGCCTCGAAGCCGGCCTGGCAGTACTTGTTGAATTGCTCCTGCATAGGCACAATTGCTTGCTTGAGTTGCACCTGCACAATCGCCTTTTCGGTGGCATGCGCACTGTGGAGAGCCAGGCTGATTGCAACCGTCAGGTTTGGGGGCCACACAGCTGAGATGTCGCCTAGTCTCTGCAGCTGGCTGCTAGCATGACAACCGACCCCACTCCCAGTGCAGGCAATTCCTGGCAGCATCGTGAGGCGTCCGCTCCATGCTTGCATGTCGGCTCGACGGCATGGCGTTAAGCAAAAGCAAGGTGTCGTTCTGTGACGGCGCTGCCGATGAGTGACTCGACGGCGTCGTGCCAGTGGATGCGCCGCCTTGTGCCGGCCCGCTTCCGGCAGAGGCGCCGGCGGGCGCGGCGGCGCGCGCCTGCTGCGCTGCAGCCATCTGCGGCCGCCACCGCTCGTCAGCATTGCAGGCCGACTGCATTGCACTGCCGACTGCTCACAGGCGCTGGCGGCACGCTGGAGGTTCCTCCACCTCATCCGGCAAGGGCACAAGTTTTGCGCCTTCCATGTCGACAACAGACTTCCCAAACATGCTCTTCTCTGTATAGCACGACGAGGGTTACGCGCCCACCTTTTGCCGCTGCCCCACAAAGAGCATGGCGCCGGCTCGTTGCACACGACGCACAGGCAGTTGGCGCAGGTGCTTGCGTGCGGCGACGAGTCGAATGGCAGGTCTGTGCACTGCAGCGCCGACTGCATAGCAACGAGTCACACAACTTGGCATGCTTGTTCTGCATGGGGATCATGCTGCGCACAGCAATTCCTGCGGCTGTGCCCAGCTGCAAGGCCCCGCCACAACCATGCAATTGATGTTCAGGTGCATGTGCAGACTGCCTGAGCAATTTCCGGACCTGGCGCCGCCAGTGCATGCCGTCGGAGGGCGTGGCCTCGAATTGCGGCTTCGGCTCAGGCTTGACTCAGCGCAATGCGCGGCTTGACGTCCGACACTACTCGAGCTGTCCTGTGCATTCTGCGGCCGCGGCCGTGGCTGAGGCGCTGGGACTGGTGCGCCATGCTGCTGTTGCTGCAGTGGAGGAGGCTGTGGGTGTGGCCAAACATGACCCACTGCCGCGGCGCTGAGTTTGGCTGCGAGCTGCGCCGGGTCGGGCGGGGGCTGCATCCGGGACGCGCCGGTACCCATCAGGTCTGTGTGAGCCATCAAGTGTGCATGGTTTTCAGTTGCAGATCGCACAAATTTTAGCGATGGGCTGCAGCCGTTGTAAACGGGTCAAGGACAGCGCACATATTCGACGTGAAGCTCTAAATTGCCTTTCGCGTGGTACACACCCCGGCAAAGCTTTCCGGAATAACGAAAGGGTCTCACTTTGAATGCTGGCCTCTGTGCACAATTCAAAACGGTGCCGTGATGCGGAGCCCTCAGCCGCGCAGGTTGCTGTATGGGTTGCTCGAATCTAACGCACAAAGGTACAGTGGTGCTGGGGGCGCGAGCCCCAGTGTTGCATTGTAGGAAGCAAAGCATGGCGCAGCATGGCACAGCAGCAAACCCTAAAGCGAACCCCCCTCTCGGTCGCACAATTCCTACAGCCATGCCAGGTGGGAGCTGGCGCAATGCCCATCCTGCGCTTGATATTACTACAAGTACCACCGGTACCACTTCCCTGTTGGACACCTTTCCTTCGTCAAGCAGCGCACAGCAGTGGCTGTGCCATTGCAGGCCTTGCTCCAGTGAGCAATCAGCCTGATATCGTATATTGCTTCGAAACTTCACATTCAAAAAGTGGACCTCTTGTCCTGCGACGCTTTGATCAGGAGCCACGCCATTTCTTGATCCACACGATCGATTTCTGTACCTCTGCTAGAAAGCGAATAGGTAGCATTCTGTCAGAGCTTGTCCACGGCAGGTTTATTTAGAGCAGGAGCAAGAGACGTTTGGCGCACTTGGTGGTTCCGGCGGTGGTGCCAGGTTTGTGCAATCCATCAGATGTATCTAGAGTGCTAATCTCGCGCAGCCATGATACGCAATTTGCTACGGCAGCACGCTGCCATCACTGGGCGACCTCCCGCCCCGCCTTCGCTGGAGGAGCCAGACCAGCTGGAGGCGGAGCACCTGCAGCCTCTTGCAGCGGGGCATGCCGGCCTGCCCGAGGCGACCGACAGCCTCGCCTACGATCCAATCCAGCACCTATTGGCGGTACAGATCGAGCTGACGCCGATCGCTGTCACTCTGTCGGAACTGAAGCAGCTGCTCTCGCTTGGCGAATCAGTGCATGGCAGCACGTACAGCAGGACAGGATGGAAACGACTGTACACACACAGCACTCTGAGTGGTACTTGTTGAGGGTGACCCGACTCGTGTGACTCTGCCACCACCTCCGACAGTGGCCTGCTTCCTCTGCTGTGCAGCTGGGCACCAGCGATGGCCGCGTCAAGGTGGTGGGCCAGGAGGGCGTGGAGATGAGCATCGTGTCGCCGTCGCCGTCGGGCACAAAGCACGTGCAGTTTCTGCCGGGCCGCGGTGCCGTCCTGCGCGTCAATCTGGTGCGGATCCGCCCTGTGCCACTGGCTTGTCTCCGTCACCCTGCGTTCAGTACGCTCAGCCTGCACGCGCACGCTCACAACCCCTATCCCAATGCAGTGTTCCTCTAGCCGAGATTTTCTCTGGGCTGACACTGGCGTCCATTTGCAAACAGGACGGCGACCTGCAGCTGTTCGGTCTGGAGGAGGCCGGCATTTTGGACAACATGCCGCTGGAGGAAGACCACATTTCCTGCGTGGCGGCGCTGGAGACGGAGCCGTATCTCCTGGTCGGCTGCGACAGCGGCGCGCTGCGGGTAGCGGCGCTGCTCGCGCCCGGCGGCGGACCCGCAGAGGGCGTGTCGCGCATCGCCAGCATGGACATGCGGCCCTACGCAGGTCTGTTGCATTCCCTGAGCGCTTCTCAGTCGACACTCTCAACGTGCAACGTGGCCAGGTTCTGCACAATGGCCTGCTGCGGCATGCGCTGTCGGTGTCAGACGTGGAAAGTGACACGGATGTCTGTCCTTACGCAGTTTCGCCGGAGCAGCTGCACGGGCAGGGACCCATCGTGGCGCTGGCGGTGTACGAGGGTGGCATCAAGCCGCGCGAGGCCATCGTGCTGCTGGTGGTGCACGAGGAGTCGGGCGCCGCCGTGTGGGACGCCAGGTAGTTTTGTTTCGGCAGTTTGACGAAATCGGTGCCGAATTCTGACCTGTAGACACGATCATTGCCTTTCGGCAGCCTGCTGCTGCTGCTGCTGCTGCTGCTGCTGCTGCTGCTGCTGCTTCTACTGGTGTGTACGAGGAGTGAGGCGCCGCCGTATGGAACGCCAGGTGCGTTTCTTGATTCTAGAACCCGGCTCAATGCCGGGCTCAATGGCACAACACCTGCTGTGTGGCGCAAATGCTCGTTTTTAAGGGCAGACGATCCGGAGTGTGGTAGTCGAACATCAGGCCTAGCCCAAATGCAGCTGGTGATGTTTGTGCCACTTGACAAGGAGCGAGATGTCTGCGCCCTGCACGGATTGTACTTCAAGATTCATGCAATGGCCGCCTTTTGGAGATTGTTCCAAGCGAAAAGGCAACCTGACAGCTGTGCAGACGGACTTGAGTCACACTGTGAGCGCACCACATGGATGGAGTTGTCCCTCCTTGAGGCTGCCTGAACATGCAATTCCGAGACGTACATGTAGCCGTCAGGTCGTTGCAATGCTGCTAGCACGAAGCACAGCTGCATGGGCAGCGAATTCAGCCTGGAAGCCGGCCGCGCGTGTGCGATGGCTCAATCATGGGCCCGTGATGGCAACTGCACCCGCTCTTATGCTGACTTCAAGTTGTCGGCATTCAAACAGGCAGCAGAAGACGGTGGCGCTGGCGCCAAATGCAGCGGGCGAGGGGCAGGAGGCTGTCGCGGGGCGCATCACGTGCGCATGCTGGGTGGGCGACCGCGGGCGCGCCTTTGCCACAGGACACGAGCACGGCGCCGTGCGCCTCTGGAGCGTGCCGCCTGAGCCCAAGGATTCCGGTGAGGAAGGCGCATCTTGTTTTTGCTCGATGGGATTTCTCAGGGTGGTCAGGACGAGCTGGATTAGCAAGGTCACATGCCGTGGCGCTGTTGTTGGGCATGGCATCATAACATTGGCAAGGACGCAGCAAACTGCTTTTGGGAAAGTTGAAGCTCCCTGCACATTGCACATGCTGGTGAAGCCCTGCTGCATGCCAGGCATTGCGTTTTATTGCGCTCTGCTGCGCACGTGCAACGTCGCGATGCCGAGGCACTCGACGAACCTCTCCAGCACACCATGGCTGCCATCACACCCGGAGTGCAGGGTCCAGGCACAGTCATATGGGAGATGCGATTCAGCTTGTGTTCTCGCACGACTGCCAAGGCTGAAGCTGTCATTACAAGATGTCCTCTGTGCTCCTCAATGTGCCGTCATTGACGCAGCGCCGGAGGAGGATGCGCTGGCGCCGCCGGCGCCTGCGGCGGTGCCGCGGCACACGCTGCACGTCACCCTGGCGGCCGCGGATGCGGAGCCAGTGCGCGCGCTGACATACGTGTCGGGGGAGCCGGTCGCCGGCGGCGAGGCGCTGCTCGTGTTTGGCGGCCAGCCGGTGGAGAAGCCCGACATTCTGACGCTGCTGCCGCTGCCCACCGGCGAGCAGGTGCAGCCCTGAACTTGTCATACGCAATGACAATGCCAAGATTGTCATGGGCGAGGGCTTCAGCTGCCCGGCTCCGAACCTTCGAGGCGGTATTGAACCAATTGAGCGGCAGGTTTGCGCTCTTTCGAGGGCGCCGCTGGCTGTCCGGGCCTTGTCGGCATTGATTCAACCTCAGTGATATCATCTGGACACAACTATTGGCATGCAGGCGGGCGAGGGCCAGCCGCTGCCATGGTTTGGCACCATTGACGGCTACGCGCTGGTGCCGCCGCCGGGCAGCCTGGGCGCGGGCGACGACCCTGCGGCTATCATCGTGCTGACGGAGGGAGGCCAGCTGATGGTGCACGACCTCAAAACCGGCGCGCCGGTGCCGCTCAGCCTGCCCTTCCAGGTGAGGCTTTCAGAACATTGTCTGCCGTAAGCAGCAAAGGTTGCTCGAAGCAGGTGGATCGAGGAGAGATGCTGGGCCGAATTTAACACAACGCAGAGCGTGTACCCACAGCACCGGCTGGTAGATGAAGTCCTGTACATGCATTATCGCCAATGTCAACCTCTTGCCTGCTGCTGCAGGAGCTGTCGCCGGTCTCGGTGAGTGCGCTGGTGGGCTCCGCGGTGGACCGACAGCCGGACGGCAGCGAGGTGCCCTCGTCGCGCATGCATGCCGTCACGCTCGACAGCCTGCGGGTGCGCCCCCAGCCACCCGGCATACATTTGCTGTTCCATGGGTGCTCCATGTCTGCTGCTTGTCACATTGTGTGCAGGAGACGATACAACCAGAGCTGCAGCTGTCGAGGGGGACAGCGGTAGATGCTGCCCGCTGCATAGGTCTCATCAACAGAGTCTTCACTTGGACTTGCATTTCATACACTTCCTGCAGGCGGTGCACTCGGGCGGGGCGCACTCGCCGGCGTGGAAGTGGCGCTACATCCTGGCGGGCGGCGCGCCGCCGGTGGACCAGATGCTGACGGCCGGGCCCGGCGACCTGCTGGTTACGGGGCACCGCGACGGCCGCGTCCGGCTCTGGGATGCCAGCGCCGAGGTAGGAAATCGAGATTGCAGATCGGGACTATCACATCATTGCAGAGAAAGGGGACCTGCTGGTCACGGGCCACCGTGACGGCAGCGTGCGGCTCTGGGACGCCAGCGCCGAGGTAAGACTAGTTGATCTGCATGAATGATTTGCTGACCGCTGGGCCCGGCGACCTGCTGGCGACAAAGCACCGCGACAGCCGCGTGCGGCTGTGGGACGCCAGCGCCGAGGTGAGAACTCTGCGTTGTCTGCCGCTACGAATTCATGACATATGAAGATGCGAGGCCCGGCGACCTGCTGGTCACAGGGCACCGCAATGGCTGTGGGACGCCAGCGCTGAGGTGGGCACTCACGTTGTGCATTGCTGCGATATCGCGAGGAATTGATGCGTAGAGAAGGTGACCTGGTGGTCGTGTGTAACCGTGATGGCCGTGTGCGGCTGTTGGACACTAGCATTTAGGTGGGCTCACCAGCACAAAGTAGAAATTCAAATGCCTGTATTTGTCTCCGAGGCGATCCCGTCTTGCCTGGTCGACGGCCATGGGAGGGTGCTTCTCCACAGGCGCACCATGGCCCTATAACGCACTTGGGAGCAAAGCTTGGTGACACGCAGCGGCTTGCATCGGCAGGCGGCTCTGTGCGGCGGGCAGTGGCGCACAGTGTTGTCCTGCTCGCACAGACGTGGAACGCCTGCATAGACACAGATCTATTAGCGTCTTGCTTGGCTGCGGTCGACTTGTACACTCGTATCAAGCAAGCATGCTGAGTCACTGCCTCCTGCTGCTGCAGGTGCCACGGCATCTGTCCACAGCGCCATTCGACTCGGGCGGCCAGACGGGACGGCTGCGCACCGTTACAGCCCTGCAGGTGAGTGGTACCCTGTTGTGCAGAGTTTCATGTTGTAGATTGAGGGAATCAAAATCTTTACCATCATACCGCCTCATGTACCTGGGCGACAAACAAGGCAAGAGTATTCGAGGTGGCATGCATGGTCGGCAGTTGTGCCATCTGCTATGCCACGCCGATGTGGTGCTTTTGCCAACATCAGCACGCCGCAGCTGTGCACATGAGGTTTCATCAAATGCAAGGTTCCCTTGGCGCCAAAGCGCGCTTTCTTCAAACGAGCACAGCATCGTGCATCTCCGGCCACAAGTAGGTCGCCGATGTATGCAAATTGCTGCTGGCTTAACCTCACTTCTCCATCCACAGCTCTCCACGGCGGCGGGGCTGCTGGCGGTGGGCCACCAGCAGGGCGACATCCGCCTGTTCCAGTTCTCTGTCACCCGCCACGACGTGTGCCAGGCACGACTTGTACAAGCTCAAGTGCTCAGCGGTGGCTCGCGGTGGGACGCTCCCGTGTCAAGTTCAGAAGCAGCAGCATCTTGCGAGGTTTCCTGCTCCGTGCATGCGCGAATTTGGGTGTTGTGCAGCACGAGGTGTGAGGCCCTGGCGATCGAAATTAAGGCAGACTGCCTGCCTGCGGCGCTGCAAATTAGGGCAAATCATCCGACGCTCGCATGTGTTGCTCCCGTAGGCGGCGCTGACACTGAACAGCAAGCCAGCGCTCAGCACGGTGCCGCAGCCGCCAGGCTGGCAGTGTCTGCTGCATGCGGCGCTGCTGCATGGTGACGTCATCTCCCTCGCGCTGGCGGCGCGGCCCCGAGTTCTCGCGGCCGGCGACGCCCGCGGCCACGTGGTGGTGCTGGACCTGGCCAAGGTTTGCGCCTCTATCGTCGCTGACGGATATCGCTTAATTCCGTGTGTAGCTGAGGGTATGCGTATTCGAGTCCTGGGTTGCATTACACAAGAAGTCGGCAGGTGTAATGGCATTGGCAGGGCAGCCGCCAACTGCACGCCGGCCTCAGCCCTGTTCTCACGATAGACTGGCTGCAGCGGATATGACAGCCTTGGGCCTGAGTGCCAATTAGCATCTCCTTCTTCACCGCGCTGTCTCTGGACTGCGCAGCCGGAGGTGCTGTGGGCGGCCGACCTGGGCGTCGGCCCGATTGTGTCGCTCAAACTGGGCATGCACTCGCCGCCGCCCAACCTGCGCCGCAGCTTCACAGGCAGCGCCGGCACCAGGTGTGCATGCACTTGTGGCAACAGAAGCAGGTGGTGAGCGAGCACCATTTGTGGCTCTGGCGGACTTGCTGTGACGATATGGCGCCCCAGGAAGGCTCGCACACGCACGACAATCCATTTGCTTGCCTGAAACAGCAGCACCATCTCCGTGACCTTGCACTGCCGGCAGCTTTGACAAGAATGAAAGCTGGGGGCAAAGTGCAGCCAAACTTCTCAGTCTCAACCTATCTGCACACTCCCCACGAATCAACTGGCAACAAAAGCCCTGTTTCTGTAGGCGCCATTCCGGCATGCGAAACACGAAACGTTGCACCAAAGCAAGATGCGCCTATGTGATACGACGTGCGCCACCGCAGGCTGGCGCTGTTCGCCGCCAGCGCCGGCGACGCGGTCGCGCTGCTCGACGCGCGGTCCGGCAAGGGCTTTGGCGTGCCGACGCCGGCCTGGGTGGCGCCCAAGAACACGTCTGCGGCACTCTCCATGGCGCTGCTGGACGCCGGCGGCGGCCCTGGGGCGGAACTGGCGCTGTCAGGTCCCGCGCACCTGCCGTGGGCGGGCAACGTCGAGGCGCCGCCGGCGGAGCCCGCGGCCGTGTTCCTGCCGCCGCTGCCAGGTGCTTCAAGTCATGCATGTCAGATGATGAGATGAGGTTCAGGAAGACAGAGGCGTCTGCTAAGCCTTGTGCAGCTGCAGACACTCGTCCCATGTTTACAGTTGCTGTCCTCGGATGTCATCACCTGCACCATAGCTCAGAGCTCATACACGCATCGTGCGCTCGGCTCGCCAAGTGCTCAGGAGTCAACCTACTTGAAAAATTCATGCACCGCAGAGCGGGCGACGTCAATGGCGGCACCATCGCCCCGCAGCCCAGCGGCCGCGCCCACGCCGCCGCCCATCCTCATCAGCATGGGCGATTTCAACAGCCGCGACGGCGGCGCCGCCTCCGGTGCCTCCACTCCCGCCGCGGCATATGCCTCGCCAGGAGGGTACCATAGCGGCGCAGCCGGCAGCACAGCTGCAGGCAGCACCGGACCCGGCAGCACAGGGGGCTGGGACAGCGGCGCCGCATCTCCCGTGGGACATTCCTCGGTGGCCTCGCCGCACCAGGGGGCATTGTCGGGCCTCAATCCGGCGCTGAACGCATCGTCGAGGACACAGCTGTCGGACGCGGCGGGGGTTGCCAGCGCCTCGGGTTCGGCGTATGCAGACAGTGCGTCCCTCGTCGCTGCTTCCTTTCTGCCTTTCCTTCCGAGGAGTGTGTTCAACGCCTGCGTGCCGCTGGTGGTGCATCCGGCACGCTATGCTTGCGCTATGTGCTGATGCCAATGCCAGCAACCATTGGCATTGGTTGCCCTCACTCTGTAACTGACGTCTCTGATATCGTACCTCTGCTCAGCGGAGCAGGCGCCAAGCCAGATGCTCCTCTCCGGATCTACAATCAGTTCACCATTTGCGTTTTACATGCGTGATCAAGTGCATCAATGGAGTACTCGTCTCCCTGGGCAGGCCCCATGGCGAGAGGCTCTGCTGGCGGAGCCGCGCAGGACAGCAGCGACGACGACAGCCAGGACGGTGCAGGGGAGTCAGATGATGACGACCTGCTGGCCGCCGCCGTCGCCGCAATGGAGGTGCTGCTCGCTTCTAAAACCCGCATTCTGAGTCATGTCACCTGGAAATGCATGAATCCTGCAACTCTGCACCTCTGCATGGAGGAGACACCTTCATAGCGCGCATGAACTGTGAGTTCTACAATATTGTAGGTGTGTGTATTCATACGCACCCCTGAAGGCCAGTGCTCTCACGCGATGTCTGATCTGACACGCGCTGCATTCCGCCACGTCTACCAGTCTGCAAATTTGTCTGCCTGCAGGGGAAGCCCAAGAAGAAGGAGCGGTCGGGGAAGCACTTTGTGCGGCGAAAGGTGCGCGCGGCCCGCGCCGCCAAGGCAGAGGCGGCGGAGGCGGCCCGGCAGTTGGCGGCCGACGAGGAGCTGCGGCGGTCCTCGGCGCTGCCGCCGACGTCCCCTTCAAGATCAGGTGAACCGGAGTGCCCAGCAGCATCATTCACCCTCCAAGCTAGGTGGGCCCAAGCGCTGAACGCTGCGGCCCTGTCGACATATCGAAAGGCTACCAGCCAGCATGTTTTAGCAGATTTCAGCGGCAGCAGTGGACTTGTATCATAGTGTCGACTGAGGCAGCTGTCCTGGTGCTTCACCTGCCCCGAGTTTTCTATCGTTGACCATCAAATGCACTATGTTCAGGGCGACCGCCGCCGGCGCCGCTGGGGCGGACTGCCCTGCAACGCACTGGCAGCGGTGACGACCTGAACATGAAACGTCCCTCCTTCAGCGGCGCCAGCATCACCAGCTTGCGCTCGCACCATTCCGACGCCGGCGGTGTGACAGCAGACATGGTCGGCGCGGCGCTCGACAGCATACTCGTAGGTGAGACCTTGAGACTCTTACACCAGGAAATGTGATATGTATCTTATGATGTAGAAGCTTCCTCCTTCCTGGGCATGCCACTCAGACGCCGGCGGCGTCACCGCCAGGCATGGTCGGCGCGGTGCTCGACAGCACAGGTGCGTGTTCTGTCACCTGCTTCTTGCTTGGTGTGGTCTGATATGCTCGCACCACTGGGACGCCGGCGGCGTCACCAGGGACATGGTCGGCGCGGCGCTCACCACCATACTCGTAGACGAGTGCTTCCTACTTTCCATGCGCCACGCCAGCCAAAGCTTCCAGGGCGGCAAACACTCGTGCACATTCCTGCACATGTTGGCGCCCTGATCACGGCCTCTGATGCGTGAGTGACTCGTTGTACATGCACCCTACCAGGCGCTGTGCAGCATGTCAGCCGCAGCTGCAAGTCCAGGCACCTGGTATGACTCCCTTGCACTGTCTGCAGGCAGGGAAGCTGGTCCCGACGCCTCTACCGCGTCGAGGGCATCAGACGCCGCGGCCTCCGCGATCACGTCAGTTGATGCAGAGGACTCCCAGGCAGCGGCCGCGGCGGTGGCGGCGGACGAGGTACGGCCAGATGACATTCAGCAGCTCTGATGACATGCGCAGGGGACATCTATATTTCTGAGATTCCCAGCCACATGCGTTCATGCCATTGTGCACCACCAAGTAAATTGTCAAAAGATCTGTTTCGTGCAGGCGGCAGCCGCGGCAGCAGAGGCCCCGCCGCCGGCGTTCGTGCTGCTGGCAACGCAGCAGTACCTACGGCTGTACTCGCCAGAGGGCCTGCGGCAAGGTGTGCGTCACAAACCACGAGTCGTCCTCAACATCTGTGTCGACACTCGAGCGGGAGTGTGGTATGCTCTGCCGGGACCTGTATTGATGGCTAGACTGCTGAAGCCATGCAGCAGCTCATGAACTGCGGCAATCTGGGGCTGCCAGTGAGTGAGCAAGCCCAATGTGTATTATTTCTTATCTCCTGCTGTTCTCGGCTGGAGGGAGGATGAACTGCTGTGCAAATGCTCTCTTACTGGCCATCTGCCGCACTTGCCCGAGATGGCTCTGCCACCACGAAAAGTGTGTTGGCAATGCTGCAGCGACACAGCTGCTTTTTACCCGCCCAACAAAAACACATTTACTCGGGCAGAGCAAATCGGCTCCATCAGCTGCGACCGCCGCAGCGTCGTGCGGTCACCTGCTTGATTGAGGGAGGCAAGATCGGTTGACTTCGAGATGAGGTGAGACAAATGTCAATGTCGTGTCGAAATTTGGCGCTGCGTGCACATCCAGCTCCACCTGCTGCGCCTGCCGCGACGCCGTGCAGTCACCCGCTCGTCTGAAGCAAAATCGATTCACCAACAGGTCGGAAGGAGAACGTTTGTAGGAGCAGCAATCGCCAAGAAAGTGATCAGCGGCATGCGGCCGGGATTCGACACAACATTCACTGTAGTCTTGCGGCATCGTGAACTCGTCATTTTCCTGTGTCAACCGTCAAGGTGACCGCACGACGCTGCGGCGGGCGCAGCTGGCAGAGCCGATAGTGCACGCGGCGCCCTTCTCGACGTCGCACGGCCCTGGCGTCGCCTGCCTTACGCACACCGGCAACCTCCTGGTGTTCACGCTGCCAGGTGCGAGTTCTTGGAAGCTGCCTTGAGCAGCCAGATGGTCCCTCCCACACGCATACAGAACCTGGTGCCTGCATCTCAGACTCTCAAACCTGCACGCTCTTTAATGGTCCACATGACCTACAGGGCTGGAGCCGCTGCAGCGCGTACTGGGCTTCCCCTTCTGTGCGGCACCAGGCGGCGGCAGCAGCCCTCAGATTCGACACGTACACATGCCTCGTGCCTGTGATGTCTCCTGCAGGGCTGGAGCCGCTGCTGGCGGCGCCACTGCAGCGCGTCCTGGGTTTTCCCTTCTGTGCGGCGCTGGGCGGCGGCGCGGCGCCCGTCAAGTTCGACCCCTCCGAGGCCGGCGTCAAAGCGCCGCGCCCCTCTTGGAACGACGGCGCACTGGTGGGTGCTTGCAGGCACAGCATTTTGCTTCTCTATCGCACTGAATATTCCGCACAGAAGTAATTGACAGAGACACATTATTGGATGTCCGCGCAGCCGCCCAGTACCCGTGGCCAGCATTGCTCGCTATTAACACAGGCTGCCCAACTGGCCCAACAGAAGCCAGGCGACAGCCCAGAGACCGCGCAGTGCACCTGCTGCCCACGAGGTGCTGGATCTCGGGCAGGCACGCCCATGCACTACAGAGTGCACATATAATATATATATAATATATATATAAGCCACCTACTGGTGCCAGAATGCCGGACACCTGGCCATACTTTCGTCCGCCACCTGCCACAGCCAGCAGCAGGCTGGTGTGTGCGCCTCATGCCACCTCGAGCCCAGAACCTGTCACGACACTGTAGATTCATCGCAGGGATGCTTAGGGTCAAGAGGATGTATTCCCTGTAACTTGAATGTTGAAACTCGAGCAACGTGTGTGCTCACGAGAGGGCCAGCTATAGTCTAACCTGTACCGGCGTCGTGATGCCGCCGCATCTGCTGCGGCCAGGCGCGTGGAGGGCCGTGCCAGGACGTCTGCTAATCTGCCAGTCACCACAGCCCACGCACAACCTTTGCAGCCACGACGAGCGTCTCGTCCAGCAGTATGCTTGCCGTTTATCAGCCATCTGAGGGTTGTGCTGCACTCGACGCAGGTGGCGCTGGCGGGTGTGTTCTGCGCGGCGCCGGATGGCAGCCACCTGCTCATCAGCGCCAGTGGCGAGACCGTGCGCTTCACCTTGGCAGACGATGCCCTGGTGCGCTCCTGGTTCACCACTCTTCGCTCATCCATACATCTTTGTGCTTGCATGTTTGTGCTTGCCGCCTCGCATTATTGCTGCTGAATGCGTCGGTTTCCAAGCTCGTCAACCTGCCCAAATGCAATGTCTATCCGTGTATGCTGTTCAGCGCCCAGCAGCTTGGGCATGAGCACAGCAATCAGGCTGATAACAAGCACATAGGCAACCAGTCTTGAACACCCAGGCTGACGAGAATATGTGGACAGGCGCCGGACAAGGCGGCGTCAATGTACGACTGGGATGTTGCATCGGCAGCAGCCGCAGCGGCGAGGCAGCAGCGCGCGGCGGCTGCAGCGGCGGCGGTACGGGCGCCGCGGCGCGAGGACAGCGCGAGGGAAACCGCGGCGCCGGCGCTGGGTCTCAATCGCGCCATGCAGGTGCATGTCGCATCCTCATGCGCAATGGTCTTTGGGCGAAGTCGAATGATCTAGGGTGGACAGCAAGCTCAGTTCTGTACTGCGTGCACGTGCCAATGATGGGATCAACGCTCCCTGGCCCGCGCATGATCCCAGAGGTGGCGGCAGCGTCATGCCCAGGGGCATCTGCACGCTTCTGCTTGCACGACGATGCCTTCTGCGGCAATGGCTCAGCACTGAGAAGCCGCATTCTTCGAGCTGATACCGATGCCCGGTTCAAGTGTGTTCTCTCTGCACAGGCGCGGCTGGATGCGGCAGCGGCATCACCGCCGGGCGGCAGCCCCAGCGCCGGCGTGCAGCGCCCTGGGCCGCGCAGCTCCACCAGCCGCAGCTCCCTGTCCGTATTCCTCAACTCCGTCAAGGACGTCACCCAATCCGTCAAGGACGTCACCCAGAAGGTGCGGTTCTCTCGGCAGCCTGAGAGCCTGAAATTTGCACCATGATCCTTGAACCTGCATATCAGGGTTGTCACTGACAAGCCAGTTGCTGTCTGATTATCTCACTGCACTGCTCAGGAGCCACCTCTAGTAGGCAGGATGCCAGCCTGCACAACCTGCAGCAGCAGCAGCAGCAGCAGCTCCCTCTGAACCCACGATTTTGTTCTGGCGACTGCCCTGTGGACGCCACTTGCGGGTTGCGCTTGTGGAGTCCATCTCCAGTTCGTCCCATAAAACCGACGGTCACGAGAAGTTGTAGCTCCGACGAAGGTCGATCACTCCGTGGATCAGCTGCGAGCCGGTGAAGGTGAATACAGTGCCTGACGCCTTGTGTCTTTGGGTTTAGGGTTGAGCAGGTGATCATGTAGGCGGAGAACAAGGGTGACATATGGAGGGCATGCTTTGACACTCTGGCACACGGTGTTCAAACCCTCCATCTTCCTGCCGCAGGTGATCACGGAGACAGAAAAGGGCGTCACTGGGCTGGCGCGCAGCATCGAGAGCGGCTTCAGGGATGTGCGAGGGCCGCCGCCGCCGACGCTGGCGCAGGTCTTTGAGGGCCGCATCCCCACCTCGCCCCAGCATTCCGAAGAGCTGTGAGTGCCCTCTGAACACTCACACACCCAGGATTCCAGGCCAGAAAACAACCCTGGGGCATGTTGGCGGCTATGCCCCTGCGTACTTCAAGCCGTTGCATGAAGAGCTGGTCCCGCAGGACACGCGGGTTGCACAGCTTGCCCGAGACCTGCAGCGGGGTAACAGGGCAACACTGCCGCTGCAGGTCTCTCACAATGAAGCACCACACTGTGTCCTGCTAAAGATTTTCGCAAGGCTTCCACAGCACTGAGCATGGTGACGCTTGGTTGCAAAGTTCATATGCATATCATATTTTCAGTCGTTCGTCTTTGCTTGCCCACCACAGTGAGGAGCAGCACTGCGACCCGCATGGCGCTGCCTCGCCGCAGCATCAGTCCGGCGGCGGGGGCGGCAGCATGTATGCCGCTGGCGGCAGCAATGTGAGCAGTCCCTACGATGGTGGCGGCGGCGGCAGCAGCGCTTACGGGGGCAGCAGCGGCGCGACCAGCCCGTACGCGGCAGCCGACGGCGATTCCGCGCGGTCGGAACTGTTCCGCGGGGCGCGGCGGGGTGTCGGCTCCGACGGTCGTCCGTCGGCGCGCTCGGCGGCGGAGATCAAAGCTGCATACGGCCGCCCAGCGTAAGTGCAACAGGCCGCTACTTATCCAATTTACTGAAGCCTACATTTGTTGCCATGTGTTACCAGCCCACTGGGCGTGGGCTGAAATTGTATGCTTTCTCTGAGCAAACTGCAGGACTTGATCACTATATCAGAAGCGCACCTTGAACCTGCTGACCGTGGTGCACTGCAACAGGCAAAGTGCTGCACACGGCCTGGCGGAGCAAAACCGGGAGGCGCTGGCGCAGCGGGGGGAAAAGCTTGGGCGGCTGAACGAGCGCACAGAACGCATGGAGGCCGACGCGATGGACTTCGCGTCCATGGCGCGCCAGATCGCCGCGCGCGAGCGCGACCGCAAGTGGTGGCAGGTCTGAGCTGCCACGTATGCGCGCCTGCCAGTGGTGGGCCGGATCTGAGTGGCGGGGCGGGTGGTATCTCCAGGCTTTCTGGGATCTGGGGCTCGGGAGGCGGGCACGCAAATGTAGCACGCACCAAAGCGCCGCTCGCTGGGCGTACAGTAGCGCGCGCTCCGCCTGCGCAAACATCTGGATGTCAGCGCCGTTGGCGGGCAAGCCTGTGTGAGCGCCCTTTGGCGGCAGGAGGCGGGCTGTCGGCAGCGCCATGGCCGGTTGCGGCGCGGGTAGCTTCAGCAAGGCGTTCAGGGACGCATTCAGGGCTGCCTGTGCACAGGACACACCACACGATTGTTGGTCCAAATACGGCGTTGAGCGCGGACATCAAGATGCTCTCGGTAGGGTACAAGGACGACATTGAAAGATCAGGTTTGTGCTGGTGGCACACATTGGGTAAGTCATCACCGAGCATGCGTTGATCGTGATGACGACGGCGTTCCCACTAGTAGTGCCCAAGGTTGTGTTACACACTAAGTCAGGTCAGGGTCGCCAGTACTCAATTCCTCGTCAGGTGCTGTTTTGGAGTCCCTAACCTCCACAAAAATTGGCTCCCGCACTTGATACTCGCCATACATTCGGCAAGCTGCAGCTTCCAGCATATCACAGACAAAACGTAAGCCGTTGCACATCGGTTTCAGGTCGCGCGCCAGTTTGCAGCTGCTATTGCTGATAGATCGACAGACATCCACCAGGCAGGTGGGCACCTGTTCTAGACCAGCCGTGCCCTGTACGCCTTACACACACAGTCTCCGATTGGGCTGTGAAGGGCACACTTGTCCATTTGCCAGCTTCGAAGGCAAGGCTGCTGCTGCCAGCAAGAACGCCGCGCAGAAACTGCCACTGGCCCAGGCAGCGCAGACCACTGCTTGGTGCGACATCGCAAGTTTCTCAGCATCACGGTACAGCATGAAACTAGGCAGCACGCATACAGCTCGTGATGTGATTCTGCTCTCTGGTGTCCCAGAATGACCGGGCGGCAATAACGGAGGCGGATGCTGAAGTGCGGGACCTGGAACAGCAGCTGGAGGCAAAGGAAGCAGAATTCAGGCTTGCAGTGTTGGCCGTGGTCCAGCCATCAAACCGGAGGCGGCAGGCGCGCGCTGTTCGGCGGCTGCTGCCCGAACATGGTTCCGCCACAGATTCTGCACGCCAAAACTACAGTGCTCGCCGCACTGTGCTGATGCACCACTTGACCTCACGCGGTTGATAGCAAGGTTCTGCTGTGCGGCGCCATTTCCGCATCACGTCTGTGCTCCATCGCTACTCCACTGTTTTTGATATGCGGCGCTGGACTTGCAGCATCCAACCTCTGCCATGCGCAATATGCGCAACCTGTCTTTGCCAATTTGCGCAGGCGTTTGAGGCTGGGGACATAAGCATACTGGACGTGTTGGAGGGTCTGAGTCCAGATGACCATATCATCGCGCTCGACGTTGCAATCTAGCGGGTGCGCCCTGAGATGCTCGATCATATTCAAGTGAAACCCATACCTTGCGGCACAGTCTGCCTGGGTGTGGCGGTATGGCTGTAGTACATCAGCGGCATGGCTGCCGTGTGCACTGCTGGCGCGGCATCTGCCAGGCCTCATGTCTTGTGGCAGTAGTGCAGAGGCTGTGGCCAGCTCGCCCAGCTGAGATGGTGCTGACATGCAACGCGCTGCCGGCGTGTTGATATCACCTCACATTAGTATATTTTGCCTGACAACCTGCCAACTCTGCCAATTGACTTGTTGCAAATACAAGTCGGCGTGTTGATATCACCTCACATTAGTATCTTTTGCCTGACAACCTGCCAACTCTGCCAATTGACTTGTTGCAAATACAAGTCGGCTCATCAAGGTATTGGGACGCAAGTGGCAGCACAGCATCATGCGCCAGAGGCAGGCCGTGCTGCACGCCAAGCCCGGGGACTTGGACGCAGTACCCAAGAACGGCAGTCCCGCCAGTGTCGCAGCAGCAGCCAGCAGTGCAGCAGCAGCCGGCAATTTGGATCGGGCAGATGGCGGCTCCGACGGCGTTGCGGGGCAACCGGCAGTTTGGCCACGGCGCATGACGACCAGCCCACGCAGTCGCCACACGTGCTCCGCGATGCTGGCGCCGCTGGCCGACCGGCAGCGGAGCGGGCGGCGCAGCCGGCGCAGCCGGCGATCGACGCCGCCTCCGTGCAGCCCAGCGTGAGCGCTTCCGGCCAGTGTCGTGCTGTGTCACACCAACTGGTTCTGGCGCAAGACTGGTGTGCTTGCACAGTGTGCTGTGGTCAGAACCTGGTACGCCGCACATGCGGGTAAGACGGAACTCAGTCGTTCCTGGAGCAGAAGTGGAATGCGTCGACGCAAAGGGGCGAGAATCATGTGAGCAAATGAAAATTCCCTGTCGGTTCAATGCCAAACATTGCCAATGATAAGTGTACCATGATAATACTCTATGTAACAGGCAGATATTTTGCGGTGTGCGGGCCAGCGGGGCAGAGGCGGAAGGCACTGACGCAGCGGCGTACGAATTTGCAATCCAACGATGGCTGAGCCGCTAGGAGCCGCTTAAGACGGCGCCACGAACGGCCCTTCATCGCCGTGCAAACCCAGCCAAAAGTGGGGGGAACGGATCTGGGCGGCTGCGGGTCACTTCCCGCCTCCAGGCCTCCAGGCCATACAGCTGGCCGCGCCACCCCTGCCGGCTGAGGACATACATGTTGGGTAGTGCGCAAGAGATGCTCTGCAGCCATCTGCGTTTTCACATACGTATCGAATTTGCTTCGCGTATGGATCACAGCGACGGCAACACATCTACTCGGCAGTGCGGCGGATGGAACAGCGCATTCGTTGACGACGAAACAGCTGAGGCTGCCAGTTGAGTCAGTTTTTAACAGAGTATTTGTTGGCCGGCAAAGAGGTGGCAGTCACAAGTGTACGTGAGCGACACATAAAGGGCATGCCCCAGCTTATCTATAGATAGCCTTGGAGAATGTGACACGCGGCACAATTCTGCGGCCATTCTGCAGTCCAAGTCTCGGTCCTTCTGCGCGCATGCATTCTGGGCGCTTTGCAACGTTGATCGTTCCGCCACAGCACATTTGATGTATCAGTTGTTGCTGCTCTGAGAACCGCGTCATCTGCACCTCATCAACGACAGCGGTATGGTAAAATTCGGCGGCTGTGCAAGCTCTGGCCAAAACCTCCTGAACCAGGACTTGCTAGCAGCACCAAGCGCCACGGCTGCACAGCGGAGCCCATCCCTAGGAACAGATGCAGACAACAGCATGCCATCAGAAGTTTCATTCCGTGGCCTGCCAGAAGAACTCCAGATGGCCATCATCGACCTGGCGGCCAGGTGCGACCTTCGGCAACACCTGACCAGGCTTGCACATCTTTTGACTGCATTTTGAGGCCAGCGGTTTGGCACGAGCCGCGTTTCCAGCCACTGACCTCGTGCCCATGTTTTGGCTCAAACTTCCTTTTGGGGACAACTGCCAGGGATGCAGCAATAGAGCACCCGCCTGCGCTCGGCGCGCTGCGCCTGGTGTGCCGCCCGTTCTGTGCGGCGGTCAGCTGCGGCATGCGTCACCTGCAGCCAATGGGGATGTATCCGCGTCACCTGCCTCAGTACCTGGCATCGTTCCCGGCGGCGCTCAGCCTCGACCTCTGCGACATTGCGCACTGTGTCGACAGCAGTGACGACAGCATCGACTGCTGGCGCGCCGCACAGCAGCTGTGCAACGAGGTGCAACGACTGCCCAAGACCTGTCCGCGTCTGACAACGCTTCATCTGCGTTCGCCGACCAGGTGCGGATCGCCATCTGTCAAGGCTACTGCTACAGGCTAATGTTTGTCAATCCAAAACAAATAAAGCAGATGTAGATGGGAATCAGTACAGCCTGCCAGCCCACAGCATTTATTTTGCAGCCTCATATTCCAAAACATTGGCACGGTATTCCATCCGCGCCACTCAATCAGACAGCGCTGAAGCGTTGACTTGAGGCACTGTCAGCAAGATCTGCTGAGCGACATGCAGTGCTTAAAGCATGCATATGCTGCGCTCCCGACCGCTTACATCCATGAGAACAGCGGCAGGACACAGAGCTGTGACGATAGGGTGATGAGCGTCAAGAAATATGCCGACACATATGTGCTGCCTTTGACGCAGGCCAGCCGAGCTCGGCTGCTCCTTTACGCCTGCCAGACAACACTCTGACGTGCCTGGGACAGCTTCCCGCGCTTGCGGCCCTGAATCTGTCGTGCTTCCGGACGCACGGCGAGCCGGCAGCGCTGCTGCAGACGTTGTGCGCCTCACTGACAGCCCTGACAGTGTTCGACTGTGCGGTCGAGGCGTCCACAGCCTGCTGGCGCGGCCTGACTGCACTGACGCGGCTGCAGCGGCTGTCCATCTCGGATATCCTCTTCCGCAACAAAGGCAAGCACTTGCCATTGACAGCGGCGGCCTTTCATGCTTGGCATTCTCAGAGTAGTTGCTGAGAAGACGATGCGCCAAAGCTGGCGGTGCTCCGGCGACCGCACTGATGATGGGGTGTTACATGGTCTTAGCGTTTTCATTTGTCCTATCATGTAGACTGTGATGGCGCTTATCAGGCCAGGCTGACGTACATAATGCTGATGAACTACACATCAGGGATTTCCAGACGGTCAAAGACGGACCGCGCTAGCGGTCCGTGGCGCGCTGTGAGGCAATGTCCTTCCGATATAGAAGTAGAACGCAGGCAGTCATCAGCCAAACAATTAATCTGCATCAGCGGCCCCCAATGTGGTTGCCACAGTGCGGTCTGGGAGGAAGGGAAACTACAATCGACACAAATGCAGACGATGCTGCAACAATTCGACTCTCGGACTGGTACTACCTTAGTAAGTGGCAACTCCCGCTATGCAAAGAACGGAATAAGGACGTTTCTGTGTGACGCCGTTCTTTGCGCCACCGCTAAAACCCCTGTCAATATGCGCCTTTGGTATCTACGGCGACGAGGATGCGTGTCAGACCAAACTTCGCGACAAACCTACCTGTTGCCGCCCCAGGACGGGGCGACAACAGCAGAGTGCTCTTGCTGTTGCAGCACATGCTCTGCAATTGAACGCCCGCATATGAGCTGCCTGTGTAGTTGTGTGTGCCGGCGTCTTGCAGGCCTGCTTCGGCGCTTTGTTCAAGGCCGCTTAGGGCCATCATGGCTTCATCCCGCTTCGATAGGCTGTGGTTTCCGACTTGATTCTTCCAATCACCTAGAGCTGAAACAGCTTGCGGTTCCCGTAAGAGCCGCCGTAGCCGCCGTAGCTGTTCGGTGGCGGCGGCGGCGGCGGCGGCGGAGGCGGAGGCGGAGGAGGCGGTGGCGGCGCCGAACCGTACCCAACAGAGCTCGAGCCTGCAGAAATAGTATATACAGGCTCAGAGCACGATATGAGATTGGCTGGCACCGACTGCAGATCTAATTGGTGTCGTTCCGCAATGTCGCCACGAAGTTGAGCGCACCTCCGCCCTGTGACGCGCTGAGTTGATGCGCCATGCCCCACGCCCCGTGAGCTGAATTTACGCTGCACCGCCATCATGCACTGAGCACGCTGCTGTGTAAGCTTTCAGTCGATGGCGCACCGTAGCCGCCCGAGGTGCCAGCCGGGGTGGCGGCAGCCACAGGCGCGGCCGAGCAGGTGGGGCCGCCGGTGTTGTTGGTGCCGGCAGCGGCGGCGCAGTCGGGCGTCAGGTAGGTCGGCGGGTTGAAGCGGCCGCAGTCGTCGACGGCGTAGGTGCTGTTGTTGCCGACATACTCTGGACATCAACGCTGGGGAATCAAGGTTGAGCATAGGAAGTTGTGCCGGAATCAATCCGCTGTGCACCGCAGACAGTACCGCTTGCCAAGCGGTACTGTCTGCACCAAGTTGGGCTGCGTCACAACAGTGTGCATCACAACAGGTTCACACAACGGTGTGACGCTTCCGTTCAGCAGTTCAGCATCAACTTACTGTAGCAGCACACGTGGTATCCGTAGTTGAAGTCCACCAGCTGCATCGTGTTTAGTCATAATTTTAAAAATGGTATGAAAGCAGTGTCAGTGTGCGGGGGACAAAATCGCATACAGTCACAACTCCAGCCTGAAGCAGGACGTGAAGCAACAGACCTGGGTGATGTCGAAGTCGCAGCCCAATGTCATGATGCTGCAGCAGTGGCGGGCTCAGGTCAGCGATTGAGGTTGATACACAGCTTCGGATGTGCTTCCAGCCACAGGCGGTACCGGCCGAGAATGAGTATTGCATCTAGACAGGGAGGCAACGAAGTGACTGCCATGTTTCCAGCAGAACTGTGCGGTTTTGCAGATGCAGAGGCAGAAGGATGGCAAACCTGACCGCAAAGCCTAAGGCACGGCAGGAAAACGGTGAAAATAAACCGGACCTGTGGGCTGCATCCTCAGACACATTGAAGTAGCGCATGACGCCGCGGGTGGAGACGTTGCCGGCGTTGAGCTGCGCCAGCGTCGTGTTGAACCTGCGAACAACACGCCGAGGCGTCACTGGGTGGCCGGAAGCAGTCATGTGGCAGAATGTGCATGGGTCAGCAAGGAACGGGGCCCGGCGCAGAGGCGGCGACGCGCATGACGCTTGGGGTACAATCGCGTTCCGCACCGCACCGGCTGTGCAGGCCGCTCCACCATCACATTTACTTCGACACTAAGTTTCGACACGACATTCAAACTTTTAGTGGGCACATGTTCGTGTGACGCCTGCACATGACTGGCCTCACCCGAGCGTGTTAATGGCGGTCTGGGGGTTCGTCATGTTGGGATAAAGCCGCGGGATGTCCCGCAAATAGTCGAGGAACGTGAAGCCATGCCAGCAGACCTGCGACTGGGCAAAACAGCTGAGCAGCAGACACCATCACACACGGCAGACCATGAGGTGACATCAGTTCGAGCCACCATCAACTCCGCCGTCAGAAGGGAAGATGCACTCTGATAGTCACACAATGGCAATTACGGCAAAAGAAATGAGCAGCAACAGGGGAGAAACCGGGTCGTACCTCCTTTTTGTTTTCCAGGATCGGCGTCTCGAACGGCTCCGGCACGAACGAAGGCATTGCGCCTTTTTTGTGCAGCGTCATGCGGAATCTGCGGTTGCATGTGATCGACTGGGGCCATTGACGGCATGGCAACAAAGCTTTCGATGCTGGGAGGATCTGCACAATGTCACACATGCAGCGACGGACGTGCTGTAGGCTCGACTGCAGCCGTCCAGATCGAAAAGTGGCGCACCGGCCATTGAAGGAGGTCTCTAGTCCGGTGCCGTCGTATTCGGAGTCGCCTTGCACGCCGTGGCAGTCTCCAGCCTGGAACAGTCCGCCATTGACCTGCCGGACAGCACCACTGAGATCTCAGAACGGGGGCCAATCATTCCTCAGATATTGCATCAAACGATGCGATGCAATATAATAGCAATCAAAACTATCGCAGGTCTGCAGCCAGGGGCTCGCACCTCAACGGGCAAATAGAGTGTGGACCCGATGCCGATCCGCTTATGGTCAAAGTTTCCGCCTATATACACATGCGCAGAGTCAGTATCGTGCGCCTGTGCATATGTGGGTTGAACTTTGCAAGAGCGGCGACAGCAACGACAAATCCCCCTCAGGGCTCGAGCCCCGTCAGGTTTCGAGTGTCTGCTCACCGAATTTGGAGGGGACGGTGGATGTCACTGGCACAGGGAAGTCGCTCGCCAGCCCAATGTTACCAACGTGCGGGTTTGCCGGCACCCGCCATTTCCCCTGAGCGAGCGTGAAATCATCTTATATTTTCTTCAAATATACCGAAAGTAGAAGACACAGAACACAAGCATACAAGCTACGATGTGGAGCGGCTGGGACGTCTACATCAGTGGCTATGACCTGGGCGAGTCCGAAAATTGTAGGCGCAGCGGCGAGGTTGCATCAGCAGAATCCATGCTGTGACTCGAAGATTGTTCAGGGTCTCTGCTGCAACAGCCGCACCTTAATACTGTGGTCCTCAACAGTGCCGTCACCCAGCGGGTGGTTGTAAATTTGGCCTGCAGTCAGATACCACACGTTAGTATTGGAGCATGCCCGTGTCGGTATCGGAGCATTGGCACACGCACAGCGTCATGCACTTTCACTCGCCAGCGTATGCAGCCCAGAAAGGAGCCCCACAGCGACAGGCAAGAATGCCGCCACAGACTCACCAATGTACCAGTACCCACCGAGCACATTTGTACCATTCACGCACGGCGCCCTGTAGGCTGCACAGCGCATAACGCTGGTTTCCATGAGGGGCACAGTGCAACTGTGGTGCAGGGCCTGAGCTGGGCATTGCATGCCAGGCAAGGATGTAGCAGCGCATACTTCCACAGTATACAACGTCACATTTCAGACCGTAACAAACATCACATCCGTGGGAGCACTCACTGCTGAAGGTCTCGTTGGGTGAGTTGAACATGTATGTCTGGTTGGGCAGCGAGTCGGGCGTCACGCCGGTGGTGGGGATGCAGGTCGGCGTCTGCACGCCAAAGAAGCCCTTTTCCGGGTCGGGCGTCAGCCTGCGGCACACCAAAAAAAGACAGTTCACAACCACCATACTTACACTGTCGACATGCTGCTGAGGCAACATGAACTTTCTGGGTATGCATGCATAAGCGGTGGCAGCGCTGCGCGGCGGCAGCGCTGCTGGGCGGCAGCGCTGCGCGGGCCGCAGCAAACATCGAACTGAGCGTGGCGTGGATTCATGGCAGATGTCGGGCGACAGGCGAATGAATGAATTACTTGAAGGAGTAGACCGGCTCAGCAAACGTCATGTGCCCGTCCTCGTCCGTCAGCAGTTCGTAGATGGTGGCCACATCGCGCTTGGTCCCGGACTGGAAGCCGGTCCTGCCCGATTTTGAAACGCAGCGCTGCTTGGGGTAAGATCAAGGCAGCGCCGCTGTGTGGCAGCAAGGTGTGAACGCCTGACGCTGGATCGGGTTTTGATGCCGCACGCACACAGTAAGTCAGCAGGCCAACCCGCTCTGCTGCTCGATATGCATATCGAGCCTTTCGAAAGGGGCATCCACTTGCGGTGGGCTGCCTGTGCTGCGCATTGTCAGGTTCACGAGAGGCATCACACTCACTTGTACTGCCAGCCCCAGGAGGAGGCACCATTCGAACCGTACGCCCGGCCAGTGGAGGGGTTCTTGCGGGGCTTCAGGTCCAGGATGTCAACCTGCACGGCGAAAAGTTGTTGTGAGCAACTTCCCACGGGGGCAGCCGCACGATCTGCAAGCGCCCTCCTGCTGCAAGGCTGTTGAACGAGATGACCTTGCGAGGGCACAGCCAGCTCTGTCGCACTCGACAACATCGTCATGCCGTTGTGTTCAGCACTGCACAGGGCCGCCTGCGTCCCAAGGATGTGAGTCCAGCAGGCGCGCCTGGATGACATCGCCGGGCTTGGCGCCACAGAGGAAGACGGGTCCTGTCAACACCTGTGGGGCACCATTTGAGTGTCACATCTGAAAACGTTTGCAACATGCGCATATGCAAGTGTACCCCAGATTGGCTTCTGGAACGAAATGGAGTTGCGTGACCGCCGCACAACGCTGAAAATGCAGGCCAGATAATTGAACCTCATGTCAGAGAAAAGGAGTTTGAACAGCGAGCTTACATGCTTGCCGTCGGCCTTGCCAGTTGCGCCGCGCATCTTGATGTTCTGGCCATCCGCGTCCCACTTGAAGACGTCGCTCATGCCAGGGTCGCCCTGCAGGTGAGTTCCGAGTGCGATTTCCCAAAATCAGGATCCAGGCGCAGCTCATTGGCAAAACGTGGAGGACGACCTAGCTCGAGGTGCATGCATATGGTATGTCCATGGTCATGTTGTCATGCACCACCATTTCATCAGGGTGGGGCAGCATGCACCGCCATTTCGTCAGGGTGGGGCAGCGAAAATAGTGCATATGCTGCAGTTGCGGCCTTGCTGACTTATTGTTTCTGGGTTCTGCTCATACAGCAAGTGAGTCAATGATCCGTGCCTTGATCATCAACTCAGGCGCGTCACCAGCGAGATGAGTTGACATTTCAAGGCTGAATTCCTCTCCGCTCTGCACGTACGCCTTGGGTCGCGAGCCCTTCCACCCTGACGGACATCGACAACCAAATCAGGACCGAACGGTTTCAAAGTGAAGTGGCATCCCATTTTCGAAGCAGATTTTGGCACGCACTCGAAGTGCACCACCAGGATCCAGCAGAGTATGGGACAGGGTCTCACAGTATCCCCATTGCACGTTGGTGCTGTTGAGCGGAATGTAGAGCTCCTCCGACCGCGGAAGACTGCATTCTCCGGGCGTGCTGCAGTGCACAAAAGCTGCGTCAATGGGCAGGCGGCGCTGGCCATGCAGAGACTGCAACATCGGAAATCCTGAGGGACGTGCCCAGTACTAGAGCGTCTGCGACACCCAATTTGCGCGTGGCCACCGCGCATGCACCGGATGACATCATATGGAGGTGGACCGCAACAGAAGGCCGCCGCAGCGCAAAGCGGAATCAGGTGTGTGCGCTCCAACTAAGCCTGTCTTACGGCTGCCTCGATCCTTCGGCTGCCGGCTCTTGCAGCAAAAATCGTTGCATTACGACTAGGATAAGTCAAGGGCCGCGCAAACACCGCTGTACTCAGCGTGCACAGCAGACGACAGACACCCGCTCGTGTGGGCGCTCTGCCTTATCAAAACGGCAGATGTTCATGGTTTGACGTCATGCCCGACACACACAAACCAAGGATGACGACGTGCAGCGCAACTTGCGCGCGAAAGAGGCGCGGCAAACAGCAGGTATGGATGCGTGAAAGTATTCTGATTGCAGTTCAGCCGGCCGATCGCGTCAGCATCAAGCTTATTTCGAATTTGCGACGGTGTAATGTAGCATGCATACATGTGGTACATTCCTGGACTTGTCTCCTCACCTCGTGGGCAGTTGTGCAGCCGTTTGCGTCGCGAATGTGTAGATGAGAACAGCCGCAGCCACCGCCACCTGATTTATCCCCATTGCTGCTGCGTCAATTCGCTGAGACCGGGGAGAACCAACGGTGGTTTCGTGCCCCCCGCTAGCTAGGTTACGGGTGCAGGCGGCGCTTCGACGACCACAACGCCGAGTAATCTCCTAAATGACACTTTGGTCGATGGCGATCGTGCGCGGAAGCTGTGGGAGTGGTTATCTGGCTGAAGTCTTGCACTCAGTCAAGGGCAAGCTGTCTAGCTTCGTGCCACTTCCCGCTGCACAGTACCAGCTGAGTTCAGACCCCACGTGGCTATGCACAGGTGGAGGATGAGGAAGTAACGCATGTTGTTCTGCTTGCGAAATGGTGCCCGACCGTGTTTATCTGCCTTGCAGGTTGGAGAGATATCAGAGCGGCACAGTGAGGTGCCGCTCATCGCACTTTCATCACGAGCGGGTGTGTGCACGCTTGCATTTTGATTTGCTTGTAAGTCCGGCTTTCAAACAACCACAACAGCTTTGAGTCCTCCTGTCCAGCATATAACAGGCCAGCAAGCAACGGATATTGTCTCCCATAACGATCCCCAACCTGTAACGCGGCGGCAGCACACGCGCGCAGAAATGGCAGAGCATAACACTCAACAAGCCGAAAATCCTCTTTCGAGCCAGCTCCCATTCACGTCGGTTAATTTCCGTCAGATCGCTGCTTCTGGCGCGCCCAGAACGCCTGAGCCGCTGCCCCCAGGTGCAGCTGCGCCGCCAACGACGCCGCCGAGTCGTCCGGCACCGCCGGCAGCGCTTTTCGATGAGGATCGAGGGCAGACAGGCCGCCGCCGCCGCCGCCGCTGAGGGCCTCCACATCATCCGCATCCACCCACTTGCCGTATGACTGGCCGGCGCCAGCACCGCCGCTGCTGCTATCACTGCCGCCGCCCCTGCCAGGACCGCCGCCGCCGCCATCGATGCTGCCGCGCTCGCGCACGATGGCCATGTCCGGGTCGCCGGCGCCAAAGCCCATGTGCTGCACCACCGAGCCGCGGCTGATTGCAGCGGCGGCCTGCACAGGATCAGCAAAGGACAGCGCCTCCGGCATGTCCAGGCTGTCCTCCTCCTCTTCCGTTTTCGAATCCGGATATGCACCCGAGTGCAGGAAGGAGGAAGCGCCGCCGCCGCCTCGCAGCTGCGCGGCGCTGTTAGAGCCCCCTCCCATGCGAGACGCGGCGATGTCCGCACTCATGGAGGTGCCGCTGCCAGGAATGCCGCCTCCGCTGCCGCCGTCGACGTTGCCGCCTGCCTGCGACTGCGTCAAGTCTAGGATGCCGGGCCCGTCGCCGTCCACAGCGTCGCTGCCATCGACGCGCATGCCATGACTGGCTGCCTCTACAGCGTGCTGCTGCGGCAGCGCGCGCGACACCCCGCCATCCATGACGGCGTCCCCGCCTGCGACGCCGCTGCCCTGAGCTACTCCAGCTGCATGAAGGTCTGCGATCGCTGCGCCGCTGCGAAAGCCGCCGCTGCCGCCCACGCTGCCGCCGCCTTGCCTGCTGCCGGCTGCTGCCCCAGAGCCGCCACCGGAGCCTATCCTTGCCGGAATGTCGCCGGCGCCCGGCAGCCGCATCTCAGAGGTGAAACCCGCCAGCGCCGCCTCCGCCAGCTGCTGGCCAGCCGCCGCGTCAACTCCCCGCGCCTGCCAGCCGCTAGCGCCACCCGCTGCGCCGCCGATTGCCTGGCCGCCGCCGCCCCTGCCAGGCTCGGCCACTTTGGCCATGATGAGGCTGCCCCAATTGGTTGCGGCATCTGCAGAAGCGTCCGCCTGATCTGCGCCCAGGGTGTCGAGGTCCGCTGCGTCCTGCTTCTGCCAGCGGCCGGCGCCGTCCAGCAGACCCAGATCCTGAAGTGCGCGATCCTCTGCGAGCGCAGATGTGGCGGCCCTGACCCGCTCGCCAAACGCCTGTGCGCATGTTGAGGACCGAAGGTGAGAAGAGTCTACGTGCTGATAGTGCCAGACTCTCGCAGAATATTTCATCTGAGAGCGCCGGCGATGTTGCCAGGAGTGGAGAAGCACTGCATTGTAATTCCTCGACTCCGCAAACGATCCCTTGTGGTCCGGCGATGGGCATGCGCACGGCTGTGGACGTGCATGCAGTCCGGCGCCTTTCGGCGATGCGCATCCTGCCCACCTGCTGAAAGGGCTTCCCCCTGGCGTCAGCGTCTTGATGTGCCCCACGCATCAGTCCGGCGCCGGAGGCGCCGCCTGCTGCACGCGCTACGGACTGCCCGAGCGGCGGGTCCCAATCAGGATCCGGCGTGGGCGCCGGCGTCGCCCACTGCGCTGCCTCTGCCGCCTCCAGTCGGGCATGCTGACCCTGCTGTGCCTGAGCGGCAACAGAATCACACGGTCAAATCTGAATCGTTCTGCATGTCATGAGTGAACGGTAGACACAGTTCCTTCATTCAAGGTGGGCTGCCTCGTGCTGCAGTGCTGCTCCAGCATCTGATGCATTAGCAGCAAGCCACTACCACTACCGAGCTTCTGCTTGCACACGGAACTGTTCCCCCACATCGAGACATGTGATGTCTGGCGTCTTGACACATCAGCAGGGACGACAGTAGAGGAGGTGCATGTTGAATGCGCACCTGTTGCAGGATGGCAGCAGCCTCAGTGAACGCCTGCCTGTCGGCCGCGGCGGCGGGCGCCGCCTGCGCTCGTGCGGGCAGCGGCACGAGACCGGGCGCTACCTGGGGAATGCCAAACGCGTATTGAACAGATTGTGACACCTTAGAAACCCGTCTCGTGCTGGAAGAAATTACTTGCCCGGCTGCATCGTGTTAAAAGCCCCCCCTCAATGAACATAGAATTGGCGGCAAGTGTGAACGGCAAAGGCAGTTGCGCCCCAGGTGTTTTCGCACCTCTGGCGGAAGCTCCAGGCTGATATGCAGCAGATCCGGCGCCGCCCGCTCGATGCTGGCATGCTGCTTCCAGCTTCCTGCCTCCAGGTCCGACAGGCCCTCCGCGCATGGCCCGCTGTCGCGCGCCAGCTGCCACCTGCAGGGTTTAGTAGGGCAGTCCCTTCGCACCGCAGTCTGACAGCAGTGTAACACCAGCACGTGTGCCAGATGGCAGCAGGATGCACGTCTCGAAACAGCGTGAATGCGGACGCCTGTGCTGCTGCAATGCGCTGTTTCTCCGTGCTGGACAAGCAATCGCAGCATTTCCTCACACACATTCTGAGTCGAGCCAGGTTCAAACGCCGGAACTCCAGCCGGTCGGCCGAGACACGCTGATCCCCGGACGCCGCAAAGCGGCCGCGGCCTGCGGACGGCCGCGGTATCCAGAACGCCTCCGCTGCTTGCTGATTCCCTTTGGAAGCATGCTGCTCAATGGCCTGCACATGAAACAGCTGTGTGGCACACTTTCCTGTGAGATTACATTGCCTTGTTGCAAGCCAGCCGTGTGCATCCTGCAAGGGTCCACTCCCATGCTTGCCAGCCATGCTTTGTGCTTTTTACAATGCTGTATCCTTCATATCCTGCGGCATCGCATGGCGTGCGGCACACAGCATCTCCTGTTGTCATAGCCACCCACCAGTTAAGTTATGTGTCGAATTACATGTGAGCGACGCAGCAGGAGAGCCAGGAAGTCCAGGGCATCACCCGCCGTACTGCGCGGAGGCAGAAGTCGTCATCCTCGCCGCCCCAGCCCCAGTAGCCGTTGCTGTAGCCGTTGGACGCGCGGAAAAGCGCCGCCGTCGCCAGCAGCGCGCCCGAGCAGAAGCGGTCGTGCGGAAGGCGGAAGCCGTACTGCTCCGGCTCCGCCGCCAGGTGCCTGATGCCGGGATCGACCCTACGCAGCAGCAGCATAACGATGCAGTGGATTTCAGCTGTAACAGCAGCAGGTTTCGGAAGTCACAAGCTGTACTGCTCCGGCTCCGCCACCAGGTGCCTGATAACGGGATCTGCCCTGCGGAGTCAGAAGGGAGGTGGCGCTTTCCGATAGATGACGACTCTGAAGCTCCAGGCTGATCTATCGTCAGTAGGAGTCTGCGTTTCCTAAGGGGCAGCTTGCAGCGGAAATTTGCACAGTGCACTGCCAAGACCTTCATCGACCCAGATTCTGCAATCTGGCGGGCCCAGACTGCTCTGCTGCCTGCAGCTCATTTTGCACATTGTTTCTCCAAAATCTCACCCCGGAAAGCTGTAGTCGACCTCCGGCAGCGGCAGCATGTCGACGTCGTGCACCGCCACATAATCCAGCCCTGACTTCCCGGTTCCGCCTTCGGCTTCCTCCGCCGCCAGGAAGGCGGTGTTGAGCAGCGCACCGCGGTTGAAGGGGCCGGAGCCCAGCTGCTCCGCCACCACGATCCGAAACGGAATGCCTGCACGTAACAAAGACTGTCATCTCAACTGTTTGCCGAAATAGACATCAAAAGCCTTGCCAGCCCTCTGCAGACAACTACTGGAATAGTTCCCCACTCCTTCCGCACCAGAAACAGGCAGGGCATAGACCACGCGTACCTGCTGCCTCCAGGTGCGTGCGCATGTGCTTCAGGAAGATTGCGAGCAGCTGAGGGCGATCGCGGTATGCCACCAGCACCGCCAGCTGCTCGCGCTGACGGGTCCGCGGCCGACTCTGGTCGCTTGCTGAGCCGTTGCCGTCGTTGCCGCAGCCGCTGCCGCTGTTGCCGCCGCCATCCTTGCTTCTGTCGCTGTCGTCTCGGCAGCCAGCGTCGCCCGCGGCAGCCTCAGCCGGCCACGCGCCTGCTGGCCCTGCTGCACTCACTGCCGCTGCTGCTGCACCTGGCTCGAGATCGCGTCCTGCTGCCGCCGATGGCAACTCGCTTGGGCCGGCCTCGCGGCCGCTGTGGCCATTGTCTGCCGCAGAAGCGACGAGTGCCTCGCGGCGTCTGGCTGCCATTCCATTCTCCCTGCGAGCACATGTGTTACTGTTACCAGAGGTCCATGAATGCCCGATGCCACGCCACTTGTTGGCATGCCAATGACAGCATCCACCAGCTGTGCCACAGCGCACTCACGAGTCCGCACTGACATGCAAGGACTTGCAAGACTTACGGAGTGCACGTGAACTCACCCAGACGGCAGTGTGTCTGGCAGCATGCGCCTGGAAATGGAGCCCTGCTGATGCGACGGTGCATGCCGCGGCGTGCCAAGCCGGTGGCTGAGCAGCACGTAGGCGCATGCAGCCAGGAGTGCCAGGGGCACCGCACGCCGCCGCAGCCACCGGCGCTGCGAACCCCCGCCGAATGACTGCGGCGGCATGTGCGGTGCTGCGCGTTCAGCAGGTGAGTGATCTCACGCTGTTTCATGCGAACAGGAACGCCCGCATGACGCTGCGACCGGTCTGCAACCAGTGCGTCAATGCTGCAGCGGTATGATGAAGCGTGCCGGCGACCTAAGAGTGCAGCGTCTTTCACCTTTGATCGCTGCCTTGAGTTCACCCAGCGAGTCTGTGACACGTGGTCTGCTCAAGGGCACCGAAAGGGTGACGAGTGACTTTTGCTTTGCTGCACTGCAGATTTCGAATTGAAGCCTCGCGCAAGGCAGCGCCCCGAGACTTGCGAGTAGACGATGCGACAGAAGAACAAGAAGAGACGCCACATGTGCGACATCTAGGAGAGCAGCACTGCGGAGAGTTCGCTTCCGCAGGATGACTAAGTCTCCCGCGCTGCTGAGGTCACGTGCAAGACAATCGCTCCGGCGAGGTGCCGGCCGCGACTATCGCAGCACTGTCCGACGTTTTCCTGTTCTTCGGCACGTTTGATGCCATCTTGAGTCACCAAAGGGCCGATGGCATACATCATGCCATGACGAGCTAGTTGGGTTGAACTTCGTTCAGTTCTGCAGCTTGCTGGAGTCTCTGCGCCGAGCTTGATCAGGAGTTGCTTACATAGGAGGTCTGCCTGCTCAAATCTGGCAGCACGGGCTTCTGACAAACGGTTGAACACGGCATTTGAAATGCCGCTCGGCAGATGCGTCCCACCCTGAACGCAGAGCAATTGGAGGCATCAGCGCCGCTTCAGAGCCTCGAAGCGGCTCTGCAGGTCGTCAAGGTCATTCGCTGGCTCCTCCGGCTTCGGGGCCGCCGCGGCCGGCGGCGCCGGCGGCGTGGCCGGCGCTGTAGGCTTGGGTGGCGGGCCTGTCGGCTTGGCGGGTTTCGGGGGCGGGCCCGGCGCCGCGTCGTAGGCCGCCTGCCGCCGCGACCACGCGTCGTCCTGCCACGACATTCACATAAGCGGTGTGAATCTGGGAAGGCCGACAGCAGCAGCAGTCACAGCGGTCCGAGGAGCTTGCAGCAGGGGCGCACCCATGCCAAGATGTTCAAGGATTGTTTCTGTGTCATGCTGAGGAAGCGTTTATCAAATTATAGAGTTTCCCCACACACCTGGTCGGAAGGACCGGCAGCGTGCGGCTGCTGCGCCACGGTGGGCGGCGGCGACGGCGACAGGCCGCCGCCGCCGCCGCTGTTGCCGGCGCTGCCGCTGTCGCGGCGCGCCTTCCACTTGCCGACCGCGTCGAGGTGCCCCTGGAACGACTCCCGCCCCTGCAGCAGCGGCAGCAGCAGCGCAATGTCGGTGGCATGCAACGCGGAATGCTGACGCGCAGTCGATTGTCACACAACCAGCAGTCGGTGGACCTGGGCAACAATGCATTGGACGGCTCGATGCCTGCAGTCGAGATCCTGGGCGATGCTCGGACAAGGCTTCAGTCCAGATATGCATCCGGCCCGCAGTTGTCTGCTTCGACATGCGGTAAATGATAAGTGCTGAGACGAAAGCAAGAACGACTGACCTGTTTGTTGACAGCGGGCGGCGGCGCCCAGCGGTCGCCGCTGGCGGACCGCTGCGGGTCGGGGCTCGTCGCCGGCGACGGCTGCTCCCCTGACGGCCGGCCGCCCTGCTGCAGAACTCCAGGACTTGGCCGATCAGGCCACGCAGTGTCACCAGTAAAGGGCGCCAATCGTCCACAAGCACAAGGGGGCAGCGGCAGAGCTGGGGACACGCCGCCCTTCCTTCCCCTGCTGGCACAACATATGCACAATGGCAGGTTTCCAGGAAGGACATACCCGGGCTGGCGGCTCGTCGAAGGAGACGCCCTTCTGCTGTGATGCATATGCCGCGGCTTCTGCGCATTGCAAGGACGATGCATTCAAAGCAAGTCATGTCCAGGTGCTCTGCTACTGAAGACGTGCAGCGACAATTGCAGGGGATCTGAAATTCCGTTGCGATGCACAGACTGTCAACAGGGATCGGGAGTTGGGCATCCGTAATATAAGCGAGTGCTCGGGCCAGTAACGAATGTAAGCAAGTAAATCTATTCTGAGCCAGCACGGACAGCAGCACAAAGGCGCACGCACCGGCAAACCCGCCGCCGCCGCCGCCGCCAGCACGGGGGTAGCCGACCACTCCGTCCGCCTTGCTGCCAGCCTTGGGGTAGGACACCACCCCGTCTTCGCTGTCGCCGCCGCTGGCGGCAGCAGAGTTGGCGCGGCCGCCAAGGTCCCCTCCCGGGCCGCCGGCGGCCGCGCCGCCGCCGCTGCCCTGCTGCTGTTGCTGCTGCTGCTGCGGGCGGGAACTGTATGGACCACCGCCGCCGCCGCCGGAGCTGTATGGACCGCCGCCGCCACCAGAGGCGTTGTCCTGCTGGTCTGCCGGCGGCTGGTTGCTGCCGCGCCGGAAGCCTCCGCCGTAGCCACTGGGATTCTGGCCGACGCCGCTGGGGCCGCGACCGCCGGGGCTGCCGCCAGCAGGGTTGCCGCCTCCGCCGCCCTGCTCGCCGTTGTAGTCGTTGTCGTAGTCGATGCCGGTCGATGCGTCGCGGCGGCCGGGGGGCGGCGGGGTCGCGCCAAAAGGCCCGGCGCTGTGGTAGATGCTGCTGACGTTGTTGCCCCGACCGCCGCCGTTCGAGCCATCAAAGGGCCCGCCGCCGCCTGCAGGCAGGCCGCATGTGACAAAAGTCGCACACTGATGCTCCCTCGTAAAAGCTCGTCACCAAAGGACTGCACCCGCAGCCTACCAAGACTGCAGGTGATGCCATGCGTGCCATGTAGCATAAAGCAGAGTTGGACATGTGCCAGTGGCTGCAGAGCCGCGCGCAAAGCCGCATGCCAAACCTTAACCCTGGAGACCCCACTTTTGGAGAACCGCCCCAGCCGCCCATCGGCGGCGTCAGCGGGTCCGAGTAACTCACACTTACTCAAGCCTTGGGCCCTAAACGATAGAAGCCCACCTCCGGGGGCGCCGCCCCAGCCGCCCGACGGCGGCGTCAGTGGGTCTGAGTACGATGTGCGTGAGCCCGCCAGGTAGGCCCGCGTCGGCGGCATGACCTGCGCCGCACAGACGAGGTCACCATCAAGAACTTTCTAGAGACTGATAGTGTTCACGGCAGGCCTACGGCCTGAGTACACATCAGGATGGACTCTCGCCAGTTTTCTTGATTTGCAGGACCATAACAAACCATGCAGCAGAAAACATGGCGGCATGAAGGCTGGCAGCAGCACCTGCGCCGCCGCAGACTCGGCGCCCCACTCCACGCCGTGCTCTGCGGCAATCTCCGCCAGGCAGGACATCTTGTCCTCCGGGCTGGGCGCCTCGATGCTGAGCCACCTGCGCGGCATGCTTCATCAGATGGTCAAAAAGCTGTATACAATGAATCAGAAGCACAGAGTGGAGGCGATATATGCCATGCAGGATATCTTGTTTTTGGGCTGGGCGCCTCAATGCTAAGGCCACCTGCAGAACCTGGAAATTCTGCAGGTCAGCTGTGCTTCCAAAAGAGATGCGAACACAAACTCCCAGACCAGCAGCCGCCAGGAAGCTCAGTGCAGGCGTTCGGGCACGCGCGTCTGGATGCTCCTCAATACGGAGCTCCTCACAAGCTTGTCACAGCACCCCATCGTGCGTCAATGACGAAAGCATGTTGTCTGTCGCGAGGTCTGATCAAAGGAGACCACACACCTGATCAGGTTGTCGTTGACGTGCCACTTGCGGCACAGGTGCTCCGAGCCGGCTTCCGCCGCGTACTCCTTGCCGAACTTGGACGCCAGCAGGGTTTTGATGGCTGCGAGCTCGGGGAGATCTGTGACGCGCGCCGCCGCGTAGATCAGGCTGGAGACGGCCTGTGGTGTCAGAATTAGCGGTGAGCCCATTGTGGAATCGGTTCATGCGATGTTGGGAGGACGTCGTGTCAAGCTTCAGTCGATCTCCTGCTTGGTGACAGACAGGGCCCGCCGGCTGTCGCCCGGTGCACGGCAATGCTGCCGAGCTGTCTGTCGGTGTCACCAGGTGCAAGCCGGTACCTTGGAACACTTTCAGCGAGCAGACTCGTTCACATGATGCAAGCGGGCTTGCCAGCACCCCCGAGTGACTTCGTTTGGAACCCACCAGCAACAGGCAAAAGTCCGCGCACCTCCGTCATGTCGGGCGGCAGGTCCTTCGAGCGGTCCACGATTGCAACGCGCACTTGCAGCAGCTCCACAAACAGCTCCACAACTGCAGACGAAACGAAGCGCTTCTGAATAAAGGGCGAGTTGCGAGCAGTGTTGCGCATGCAATTCATTGCACGGCGTCACTGCCGAATCAGACAAAACGGCCGCACAAGCCATCATACTTTGCAGACAGAAACGACCTCTACAGGATCCAGTGTGAAGGAGGTGCGGCACTGTGCAGGAGCACCGGGTGAGAGCTCCAGTCTTTGCGTCTGAATGATGCAGACATGTTGCCAGCCAAAGACGTGGACATGTCGCCAGCCAAAAACCTCGTAGGGGGCAAGCTAACCGTCATAGGCCTGCAGCATGGTCTCCTCCCGCATGACCGCCTCCACACGGATGCGCGCGTTCTCCGCCTTGTTGGTGCGCAGCAGATTGGCCACCTCCCGCCGCGAGTTTTTCAACTGCAGTTGCATCAGCAGGTCACACAGTTCAGTGCTCAAGACCATGACGCCAGTGCGCCAGCAAGCAGAGACGCCAACTCGATGCAGGCGCGTGAGAGCCAGAGAGTCCTCCGACAGGCCGGTGAAGGGGACGTGTAGATTTATGCGCAGAGAGACTCGGGGCAAATTGAGCCCATATGCCAACAAACATTCACGCGTCTCACCTGGATGGTGCGCTTGTTGCGCATCAGCCGAATGCGGCCAGCGCACAGCTGGCACTGAGTTTTGCTGCATTGCAGTGACATCATCAGTCATGCCAGTGCCATAGAAGCTTCTCCAGGCCAGCCTGACAGCAGCATGTGATGCGCTGCCGCAAGGCTGCAAGGTCAGTCTCGAGGTGTTGAACGCGAAAACAGGCAGGCAGCGTTGTGGATCACACAGGTCTCACCATTTGTTTTGGTTGAATCCCATGATGAATCTCTGCCGTGTGTGGAGCAGCTGCTATGACGGATGAAGGACCTCAGAAGTGACCCATCAGGGAGATCCGGTGTCCAGCAATTTTGAACCGTGGCCAGGAGTGTAACAGGCAGCTTGTGATCACATCGATAGCGGTACTGGATGAGACAAACGTTATATAGGCCTTCAGGAGCCTTTTTTGAGGCACTCACGAGAGATGCGAGCACTTGCCGGGATTCCAAACGAGGCTGCGCTGAGATGACCGGTTTCGTTTCGGAGGGCCGCGCCATCTTGTCCCCATCGCATCGCATCGCATCGCTCACCATCGCCATCGCGACCCTCACCATCGCCATCGCATTAGTGCCAGATATTTTCGCAGAAGCATCAAGATGGGCAATTGCACCAGCAGAAAGGGGCTGGGGCAAGTCGAGGTGAGCATGTGATCCGTCTCCACATTCACATCCCTGTTCCGCAACCTCGCTCCGCACTCGTGGACCAGCTTCTGCTGTAATATCTTGGCGAAGTGTTCAAATGCATGATTCAAGAAACCAAGACCGTGCTGAACTGCAGGAGGCCCGGGAGTCAATGGAGGTCGACCCCAAGCTCGACGTCATGGCACAGCAGGCAAGCAGTCTCTCCTCTGGGCTTTGTGCTGACAAGAGGTGCACATGTGTTGCAATCACTTGCAAGAATCGTTCACGATATTTGGTTTATCTAAATCACGGCGCCGGTTGCGCCGCGTCCGTTGTGTGTTTGAAGCCTCCTAGAACTTGCTCGCAGGAAGCACCGGAGGGGACTGCTGTGACGGGAAAATCCGGTTTGGAATCTGCAGGCACGTGCGCGGCCGATACAATCCCTGTCAAGTTGGCGTCATTGCGCAGACTGCAGATGTTGTCTTGAGTGTGCGGCAATGCCCACGGCACAGCAGTGGCGGGTCCCGCATCGGCATGGGGCGTCTGTATCGACATACGTACAAATTGACTGTCTATTGCATGAGATTGGGTGAGATTTCGCATGTCACCGTTGCCGCTGCGCCGTAGGCGGAGCGGATGCGGCAGGCCCACGGCATGGCAAGCGCATCGTGTATTTCCTCGGCGGGCCGGGCAGCGGCAAGGGCACGCAGTGCGAGCTGCTCAAGCAGCGCTACGGCTTCGAACACCTATCTGCCGGTGCGTGCTGTGATGACCAGAAAGCTCCGTTTGGACGCGAGGAAACATGAGGCACAGGGAAAGCACGCAGGCAGCGCAGAGCGCGTCATGCGTGTGTGCACACATTCATATCGGTCCACAATAGATGGTGCCAGAACCCTAGACTGGCCTGCAGGCGACCTGCTATGGGAGAAATTTGCGCGTGGCTTGCTCTAGCGACCCAAGCGGACCTACTGGAGTTGAGGACAGAATACGGGTGTTATGTGTGACGCCGCTGAAACATGTAGGCGACCTGCTGCAAGGAGATTGTCAGCAGCTTGCCGCTGGCCGCGCGCAGGCTATCACAGGGGATCAGCAGCAGTCACAACGACCAAACCGAGCCACAGCGCATGAAAATATGCAGCCGCGACGGGGCGTGCGCTGACCATCGACACATTTGAAGCGTGCAGGCGACCTGCTGAGGGTGGAGGTCGCGAGCAGCTCGCCGCCGGCGGCGCAGCTGACAGCCATCATGCGGGACCGGCTACAGACACAGTGACCTGGCCAGTTCACGTGGTGAACCATAGAGAACGCATCCTCTGAAATGTGCAGGCGATCTGCTGCGGCAGGAGGTCGTGAGCGGCTCGCCGCTCGCAGCGCGGCTGCAGGAAATCATGCGGGAGGGGAAGCTGGCGCCGCATGACGTCATCATCGGCCTGCTGAAGCGCGCGATTGGGGACTCCAAGTCGGACGTGGTTCTGGTGGATGGTTTCCCGCGGTCGCTGGAACAGGTGCGGCAAGTCTCATAAAACCCTGAACTCCTGTTCGAGACCGGGTCTGCCTAGTTGCATTGTCTGTTGTCGCCTGCAACTTGCTACCTTCGGCCTGCGCAAGACGCGTTGCGACGGCTGACCCTGTGCGCATCGCCCCCCTTCCGCTCACACCACGGTGCAACCCAGTGTTCGCCACCGGATCTGTTGACTGCACCTTGGATGCTGGCGCTTGCCGCCACAGGCGGAAAAGGCGGACCGGGAGCTGGGGCCGCCGACGGCGGTGCTGTACTTCGACTGCTCCGAGGACACAATGCGGGTGCGGTTCCCTGGAATGTTCGGGCTTGCATATATCTAGCAATCTCCGGGCCTTCCGTGTTTGGGGCTGTGTGCAGACGGTCACTGATCAAAAAGTGCTGGCTCCGCAGCCAATCGCGCAGTGCAACCCAACCTCTGTCATGTACCAGCAATGGCGCGTGTCCGTTGTATCTGTGTTGATGAGCAAAACTCATTTCTGCAGGAGCGGGTGCTGGGGCGCGGCAAGACCAGCGGGCGCCTGGATGACAACCAGGAGACGTTCCAGAAGCGGATTCGCACTTTCCGGGAGGAGACGCTGCCGGTGCACACATCTGCTGAAAATTGTCAGGGTAGTTTGTGCATCTTTGGGTGCCAACGCTGCCGTGTCGCTAAACCCAGTGGCTGTTCTGGCTTGTGTGCCGTCCATAAGCACTGCTGTGGGACCACTTGCTGGTCGGCAGTTGCATTGTCCTTGACACATCCGGGTGTGCCCTGCGAGGCAGGAAGGTCGCCTCCCTTCTGTGTCCGCCCATCACAGGTTTAAGCGGAAAGGCTGACGAGATGTGCGTGAACAACACCCCTTTCGCAGGTGCGGGATCACTACGAGAATCGGTCCATCCTGCGGGTGGCGTCCGCTGAGCCGCCGCCGGACGAGATCTTTGCGGCCGTCTGCCACCTGGTCGAGATGCTTCAGGTGATGGTTTCACTTCTTTCAGGGCCTATGCCTTAGGGTTTAGGGTTTAATGTTTAGGGTTTAGGGTTTAAGTTGCCATCACTGCAGACAACATGGAACTGCTTCCGGTGACATGGTTTCCACTGCTTGGACTTGCTCTCTAAAGATGCTCAGGCTGAGGCGAAAAAGCTTCCTCTTCCATATGACAGGCGGCGGAGGACTCGTATGTGAACAAGGCCGCTGCTGCGTCTACGGCGGAACATACTGAAGTCGCAACCGCATCAACTGGGTGAGCTAAGCACGTGGGGTCTGACATCACGCTGCATGTTGTCTGCACGCAACATTTGGTGCACAGAATTAGCCAGAGGCTGACCATGGAGCGATGCACAACAAGCCGCTATGGGCCATATACAGCGCAGTTGATGCCTCGTGCTCTTTTTGAATAGGGCTGCTGACGGCGGCGGTCCGACCTCGGCCGCCGTGCTGCCAGCTGATATTTTGACGGCCACAGCCGAGCCGCAGCCTGAGGTGCGTGACGCTTCGACCCAAGACTTGGATGCTGTTAGATGCTGTGCAATAACTTGCACATGGCACACTGACTCGGCATTTCAAGTCGATCCAGCAAAAGTTGGAAGCATGTTCTCACGAGCACAAGGCTCCATAATTGTTCATGTCGCTCAGGCAGTGATTTTGATTTGAAGGCCACTTTAAAGTTGTAGCTCGCTGTAATCAAATTGGATATTGATCCGGTGTCTGCAGGTCGCGACAGCACCAGCTGCACCTGCGGGTTCGAGCGGCAGCCCACACGACGTCAGCAGCAGCGTGCCGCTGGCTACTGCTGGTGCAGCTGCAGCTGCACCGGCCACGAGCGACGATGCGGATGTGGCCGCGGTGCAGCCGGCTGACAGGGCCATTGGCGCAGCGGCAGGCACGGGCGCCGCAAAGCCAGGTCAAGAGAGCAAGGGCGGGCTGACGGCTGCCAAGTCGCCTGGCGCAGCACAAGGCCGCAGAACAGGTGAACTGAGATGCATCCTTGTCGTGATCGCATGCCTGCAGAAACAATATCTGCAGGTGCGTCACACAGTGGATGCAGCATTGGAAGAATCATGCAGCCTGAGTCTCAATAATGTATGTCACCATACTGTGTACGTGCAGGTCCCCGTAGCAGCGGCGGCAGCCGGTCCCCTAGCCCCGGCAAGCGGCGTACGACCGGCAAGGCGCCCGCCAAGCCAGCCGGCGGTCCCGCGGCAGATGGGCCCTCCGCGGCGGCGGTGGCGGCCAAGGCGGCGGAATCTGCCGATGCGGCCGAGCTGGCGGCTGCCGCCCTGGCCGCCGGCAGCGGCATCAGTGGCGGCGGCGGCGGCGGTGCCGCAGCGGCAGATCCCCTGCAGCCCCAGCGGCCGGCAGCGGCGGACCCGGCAATGTTTGCGCCGGCGGCAGGGGACGACCCGATGATTGCGGACGCCAAACGCATCGCTGCAGAAGTGCGACCTTCCTCTGTTCAGTGACCGTGCAGTGCACATTGCAAACCTCCGCTAAGGACCATGCACATGCTTGGCATGGTTGCATTGTGGCACATTTGCAGCCCAGTGCGTCAAGGCACTCAAGTACAATGCCAGCTCCACGTCATCTGGCCAGAAATTCATGAGGGGCAAAACCGGGACAGGTACCGAAAGCTGTATGCTGCTGCAGGCGACTGCTGTATAAAAGTCAATGCGGGTGAGCTATCAGTTGCTCTGGATGCCCTTCTTGATCTTTTATTTCCCTGCAACTTCACGGACCGCACAGGTTGCCGGCACAAGGTTGCATACCGCTTTGCGGTTGTGCAAGACGTCATGCTGCTTGCCCGGCAAAACTCTTCAAAGCATATCCAGTTCTCCGGTGCGGGGATTTCTTTGAGAGATTTTTTTCCGCCAGGCTGTGAGCGGACGGCGCACATCAAGCCCAACCCGCAGCGGCTTGCCGCGATCCACGGCCGACCGGAACCGGACGCGCACCCGCAGCGGCAGCGTGGCCGTTGCGGCGTCCTCTGCCAGCAGTGTGAAACCCATCACGAAAGCCAAACAGCCCTTCTCGTGGCTGTACGAGGATGAGGCGGCGGCATATGTGGATGCATCAGCCGGCGGAGCGTAGATATTCTGCAGGGTTTCGGGCAGGAGGAGACTCGGTGAATTCACAGGTGGTGATGGTGGGAGTAGGCGCACTTCTCAGTTAACCTTGATTCAAGTGTTCAGATACCTGTTCTAGACCTGACTCAGGTCTGCAGGCTTTGTGGCCTGACAGCTACTCGAGAGCGTTCTGGGTCCCATCGATGCCCTAAATCGGATTGGTAGACTAGTTTATTACCTGTGTTCAAGTACACGTCGACAAGGTGCCGGCAACACAATCATGCCGGAAGCAGTCTGCGAGGCACACTGCATCACGCAAACGACTCTTCAAGCGCCGACGGAGACCCAGCGCCACGCCAGCAGCCCCGTGAGCAGCGCCGCCGCGGCCGCGGACAGGAAATTGACGGCGTCATTGCTCAGCACGTCCCGCCCGCAGACCCTCTTCACACCCGGCCCCGGGCGCGACACCGCTCGGTTGCCCTGGAACTCAATGCCGCTGTACTGCAGCGTCACCCCCAGCAGCGAGTCTATGGTGTTGCCCGCTGCGCCGCCAAAGACGCCGAGCGCAACGTTCCATGCCCCGAACGCCCCCGCCGCAAAGCCGCCGCCGCCGCCCGGTGCGCTGCAGCCCGGAATGGCGCTCGGCGCCAAAAGTTCCAGTGCCCAGGAGACGGCGCCGATGAAGGCGCCGCCCGCGAGGCCGGCGGCCACACCCAGGGGCGAAATGCCGCCGTTGACGCCCGGCTTTGTGACCTGCCAGCAGCAGTCCATGGCAGTGGCCGTGCCTGTCAGTAGCCGTGTCACAAGCCATGTCAGTACCCATGTCAACGGCCGTCCTCCTCCCGCAAGATGCCAAGGTTCCCTGCATGATGTCTTCTGGTGCGCGGCTGCACTTGGAAGGACAGTGGCACACAACAACCGTGCTCAGGCAGATGCAGCGCCTTGAGTGACAGCAGGACTGCTGCAGGACTGCTAATGAAGGAGGTACCGCCATGCATCATAGCTTATATAAGACCAAAAGGGGCAACGCAAACGGCACACCCGCAGGGTGGTGATCAGCCGGGGCGGGCTGCGGCTGAGGATGCCGACCTCGCTCGCCCAGGTGTCTGCCGTGCAGCTGGCGTAGTGGCCCTGTAGTAACAGCAGCAATGATTTCTGACAACGAGCAGTTTTGTAGCAGGATCAACACGTCCGCCATCTTAACCAATGCTGCAACTCTGTCGTTCGCGCCAATGACAGCGGATTGCAGGCCCGGCAATGCAATAATGACAACTGGCCACGTGCATCTTCGCCGTCATCGTCACCTGCTGTGTCCTGGATGCATGAACTGCACAGACAGCGCCCCGCAGCCCGTCCGCTGCATTCTAAGAACGCATTGCATTTTGGGCTGGCAGGAGCACACCAGGAAGGCCGCCAGTAGGAAGGCTGCGTCTGCAGGGCTAGCCGGCCACAGGAGCGGCGCCCCATGCCGCGCCGCCAGGGCAAAGACGAGCCCGCCGATGCTGTTGGCGAAGACCTGCCAAGGGCTCGTGGTAAAGTAGTTTGCATCCAGCTATACGCCTTACTGACCTCATGACTGCGGAGGATCGGCATGCCGCAGGCTCAATGAGCCGGCAATGGCATTGGGCGCGGCACAGGCCGCCTCACCTGCGAAGGCCTCCTCTGGCCGCCTTCCTTGTGGCCTGCCTCCAGCTTTGCCTTTGCGTCCGACCGCCAGTGCGTCAGCTGTAGCAGCAGGCGGACCGACACGTTTTGCGGTGTTGTCGTCACCATGCAGCATGCAGCCGCATTAACTTAGAGCAGGGCGCAGGGACACTAAGTTTGAGTTTGTGCTCTCGAGTCCATTGCAGCACGCTCAGGCCGAAATGCTCATCGAGCGGTAAAGCATACGGAAGCCCACCTTGCTTGAAGAAAGGTAGAACAAGATGAGAGGCAGTCCGAATCTAGTGCCGCAGACCCAGTGCACGAAACCCACGAGTGCTGCCGCCACCGCCCCTGCAGGCCGTCACATTCACTTGCCGATCCGAAACACATAGAGTTGATAGAATTACGACAGCGGACGTCACGTTGCATCGCAGTACTGTGCAGTTATTTGAACTGTACCGCTGCGCAGCATTCCTGCGCCGCACCCGCTTTACTGAGCGATTTGCGCCTGTAGCCTCGCAGTGCAATGGCTGCTGCGATGGCGGCAGATATGAGGGGCGAAGTCATCATGCCGCGGCCCTGTATGGATAGCTGCAAGCGTGTTGCACCTCAGATCGACAGCAGCTGGTCAGACGATTGACAAGCAAAACCTTGCAGCACACACTGAGTGAGCAACCCAAGCATTTGCGATGACGTATCAAAGGCTCAAGCTGCAATTTGCTTCATTTCCAGGTCAGTTATCACCATTGCACCTCACGGCGCATGCGACTGCAGAACAGCTTCACGTGATTTGCGCGCTGACGACAGCGTTCCGGGTGACAGGTCTTTCTGTGCCAGCATCACCAACTCTTCTACATTTGCACAGGTGCTAACAGAGCGACGTTCCCTCCGTCATTTGCTGGCAAAACATTCAGCCAAAAGTGCAAGAGCACTCACCGTTTGCATGCCAGCACAACTCGCAATGGAACAAGCTCACGGAAAGCAGTGTACACATTCGCTCGTGTCACATAACGGGTTTTGTAGCCGGCAGAGCCGTGCTGCAGTGCCGCGCCCGGCGCTGCATGGAGGCCGTGCCACTCAGCCGCGCCGAATTTTTGGCGATGCAAAGCAGCAGCGGCACAGGTGTGGCAGAGCACATGCAACCCATCCAGACATGTTCTGCCATGAAATTCAACCGCAAAGCTGCCTGTGTATCTATAGGCGATGCTGTGCAGTTCTGCCTCCCATTTCACGCTGTCACGTGCTTGGTGGTGCAGACCGCACCGCAGCCGCCCGGCCAGATGTGTAGGGGACGACGCTGGCGGCGCCGGCGAGATAGAGCACCCAGCGGCGGAGGATGCCTCCACAGCAGACGCAGCAGCAGGGGCGGCGGCAGACTTCACATTGGACAGCCGGTTCGGCACTGAGCTGAGGCAGCGCACCAGGTGGAAATCCGCAGCTGCTGCTCTGGCAGCATGAAGTGTTTGTAACAAACCACTAGGATGTGAACCCATGGCTTGTTCAAGCATGACACGTTGTCAGAGCATTCGAGACTGCCTGGTCGAACATGTCACCAGGGTTGCACAACACAGATGTTCTGACTGAAACGCCTGCAGGCAGCTGCAGGCGCTGGAGGCTTACCAGCAGCAGATGCAGCGGGACGAGGCGGACATCGACGTGCTGGAGTGTGCGCTGCTGATCGCGCGGCACGCGCACCCCGATCTGGCACGCTATCGCATGCTGTCTTTGGGGTTGACGAGTTGTCTGGTTCACATCACCATCAGCCAGCTTGTTCTGCGCAGTCCGCAATGGTGACTTTCGTTGTCGGTGCAGGGCTGCACGTTATTTCACGAACTGCAGGAACTACAATTGCTGCTGATGGTCTTTCGCCACGCTGCCACTGTGCAGGACGGAACGGCGTGCCTCGCAGAGATTGACACGCTTGCGGCGGGCGTGCGGAAGTCGCTGCCAGAGGCGCCGGTGCCGCTGCGCGTGGTGCAGGTGGGTCGTAGTCACGAAGGTGCTTTGCGTGCCGCTGCCGGAGCGGCGTAACAAACAGCAGTGTCCCTTGGCCGAACCCCTTGGTGTGGTCATGCTCAGACCGTCGGAAGTTATGCTTGTGCTGACCCTGATTTTCACACGATTCCTGATGCGCACGTGATGCACGTATCGCTGGTGTGCAGGCCATCAACACACACCTGTACCATGTGCATGGCTTCCGCGGGAACAGCCAGGACTACTATTCACCCGACAACAGCTGCATCAACAAGGTGTTGCTCTTGTCAGCATCGTTTTGAGATGTCTCCAGTCGGAAGTCGTCAGCTCTGGCTTTGAGTCATGTCCAGTTCACAAGGATTGCTGTGCAGTATGCTGATGCGTGCTAGATGGGCACCCAGCCGCAGGTGCTGGAAAATCGCAGGCGCATCCCCAGCCGTCCGATCGCTCTCACATGCAAGTGGTGGACACACGAGTCTGGATGTCATGTTCTGGTTGGTTGCGCGCTATGTTGTCAGGTGCTGGAGAACCGCAGGGGCATACCCATCACGCTGGCGCTGCTCTACTCATCCATCGCCTCCCGCTGCGGCCTGCCCATGGTCGGCATCGGCTTGCCTGGGTGCGCATCCAACTGGGATTGATGCACTGCTGTGCTCCCTTCGCAATCTTGTTACATGCTGATTCGTCTGCCCGGCTAAGGCAGTCGGCGACGGCCTGGCCCACACGCATAAAACTTTGCAACGGGGACAGCTGCCAAAATTGACACCCCTCGCTCGCAGGCACTTCATGCTGGCGCCGGCGGCGGAGGACATCCAGGTGCTGGTGGACGCCTTCAAGGGGGAGATCGTGTTTCTGGAGGAGGCTGCCGACACACTGGCCAGCATCCACGGGGTTCAGGTGAAGCAACAGGAACCTGCGTCCCTTGCCTCGGACTCTCAATTGGACAGTGTGTCTGTTTTGGTCAACGCGCCGAACCTGATGGAAACAGGCCGCAGCCCCCGCCCCACGGATCTCTGAAGCGTGCCATGATCCGGTCACCTCTCCTGTTGCAGTCGGAGGCAGGTGCTCGTGGATTCAAAGGTCGCCCGCAGCAAGGCGCAGCACGCGGTGTCGCCCCGCAAGTTAGTGTGGGTCTTGACCCTTTGTGTTGTTGTGCACCGCAGCCGGGCAGAGTGGTGATAGACCCCAAGGTCGTCCGCAACAAGGCGCAGCACGCGGTGACGCCCCGCAAGTTCCTGGCCCGCATGCTGCACAACCTGAAGCAGGTGTACATCTCCAACGGCGAGCCGCACAACACGCTGGCCGTCGTGCGCTACCTGCGGTGCGTGCCGCTTGCGCATACCGCGAGGCCGGCCCTGACAAGCACGCGACATAAACGACATGCAATGTGTTGCGCACTGACGTGCGTATACAGACAGCTGCTGGTGCATCTCCTGCAGAGCGTGATGCGCTCTCTCTTGTATGACGTCCCGAGACAGCTGTTCGTGGGCCCCGAACTATGCACTATGTCCCCTGCGCAGGGCAACTCTGCCAGACCAGGCCAGTGAGGTCCGCGATGAGGGGTGAGCTGCTGCTGCGTCTGTACAGCTGTTCGCACCTTCCTGCAGAGTGCCACTGTGAACGTATGGTTTATGAGAATGGAGTAGGAGGCCCTCTCTTGATTTTCCTGTAAACGTCTAGGCGTCACCCGTCTTTTGTCGTCACTGGCCTCCTTTGTTTCATACTTTTTAAAAGAGGGAGACGG